>OLRK01002399.1_pt1 | contig 11856 bp, 10 predicted proteins | sample 1672911 | NCBI WGS metagenome assembly OLRK01 (sample SAMEA3136736, study PRJEB25190) | human gut metagenome | biome: human gut; feature: human-associated habitat; material: faeces | place: Austria | collected 2013
TCCGATGTGAAAATTGATGTAAATATCTACTTACAAGCAAGCTTGACGTAGATATTTACATCAATTTTCCCGCCCTCTGAACTGTTACTAAGAAACTAAGAATGCGTAAACTTAAAAAAACTTATAGCACCTATCTGAAAAAACTATTTTTATTTTTTACTGCTTTGAATTATACTGTATGGGATATGAATCTCATCTCAAAAGGAGTTTTACAATGGAAAACTTTACAAAAATGCTGAATGCACAGATGATACTTTTGATTTACATGGCAGTGGGGATGTACTGTATGAAACGCCATCTTATTGATGCCTCAGCCAAGAAAAAGCTGGTTGACCTGATTTTAAAAATTACGCTTCCCTGCATGATCTTCCATTCTTTTAATAAACCACTCACTCCAGATATCCTTATGAATGCAGCCATGATCCTCTTTGTCGCCTTCTGCATCTCTGTTCTCTCCTATATTCTGGGAAAATTTATCTATAACCGGTATCCCCTTGAAAAAAAGAGCATCCTCCAGTACTGTACCATGGTAAATAACTCGGGCTTTCTGGGAATGCCTATGGTTTCCTCGGTTTATGGGGCAGACGGCCTTCTGGCTGCCTCTTTTTTTATCATCCCTAACCGGATCCTTATGTGGACTGCCGGGCTTGCTGTATTTACCACTGCAAGCTTTAAAGATAAATGCAAAAATATCTTTTTAAACCCCTGTATCATCGCCGTATTTTTAGGACTGTTCCGCCGTATTTTGGGCATTCCTTTCCCGGAATTCCTTGATACAGCCATTGGCAACATTGGGGATGTGACCTCCCCTCTTTCCATGATGATAATCGGTACCATGCTGGTAGGTGTTCCATGGAAAACGCTGCTGGAGCCAAGTATTTTTTATCTCTCTTTTATACGCCTCATTGCCCTGCCTCTCGTAGCGCTTGTTATTTTAAAGCTGCTGGGCCTTGATCCCATGCTGACGGGACTGTCTCTGATCTTGACCGGAATGCCTGCAGGAAGCACCAGCGCCCTCTTAGCTGCCCAATACGGGGCCAACGAGGATTATGCCTCCCGCTGTATTGTGACGACCACGATCCTGTCTTTGATCACAGTGCCCTGTCTGATGCTTTTTATATAGCTTGGCAATACAGGCATATATTTTACACCAACAGCCAGACTTTTCGAAGCCTGGCTGTAATTTTTTTGCATAGATAAAGAAGCTGTGCACGGATTACTTAGTGCAACAGCCTCCTCTCTTTTACAAAAATCCTATGGAAAACCGTATTATCTTACCAGGCAGGGCTTCTTCGGATTAAACTTCCATCCAGGGATCAGGTACTGCATTACAACAGAATCATCACGTCCGCCAAGGCAGTTGTCCAGGTAAAGCTGATGTGCCTTCTTGACCTGCTCTAAATCTACCTCAATTCCAAGACCCGGCTTTTTCGGTACCTCTACACAGCCATCCACGATCTGCAGCGGCTCCTTTGTCAGGCGCTCAATGCCTTCCTGCCAGATCCAATGGGTATCAAGGGCATTGTACTTTCCAGGAACTGCAGCGCCTACCTGGGTAAACATAGCCAGGGAAATATCGAAATGGTTGTTGGAGTGGCTTCCCCATGTATATCCGAAGTCATGGCACATCTGGGCAACGCGGACGGAGCCGTTCATGGTCCAGAAATGAGGGTCTGCAAGGATAATATCAACAGCCTGGGATTCCAGGGAATGCCCTACCTCTCTCCAGTCCGTTGCGATCATGTTGGTAGCAGTGGGGAAACCGGTACGGCGGGGGAACTCGCTCATGATCTCGCGTCCGGAGTAGACACCTTCAGCACCGCATGGATCTTCACAATAGGTAAGGATCCCGTTCATTCCCTTTACATACTCAACTGCCTCCTCCAGCAGCCAGCCTCCGTTGGGATCAAGGTCAATCCTTGCATCCGGGAATTCCTTCTTTAAGGCGCGGATCACATCCATCTCCTCATTGCCCGGAAGGACACCGCCCTTCAGCTTGAAATCCTGAAAGCCGTATTTTTCCTTTGTTGCCCTGGCCATTGCAACAATTTTTTCTGCTGTAAGGGCCTCCTCGTGACGCAGGCGGTACCACTCACAGTCAGAATCCAGCTCGGAATCATAGGGCAGGTCAGTCTTGCCCCGGTCGCCTACAAAGAAAAGGTAGCCAAGCATCCGGACCTTATCGCGCTGCTGTCCGTCACCCAGGAGCTGGCATACCGGAACCTCAAGGTATTTTCCCAACAGATCCAGACAAGGAGCTTCAATGGCTGTAATTACATGGACACCGGTGCGCAGATCAAAGGTCTGGTTTCCTCTTACGTCCACCTCACCCTTAGAATCAAGATGCTGCTTTACCTTTAACAGGGTATTCTTATATTCAGAAATCTTTGTGCCTTCCACAAGAGGAATGCATTCCTCCAGCGCTTTGGTAATCTTCTGTCCGCCCGGAACCTCGCCTACGCCCATCTGGCCGTTGTCCGCATAAAGGACTACCACATTCCTTGTAAAATAAGGTGCATGAGCCCCGCTTAAATTCAGCTCCATACAGTCTTTTCCAGCTACAGGATACACTTCCATTTTTGTAATTACTGGTATCATGTTTATCAACCTCCCTATTTATTCCGCAGTTTCGCTGCCTGTGACGATTATGCTTTCATTATAGCCACAGAGGTTTATTAAGTCAAATTACATAATTTTAGTTTTACTCTTAGCAAAACTTATGGTATGCTGAGGGGAGAAAGGGCCGGACGCACCTACCGTCAGGCTTTATGATCTCAGACTGGAGGATATAGAAATGGACACACGCCAGATTGAATATATTTTAAAAATTGCAGAGGAAAACAATATTACCCATGCCGCAGCCAAGCTATTTATTACCCAGTCTGCCTTAAACCAGCAGCTGATCAAGCTGGAAAAGGAGCTGGGAGCTCCCTTGTTCCACCGCTCCCGTACAAACTGGCATCTGACGGAGGCCGGGGAGGTTTATGTAAAAAACGCAAAGGAAATGCTGCGCTTAAAGCGGGAAACCTATCAGACGATCACAGACCTGGCCCAGGGAAAAACCGGGCATCTGTCTGTAGGCTTTACCTCCGGCAGAGGCATCAATATGTTTACAGAAGCCTACGCCGCCTTCTGTCCTATTTACCCAAACATTATCGTGCGCCCTGAGGAAGGCATCGTGAGAAACCTGCAGCGCCGGATCTCCCAGGGGGAGCTGGACGTTGCCTTTCTCACCTTAACCGATAAGGATAAAACAGAGGATGTCTATGAGCATATTTTTGAGGAGGAGCTTCTGGCTGCCCTGCCTGCCGCCCATCCTCTGGCAAGGACTATCCCTGCCGACCCCTGCGGCGATTTCCCTGTCATTGACATTGAACAGCTAAAAGAGGAAGCATTTGTGGTAATGGATAAAGCCTCCACCATGCGCACCCTGGTAGACCAGATTTTCTCAGATGCAGGCATTTCACCGAAGATCCTCTTTGAGACAGGAAACAACCACACCATTATCGCCATGATCCGTTCCAGGCTCTGCTGCGGTATCATTCCATCCTACTATGCCGCCCAGATAAACCGGGAGGAAATTGCCTGCTTTAAGCTGTCTGCCCACCCTACCTGGGAATTTACAGCAAGCTACAAAAAGGGAAGCTACTTAAGCAGACCCGCCCGTTGTTTTATTGATCTGGTGAAGGAGCAGTGGGGGTAAAAACACTCGGGCCGACAGCTATGAGGAAACTGTCGGCCCGAGTGTTTTTAACAACTATATGGAGTAATCAAATCGCCTGTAGGGGCGTAGGAAAATAAGCAAAATTATTATATCAGTCCTGCATTCTTCATCTCTGCTTTAATCTTATCAAGGACAGGACCCTCTGGTGTTGCCAGGCTTGGGGTATATGGTAGGCCAATATCGCGGCCTCTTAAGTTTGCCATATCCTTTGCTGCTACCGGGAAGCTTGCGCCGTCCATGGAAAGTCTTACAGGATTTAACTTAAACTGTGCTTCCAGGGAACCAGCCAGATCGCCGGCTACAAACTTGTTGTAGATGTCTGTGATCAGCTCCGGCATAAAGTTAGCTGCGGTACATACGCCGCCTACTGCGCCATGGCACATAGATGCGTACAGCAGCGTATCCTTGCCGCCGAATACCTTAAAGTTTACATCTCTTGTACGGCGGATAAACTCAGAAGTCTGTGTAATATCACCGCTGGTATCCTTCATGCCCACAATATTTTCAACCTCATGGGCAAGACGGTCAACCAGGTTTGCAGACATGGTATAGCCTACGCGGCCCGGGTTATTATATAACAATACAGGAAGCTCAGGAACGCTTTCTGCGATTGTCTTAAAGTGAAGGAAAAGCTCATTCTCTGTTGGCTTTAAGAACATAGGCTGCAGAATGGAGATTCCGGCTGCGCCGTTTGCCTGGGCCATCTTTGCCAGACGGCAGCACTTTTTCGTGCTGATAGCGCCGATACCAAAATATACCGGTACGCGGCCTGCGGCCTGATCAAGCATGATCTTTAAGCCACGCTCCATTTCATCTTCCTCGATCATATAGAATTCGCCGTTGCTTCCAAATGCCAGGACACCTAAAACACCGCCCTCAATTACATAGTCAACCTGGCTTCTTAATCTTGCCTCATCGATCCTCTCATTTTCATCAATGGGAGTAATAATGGGGACTACCACACCTTTAATGAAATCTGTATTCATACTATTTCTCCCCGATCATGACTCAACTGTTGTATTGGCGATCTTCTCGTAGTACTTAACAATGCTGGAGTGATCTTCCTTCTCGTAGCCGTCAGTCTTTAAGCCATGCATGATCTCCATCAGCTGTCCGGTTAACGGTACTGGGGAGCTGATCGCATGAGCTGCATTTAACGCGTTATTTAAGTCCTTGATGTGAAGCTCAATACGGAAGCCTGGCTTGAAGTTTCTGGACAGCATCATTGGAGCCTTTGCATCCATAACAGTAGAGCCTGCCAGACCGCCTCTGATTGCCTGGTATACCAGCTCCGGATCTGTTCCTGCCTTCTTTGCAAATGTCAGGGCCTCAGATACAGCTGCAATGTTAACAGCAACTACGATCTGGTTTGCCAGCTTTGCAACGTTGCCGGAGCCAAGCTCACCTACATATACAACAGAGCCTGCCATTACCATCAGCATGTCATAGTACTTGTCAAACAGCTCTTTCTTACCGCCAACCATAACGGACAGTGTTCCGTCGATCGCCTTTGGCTCTCCGCCGGATACAGGGGCATCCAGCATATCAATTCCCATCTTAGCCAGCTCAGCGCCGATCGCCTTGCTCTCGGTTGGGTCAATGGAGCTCATGTCGATCAGAACAGTGCCTGGCTTTGCGCCCTCTGCAACACCATTCTCACCAAGTACAGCTGCACGTACATGTGGGGAGTTTGGAACCATAGTGATCACAACCTCACACTGCTCTGCTACTTCCTTACCGTTGTTTGCTGCAACAGCACCGCATCCAACTACTTCATTTACTGCATCCTTGTTAAAATCAAATACAACCAGCTCATATCCAGCCTTTAATAAGTTTTTGCTCATTGGCTTTCCCATGATGCCTAATCCGATAAAACCTACTTTCATTTTATTACCTCACCTTCTGTTTTAAATCGTTACGTTTTCATGTATAGGCCATCTCTTTTTGACCTCTGTGCACATTATAGGAAACCGGAAGAGAAATTACAACCGTGATTTGCACTAAAAAAGGCGCCCTTATTTATACAAAGCGCCTTGTGTTTCATTTTTTGTTTCAAATCATTTCACATGAAACCGATTGAGCTCCCTTCTCTCTACGGATCCAGCTCATACTTTTTCATTTTCCGCCATAAGGTAGCCTTGCTGATACCCAGAGCTGCAGCTGTGCGTTCCCGGTTCCCTCCCTGCTGCTTTAAAGCCTGGCTGATCGCCTCCTTCTCATTGCCGGCGAACGTCTCCCTGCCTTCCAGCCTGGCCGGAGTCTCGCTTCTGTTTCCTTCTGCCCCCAAAAGCAAGGTATCCGGGTATAGATCCCTTAAAAGGCGGTGTATCATTACCTCATCAATGCTCCTGCGCTCTGCTGTTAAGATCAGCCGTTTTAAGAAATTTTCCAGCTGCAGCTGGTTTCCGGGCCATGGATATTCCATCAGGGCCTTCATTGCCCCTTCTGTCAGCACATGGTAGCGGGAATACTGCTCGCAGGCTTCTTTTATGGTCCGCTCGATCAGCTGTTTTAAATCTTCCGGACAGCTTCTTAAGGGAGGAACAAAAAGGGAAAGGGCCCCCAGTGCATAAAATAAATCCCTGCGGAATTTCCCCTGGGATACAAGCTTTCCCAGCTCACTCATACTGCAGGCGGTAGACGCAAAAATACGGATGTGGAACCGTTTTACCTGAAGCTGGTTCTGGCTGTTTCTGTGACGGCAGATAAGTTCACAAAGACTATACTGGCAGGAAAGAGACAGCGCTTCAATATCCTCCAGATACAGGCTTCCGCCGTCTGCCAGATACAGCGCCCCCTTATCTCCAAAGAGGCTCTCACGCTGCTCCTCCCCGGTCAGGCCGGTGCAGGAGGCAGTAAAAAAGGGGGCTGCCTCCAGGCTGGCTGCATTGTGAATACTTTCTGCCAAAAGCCGTTTCTTTGTTCCAGTCTCACCTAAAATAAGCACCGGTTCCTGGCTTCTTGCATAAAGCTGAGCCTGATGGAGACAGGACTGCATAGCCTTTGAAGCCTGGGAAAGCTGTCCAAAGCTTCCTCTTGCCAGAAGACCTGCCGGTTTTCTCTTCTGCTCCCTGCTCTTTTCCTCCTGCCGGTTTTCCCGCTGACGCTTTACCTTATGGCAGGTAAGGATGGCCCCCTCCACCTCATCCCCTACCCGTATGGGAGCAAGGATGGCAAATACAGGGGTCCGGTTGGCTTCCATAAAAGAGGCATAGCTTTCTGCCTTTCCCTCCAGCACCTGGATAAACTGCTCCGGATCATAGGAAGAAAAAACGGATTCCAGCTTCTTTCCCTTAAGCCGCCCTTCATCTTCTCCCAAAATCTCCCGCATCATAGGGTTGGCTGCTGTGATTCTGCCTTCCTTATCCAGGTTCACCACACCGTTAAAGGAATAATCAAGAAGTGCTTCCAGCTGGGCATGGCTTTTCTTCTCCGCCTCCATGGCGAAAGCCATGCTCTCAGCCATGGAAAAAGCGGTGCGCAGGGAATCCTCTGTAATGGACAAAAACAAGGAGGCAATGTCCGCCTCCTTTGCAACGGAAACTGCCACATCGCCGCCAATCATCAGATCAGCGCCGTCCTCCACTGCCTCAAGGGCCTTTTCCTTTAGCTGCTGGCTCCCTTCCGCAAAATAGGTGCGGAGCTTTATGTCATAGATATCCTCAAAATAAGTCATATCGCAGAACATATTTTTAAAGCCGACAGCTGCAATAAAGGGCCGCTCCTTTTTTACGATCTGCTTTGCGCGCATTACAAGCAGGGCCATTTCCTGGGCTGTAGCTGCAATTTCTACCACAGGTACATCGGTGTACTGCTTTATAAGAGATGCCTGAAGGCCCCTTGCAATAATAATAGTAGCTCCAGCCGCCATGGCATTCCTGGCTTCTGTCACAGCCTGTTCTGTCTGGATCACGCGCATATCTGCAAGATCATACTTTTTTTCCTGCAGGATATTATGTGCCAGATACAGCATTTCCTCTCTCGGCACCAAAAGGGCAATTTTACTCATAGGCGGCTGGCCCTCCAAACCGGTTCATCCTTTTTATACTGTTCATTGAGCCATGCCACCCCGTCTGCAATGCCCTGGGCATCAAAGGAAAAACGGATCTGCCTCTTTTTTTCCTGAGCAGTAGCATCAAAGCCGTAGGGCTCCGGCCATGCAGATACTAAAAGGGAATCCTCCTCTTTTTCCATGCGAAACCGCATCCCTTCATAGCTGCCTGTGAACTTTTCCTTTTTCAGAAAATTCACAGGCATAAAATCTTTCAGCTCCAGCATGTTTAAGCCTCCTGTATCATTCATTCGATCTGCGGTTGATAAACTCTGTCCGTGTCTTTGAATACACAAATTTCTGGCTGGCATAAAGGCCATAATAGCCGGAAAGCGCAAAGGTCACTGCAATAATAATGGAAAAATACTCCATTCCCTCATAGCCAAAAAGCTCCAGCGCGATCACAAGGGAGGTAATAGGGCAGTTTGTCACACCGGCAAACATGGCAGCCATGCCGCAGGCAGCGCTCAGGGACGGTGAAAATCCTGTTATCAGCCCCACTGCACAGCCAAAAGTAGCCCCGATGCATAAGGTCGGCACGATCTCCCCGCCCTTAAACCCGGCTCCAAGGGCAATGGCTGTAAATATCATTTTCAAAAGGAAATCCTCATAGCGGGCATATCCTTCCATACTGCCTTCAATCAGCGCCATGCTGCTGCCGCAGTAATCCCGCCTTCCGATCAGCAGTGTCAGAAGGATAAACAAGGCGCTGGCTGCCAGTATCCGCACATAGGGGTTGGGGAACAGATGCTTATAAATATGCTCTGACTTGTGAAGCAGGATACAGAAGCAGATACTCACAAAGGCACACAAAATGCCAAGGATCACCACATAGGCCACTGTCGCAGGGCTTATGGAAGGAATCTGGCTGACTGCATAATGCTCACCAGGAAGTCCCATAGAGCGGGAAATACCTACCCCGATATAAGAAGAAAAAATGCAGGGCACCAGTGCTGCATAGTAAAGCACGCCAATGCTTACCACCTCCAGGGAAAAAATCCCTGCTGCCACCGGCGTACCAAAAAGCGCTGCAAAGACAGCACTCATGCCGCACATAATGGCAATCTTTTTGTCCTTTTCATCCAGCTTTAACAGATTTCCAAAGGAAAATCCAATGCTCCCCCCAAGCTGTAAGGCTGCTCCCTCACGTCCGGAGGAGCCGCCTGCCAGGTGGGTCAGGATCGTTGATATAAAAATGAGAGGGGCCGTAGCCCCTGTTATGGTTTCATCGGAGGAGATCGCCTCGATCACCATGTTTGTGCCGCGGTTTCCCTCCTCCTTAAAGGTGCGGTACATCCACACGATCAGGACTCCGGATACAGGAAGGAAAAACAGCAGCCAGTTATGTGAAAGGCGCAGGCCGGTTGCAATGGAAACACCGTAGGAAAAAATACTTCCTGCCAGCCCGCCTGCAGAGCCGATAACAGCAGCTATGACCAGCCATTTTACAAAATAACTTATACTTGCCTTTAACCCGGCTTCCGTTTCATACTCTCTCATAGCTGCCCCCTAAGTCTCGCTGTAGGTGCCCTTAACCTTTACCAGCCTTGGCCGGTAGCCCCCATTGGTAAGAGCCGCTACGATCTGGTTCTTATGCTCTGTCCCGAATGCCTCCAGGGTGATCCGCAGCTCTACAGCGGCATTTCGGTTAATGCTGACAAACTGGTTATGTTCCAACTTGATCACATTGCCCTGCTCTTTTGCAAGAAGCTCTGCTACCTTTGCAAGCTCACCTGGCTTATCAGGCAGTAGCACAGATACAGTAAAAATGCGGTCGCGCTGGATCAGGCCATGCTGCACTACAGAGGACATGGTGATCACATCCATGTTCCCTCCGCTTAAAATGGATACGATCTTCTTTTTCTCCACGTTTAAATGCTTCAGGGCTGCAACTGTGAGAAGGCCGGAATTTTCCACGATCATTTTATGATTCTCAACCATGTCGAGAAAGGCTACGATCAGCTCATTGTCGTCTATGGTAATAATATCGTCCACATTTTTCTGGATATAGGGGAACAGCTTTTCTCCCGGCCGCTTTACAGCAGTGCCGTCTGCAATGGTATTTACATGGGGAAGCGTTGTCACCTGTCCCTGGCGAAGTGATTCCTGCATACAGTTTGCACCTGCCGGTTCCACGCCGATCACCTTGATCTTAGGATTCAGAAGCTTTGCAAGCACTGACACGCCGGTGCACAGGCCGCCCCCGCCAATGGGTACCAGGATATAATCCACAGTAGGAAGCTCCTTGATAATTTCCATGGCAATGCTGCCCTGTCCTGTGGCAACGTCAAGATCATCAAAGGGATGCACAAAGGTATATCCCTTTTCCTCTGCCAGCTCATAGGCATAGGCGCAGGCCTCATCAAATACGTCCCCCTTCAGGATAACCTCTGCGCCGTAGCTCTTGGTGCGGTTTACCTTCATAAGCGGCGTTGTGGTAGGCATAACGACCACAGCCTTTACCCCTGCCAGCTTTGCCGCATAAGCCACGCCCTGGGCATGGTTTCCGGCAGACGCTGTGATCAGCCCTTTTTCCTTTTCCTCCTGGCTTAAGGTACTGATCTTGTAGTAAGCGCCTCTTACCTTATATGCACCTGTATACTGCAGGTTTTCCGGCTTAAAATAGATTTTATTGCCTGTCTGGTTTGAAAAATATTCGCTGTATACAAGCTTTGTCTCCAGGGTCACCTTCTGCACCGCTTCAAAGGCTTCCTCAAATTTTTCCAGTGTCAGTTCTTCCATATGAGATCATTCCCCTTTTTCTCTGATTTCCGCTGTGTCTGTCAAAAACACTTTTACAGACGGTATTTTTTAAATATATCACGTTAACGCGCTAAATACAAGATGCTGCGGCCGAAATCCTTACAACAGTTCAGCCAGGGGGCATCTTCTTGTTTCCCGCCCTCTAAACTGTTACGTGGTTTTCCACATGGAACAGTGCATTTACAAACTCATTGGCGTCAAATTTCTGCAGGTCATCGATCTTCTCGCCGATTCCGATATATTTAACCGGAATTCCAAGCTCTGACTGGATCGCCACTGCAATACCGCCCTTGGCAGTCCCGTCCAGCTTTGTCAGGATGATGCCTGTAATATCTGCTACCTCCATAAACTGCTTTGCCTGTGCCAAGGCATTCTGGCCTGTTGTGCCGTCTAAGACCACCAGCGTTTCACGGTAAGCGTCCGGATATTCCTTGTCAATGATCCGGTTGATCTTTTTCAGCTCTTCCATCAGATTTTTCTTGTTATGAAGCCTTCCTGCCGTATCGCAGATAAGTACATCCGCCTTTCTGGACTTTGCAGCTGACACTGCGTCATAAATAACAGCAGCCGGGTCAGAACCCTCCTGCTGGGCAATGATCTCCACACCTGCCCGGTCAGCCCATTCAGTCAACTGTTCAATGGCTGCAGCACGGAAGGTGTCAGCCGCTGCCAGGATCACCTTATGGCCGCTGTCTTTCAGCTGCCCTGCCAGCTTTCCCACAGAGGTTGTCTTTCCTACGCCGTTTACGCCGATCACAAGCACAACGGATTTGCGGTGTTCAAATTCATAGGCATTTTCGCCTAAATCCATCTGCTCCTTAATGCTGTTAATAAGAAGCTCCTTGCACTCCTCCGGCTCCCGGATATGCTGCTCCTTTACCTTTCTTCTCAGATCCTCCACAATGGACATGGTTGTAGCGATTCCCAGATCCCCCATGATCAGGGTTTCTTCAATCTCCTCATAAAAATCATCATCAATGGCTGAAAATCCGCTGAAGATCGAATCAATTCCAGATACAATATTGCTGCGGGTCTTGGTAAGCCCTTCTACCAGACGTCCAAAAAACCCTTTCTTTCCCTCGGCCATGCTTTTTTCCTCCTCATTCTATTTTTAGCTTAAGCTGTCCTCGATCAGGTTAACAGAAACCAGGGTGGACACACCCTTTTCCTGCATGGTAATGCCGTAAAGGCGGTCTGCGGAAACCATGGTCCCCCTTCGGTGCGTAATTACAATAAACTGTGTATTTTTCGTCAGCTTGTGAAGATATCCTGCAAACCGGTCTACATTCGAATCATACAGAGCCGCCTCAATTTCATC
>OLRK01002400.1_pt1 | contig 11855 bp, 12 predicted proteins | sample 1672911 | NCBI WGS metagenome assembly OLRK01 (sample SAMEA3136736, study PRJEB25190) | human gut metagenome | biome: human gut; feature: human-associated habitat; material: faeces | place: Austria | collected 2013
TCCTAAGTCAACTCATGTTGAAAGAATTATTGAAAATATTAATGTTTTTGATTTTACATTAAATGATGAAGAAATGAAAAAAATTGCTTCTCTAGACATGGGATATAGCGGTTCTAGAACAAAACATTTTGAACCTGACTTCGTAAGAATGTGCGTAAATCGAAAAATTCATGATTAATGCAAATGCAGGATATAGAAATAGGAGGAGCATCGTTATGAATATTTTATTTATTAATGGCAGCCCAAATAAAAAAGGGAATACTGTAAAATTAACAAAACAATTTTTGAAAAATCAGACATTTCAAACTTTACATTTAGTTGACTATAAAATATATAGTTATGGGCAAAATTTTGATGACGATCAATTTGATGAAGTAGTCAATCAAATGAGTCAAGCGGATATGATTATTATTGGCTCTCCATTATATTGGCATAGTATGTCAGGAGCAGTACGAAATTTAATAGATCGTTTTTATAATCATGTAGATGAAAGTTTACTAAAAGGTAAAGATTTCTATTTCGTATTTCAAGGGTATGCACCTACAAAACAGCAATTGGAATCAGGTGAATATACAATGCAGCGCTTTGCTAAATTATACGGTATGAATTATAAAGGTATGATTACCCAGAAGAGAATGTAAGAGAGGTGAAAATATGGATAAAGAAAACAAAAATCAACCATATGTCGTATGTCATATGTTAACATCATTGGATGGCAAGATTGATGGAGAATTTATGCATGCACCGCAATGTAGTCTGGCACTGCAGGAATATGGTAACAAAAGGGAATCCTATCAATGTAAAGCAACTGTATATGGGACTACAACAATGGCCACAACTTATGCTGATGGTTATATAAAGAATTTAAAGAATACACAAGATAAATATACAAGAGAAGATCATATAGTATTGAATGATGCTGAACCTTATGTGATATCAATTGATTTACATGGAGAACTGGCATTTCATTCAAATTATATAGAAAAAAAAGACAGACCCAAAGCTCATATTATAGAAGTGCTGTCTGAAAATGTATCCGATGCTTATATTGCATACTTAAGAAATTTACAGATTTCTTATATTTTTGCAGGGAAGAAGCAATTGAATTGTTGCCTTCTTTTAAAGAAACTGTACGAAGTATGGTCAATTGATCGATTAATGGTTGCCGGAGGAGGATATACGAATTATTCATTTGCACAGGAAAATCTTATTGATGAATTAAGTATTATCATTGCGCCGGTAACTGATGGGAATACAACAAGTGTGTCAATCTTTGAAAAAGCAGATTTTTTGCCATCAAAATCCCCTCTTTCTTTTCAATTAAAAGATGTGAATGCAATTCATGGAAATGTTGTGTGGCTTCGTTATGTAAAACAATAAGATGCAGGTTTATACGTAAAGGTATAAACTAATGAACGAAAAGAGAATTCAAGAAAAAATAGAAAGTATTATAATATAAAAGAAAGTGAGGTAATAACATGAAAGCTTTATTAGTCAATGGAAGTCCAAGAGTGAATGGATGTACATTTACTGCTTTAAGTGAATTGGCAAAAACATTAGAAGAAAATGGTATTGAAACAGAAATAATTCAAATTGGTAATAAAGATATTCGTGGCTGCATTGCATGTCGTAAATGTCATAGTACGGGAAGTGGGAAGTGCGTTTTTAATGATATTGTAAATGAAGTAGCACCAAAGTTTGCAGAAGCAGATGCCTTTGTGATTGGATCCCCAGTTTATTTTGCATCACCGGCAGGAGGGGCAGTTGCTTTTCTAGATAGATTATTCTTCAGTACTTTACATATTGATAAAACAATGAAAGTTGGTGCAGCGGTTGTGTCTTGTCGTCGAGGTGGAAATACTGCCACATTTGATATGTTAAATAAATACTTTACAATGACAGGAATGCCGGTTGTAAGCAGTCAATACTGGAATATGGTATATGGAGGAAGCCCAGAAGAAGTCTTACAAGATGAAGAAGGACTTCAAACAATGAGAACATTAGGAAGAAATATGGCATTCTTAATGAAGAGCATTCAGTTAGGTAAACAGCAAATGGGGCTGCCAGAAAAAGAACCACAGGTATTTACAAATTTTCATAGATAGGGGAATATTATGGAAGAAAGAATTTTAGGAAATGGATTAAAAGTATCTGCGTTAGGACTTGGGTGTATGGGATTTTCTCATGCTTATGGAAAACCAACAGATAAAAAAGAAGCGATTGAATTAATTCAGAAGTCTGTAGAATTAGGATATACATTTTTTGATACTGCAGAAGTATATGGAACATCAGAAGATCCTCATCAAAATGAAATTTTAGTAGGGGAAGCTTTAAAATCATATCGAGATAAAGTTGTAATAGCGACAAAATTTGGTATCCGTTTTGATGATAAAAGTACCCAAGTAAACAAACCTTTAGTGCCGGATTCAAGACCAAGTGTTATTCGTACATCTTTAGAAGCATCTCTTACAAGATTGAAAACAGATCATATTGATTTATATTATCAGCATCGTCCTGATCCAAATGTTCCAATAGAAGAAGTCGCAAGTTTAATGAAAGATTTGATAAAAGAAGGTAAAATACTTCATTGGGGATTATCTGAAGCTGATGAAGATACGATTCGAAGAGCTCATGCAATTTGTCCAGTAACAGCGATACAAAATCGCTATTCCATGATGGCACGTTGGTATGAAAACTTATTTCCAGTTTTAGAGGAACTGAATATTGGGTTTGTAGCATTTTCACCTTTGGCAAATGGATTCCTTACTGCTAAATATGGTAAAAATTCAACCTTTGAAGCAGAAACAGATTATCGCAATGTTATGCCTCAATTCACATCCGAAGCAATTGATAAAAATATGGAATTGTTAAACTTATTACACCGATTGGCAGATGAGAAAAAAGCAACACCAGCACAAATATCTTTAGCGTGGATGTTAAGAAAAAAACCATATATCGTACCTATTCCAGGTACTCGTAAATGGGATCGAATGAAAGAAAATGCAGAAGCTGCAAATGTCCAGCTAACATTGGAAGAAGTTGAATTAATCGACAAAGCTTTAGATACAATGGAAATGTCAGCCGTCTTTGGCGGTACAGAAATAAAAGAAAGGAAGTAATATTATGAGAAAAAATTTTGGTTCTAAAACATGGATGTATCCTCTACCAGTTCTAATTATCGCAAGTTATGATGAAAATGATCATGTGGATGCAATGAATGCAGCATGGGGTGGAATCTATGATCGTAATCAAGTGATGTTATGTTTAAGTGAAGGTCATAAAACAACGAAAAATATTAAAGCGAAAAAAGCTTTTACAATTAGCTTTGCAACTGAAGAACAAATGGCTGCCTGTGATTATGTAGGGCTTGTTTCCGGCAATGATACAAATGATAAAATGGAAAAAGCAGGCTTCTCTACCGTAAAAAGCGAGTTTGTAGATGCACCTATTATTCTTGAATTGCCTATGACTTTAGAATGTAAACTCATTAAGTTTAATGAAGATGGAAACATCATTGGTGAAATTGTAAATGTAAGTGCAGAGGAATGTATTTTAGGAGATGATGGGCTAGTAGATAGTGATAAATTACGTGCTATTTCTTTTGATCCTGTGCATAATGATTATCTTGTAATGGGAAATAAAGTAGGAAATGCATTCCAAGATGGAAATAAACTAAAATAAAGGAGGAGTTTCTATGGAATATATTACTTTAAATAATGGTGTTAAAATGCCAATGGCTGGTATTGGTACTCTTATGTTAAGTCCAGATGAAGCACAAAGCTCTTGTACACATGCTTTGTCATATGGTTATCGTTTGATTGATACAGCAAATGCATATCTAAATGAAAAAGCAGTAGGTCGTGCTATGAAAGAATCGAAGCTTGATCGAAAAGAAATCTTTTTAGAGACAAAGTTATGGCCTTCTTTCTATGAACAGGAAGATGCAGTAGATAAAACTTTAGAAAGATTAGGAACAGATTATATTGATTTATTATTAATTCATCAGCCTGCAGGAAATTATATTGCTGGATATCGTTTAATGGAAAAAGCATATAAAGAAGGAAAAGTAAAAGCAATTGGTTTATCAAACTTCAATATCGAACAAATGAAAGAAATTCTCGATGTATGTGAAATTAAACCAACGATTCTACAAACAGAAGTTCATCCATATTCTCAGGAGGAAGAATTAAAAAACTTCTTAAATAAGGAAGGCATTGTTATTCAGGCTTGGTATCCTTTAGGACATGGAGATAAAGCATTACTGGAAGAGCCTGTGTTTTGTAAGTTAGCTAAAAAGTATGGAAAAAGTAATGCGCAGATTATCCTTCGCTGGCATATGCAATCAGGGAATGTCGTGATTCCAGGGTCCAAAAATCCAGAGCATATTAAAGATAATTTTGATGTATTTGATTTTTCTTTGACGGAGGATGAGATGAAAGAAATTGCTTCTTTAAATAAAGATAAACGTTATTATACAAGTACACCAGAACTTTTGAAACGATATGCGGCAACGATACCTCCGGTAGATGAACAGAAATAAATAGAAAAAAAGCGGACATAGATATGAACTATGTTCGTTTTTTTTGAGCTTTGTTTAGTGTTAACGTTTAGGTTTAAACTGATGTACAAGGAGTTTCTTCACGGTTAAGAGGGTTTTATATAAAATAAAGTTAGATAAATAAAGTGAGGTAGAAGATTATGAAGCGTTTTGTTTATATGTTACTAACAATGGTTTTAACACTGTCACTTGTGGCTTGTGACAATAGTCAGGATCAAACAGAAGACAATGGAACATCCACATCAAAAACAACGGAAACAACAGTCGCAAAAGAAGGAGATAGTGTGTTGATTGCTTATTTTACCGCAGCAGAAAATAGTGGAGTAGATGTGACCTCCTCTGCAAGTTATACAACTGTAAATGGTAGTGATGTAGGTCGTGTAAGAGCACTGGCAGATATGATTCAAAAAGGAACAGGAGGAGAATTGTTCTCTATTCAAACAAAGACCATTTATCCGGCAAATGGAGAAGAATTAATTGATTATGCAGCTCAGGAACAAGATGAAGATGCAAGACCGATTCTAACAAGTGAAATTAAAAATCTTGATCAATATAATGTTGTCTTTATTGGATATCCGACATGGTGGTATGATATGCCACAGGCATTGTATAGTTTCTTTGATACTTACGATTTCTCTGGTAAAACAATTGTACCATTTAATGTACATAATGGCAGTCAATTCTCAGGTACAATAGAAACTATTCAAGAATTAGAACCAGATGCTAAGGTTATAACAAATGGTTTTACTGTGAGTGAAAATGATGTAGCAGATGCTTCAGAAGATGTACAGGCATGGTTAACATCTTTAGGATATTAATATGAAATGTAGAAAAGCAAGTTTGTTTCTATTATGTCTATGTTTATTAACGGCTTGTACTGATCATCAAGATTCCCATAAAGAAACAATGATAAAAAATACTGAAACGCAAACAGAGACAGGAATTATAGCGGAACAGGTTTTTGAAGGAGAAACAGGTGAAATACATTATAGCTACTATCTTCCAGAAACATATGATGAGAGTAAACAATATCCTTTAATGATGATCATGCCAGGATATGACATGATGTGGTTTGGAGAAGATTCTTCAGGATCAAATATTAACTGGAATGGATTTCAGGCATGGACAAAGCTAGATGAAGATATGATAGTCGTGAGCGCCCAATTAACTGATTGGCAAGAAACCTCAGCTAACCAGGCAATTGAGCTTACAGAGTACTTTGTAGATCATTTTGCGGTAAATCCAAAAAGAGTATATGCAGGAGGTTATTCAGCAGGTGGAGAAACCATGTCACAGGCGGTTTCTATGCGGCCGGATTTATATGCTGCTTATTTGCATGGCGCATCAAAATGGGATGGCGATTATGCTTCAGTGGCAAAGAATAAAGTCGCTGTTTATATTTATATGGCAGAAGGTGACGAATACTATGGATCTGATGAAGCTAGAAATGCTTATCAAAACCTTCATGATGCATATGCACAAATAGGTTTATCAGAAGAAGAAATCAAAGAAGTATTACAAGTTGAAATTCCAGATAATGAATACTTTAATAAACAAGGTATAACTAATTATCACGGTGGTGCCAATATTGTATTTGATGATGAGTCTATTTTAGAGTGGATTATATCACATAGAAAAGAGTAAAGGAGTTGTTGGAATGCAAAAAAAGTTAACATTAAAAATCATCGTCGATTTCATAATGACCATCATATTGCTCATGTTGATGACTTATGAAAGAATTGGTCAATCAGTGCATGAATGGTTAGGAATAGGTCTATTCATACTATTCATCCTTCATCATTATCTAAATCGTAACTGGCATAAACATATCTTTAAAGGCAAATATTCTTCTATAAGAAGCTTTCAAACATTATTGGATGTGATTCTATTTATCTTAATGATAGGATCAATGATAAGTGGAATCATTTTATCAAGACATGTATTTACCATGTTGCCTATACATGGTGGCAGATCATTTGCTAGAGTTCTTCATATGCTGTGTGCATATTGGGGATTTATATGCATGAGTATTCATATAGGACTACATTGGAATATGATTATTCAAATGATAAAAAGGCATGTGAATATATCTTTAAATAAAATAGTATCAAGAATTCTGTTAGGAGTTGTGATAGTTTATGGAATCTATGCTTTTATTAACAGAAATATTGGAACTTATATGTTATTAAAGACACGATTTGTATTTTTTGATTTTGAAGAACCCATCTTATTATTTATCTTTGATTATATTATCATTATGGGACTATTTGTCTTTATAGGATATATGATATCAAATATGCTTAGAAGGATAGATAAACGTTAAATGCAGTAGATAGAATAATTGGAAAACGCTTGTAAATAATAATATTCTGTGATATAGTTTTCTTTGTAAAGGATAGTTATTACGGAAGTAAGCTACACCTACATTCTAAATACTGTAAAACATAAATGTTTTATGGATTTTTAGTAATGTAGGTGTTTTTTGTATTATACAGAAAGGAGGCATGAAGGTGATTATTGATAAAATACTCAATAATAATGTTATTACAGTAAAGAATGATAAAAATCTTGAAAAAGTAATTATGGGGAGAGGAATTGCCTTCCAAAAGAAAATTGGAGATAACGTAGATGAATCTAAGATTGAAAAAGTATTTACAATAACTGATCAAAATACTTCTAATCGTTTACAAGAACTGCTTGTGAATATTCCTTTAGATTATTTGAAAATTACAGAAGAAATCATAGCTTATGGGAAAACATATTTAGGTAAAAGGATAAATGATATGATTTATGTTTCACTTGTAGATCATATTTATACTGCAATTGATCGATATCTAGAAGGTATTGCAGTAAAGAATGCGTTATTGTGGGAAATCAAAAGATTTTATCCAGATGAATTTGAAGTTGGAAAAGAAGCATTGAAGATGATTGAAAAAGATTTGAAGGTTTCATTGCCAGAAGATGAGGCAGGACTTATTGCATTACATTTTGTAAACGCTGAGATGGATGAATCAAGGATGGAAGATATGTATCAGATAACTAAGGTAATGCAGGAAATATCAAATATCGTAAAATATAGATTTCAGATTGAATTTGATGAAAATTCAGTATATTATTATCGATTTATTACTCATTTGAAATTTTTTGCTCAGCGTTTAATAAGGAAAAATACATATCAAAACATAGAAGATAACGACTTGTTAGATATGGTTAAGGTACGCTATAAAAATGCATATCAATGTGTAAATCAGATAGAAAAATTTATTGAAAATAAATATGACTACAGGTTATCTAATGAAGAAAAATTATATTTAACGATTCATATAGAACGCGTCGTATACAAAACAAATAGTTAATGACATCAAAAAGATGTTCATTATATAGGAAATGAAACAGAAAGGAGATGAATGACTTACATTATTTCGGATGGTTACATTGAGTTGGCTAAACCTGTTTTATAAATATTCATAAAAATATGTATAAGCAGGAGGAAGAATGAAAAGAATTTTAAAGGTTCCTGTAATATGTTTAATGACATCTATGATATTTACAGGATGTTCTCAAAACAAACAGGCAACCATAGAAATAACAGAGGCAATTACACAAGAAACAGTAAACTTAAAAGCAGGAGAATTAGTTGGATTCAGAGAAGATGGTGTATACACCTTTAGAGGAATTCCATATGCTACTGCGGAAAGATTTACTATGCCAGAACCAGTTACTTCTTATGAAAATAATAAGCAAATGGCTTTGACATATGGTGCAGTTGCCCCTCAGGCAGGGACTATGCGTGAGGCAGGATCAAGTCCATATGAATTTATGACACCTGCTAATGGTACAGCAGACATTCCATTCTGGTTTCATGCAGTTGATGAAATTGAATATTTGATGAAAGGCGATAATGAAAATGCACATAACGTATCGAGGAATATGGCAAATACATTAGCAGCTTTTGCTTCTACTGGAAATCCGTCTACAACAGATATAGAATGGAAAGCTTATACAAAAGAAGATCATAATACAATGGTTTTTGATACAAATACAGAACTAAAAAAAGATTATGATTTACAACTTTACAAATTAATTATGGAATAAAAAATACAAATAGGATGGTTACATTGAGTTGGCCAAACCTTCGTTTTAGATGATGAAAAATGGAGGAAAATATATATGGCTAAATATGAAAAATTAGCAAAAGAAATAATTAAATATGTTGGTGGAGCAGAAAATGTTAATAGTGTATCTCATTGCATTACAAGACTTCGCTTTCGTTTAAAAGATGAATCAAAAGCAGATGATGCTGCATTAAAGAATTTAAGTGGTGTAGTTACTGTAATGCACAGTGCAGGGCAGTATCAAGTTGTAATTGGAAATCATGTACCAATGGTATATGCAGAAGTATGTGAAGTTGGGGGATTTACAAATGAATCCTTAACGAATAATGAAGAGGAAGATGCTCCTAAAGGAATTTTTAATAAATTGATTGACATTGTTACTGGGTGTTTTCAGCCAGTACTTGGACCTTTATGTGCATCCGGTATTATCAAAGGGTTGAATGCCTTGCTTGCATTCCTGCTAGGAGAGTCATTTAGTGCTAGTGGAACATATGCAGTATTAAATGCGATAGGTGATGCAATCTTCTATTTCTTCCCAATTATTTTAGGATATACCGCAGCTAAGAAATTCAAAGTAAATGTAGTTGTAGGTATGTTAATTGGAGCTGCATTATGTTATCCAACTATACAGGCGGATACATTATCAGCAGCAGGGGAAGCTATGGGCAATTTACCATTTGTAGGAAATTATTTTGCTACATTTATGGGAGTTCCATTTGTTGCAGCAAATTATACAACTACAGTTGTACCTGTCATTATAATTGTAGCATTTGCGGCATTTATTCAAAAATATGCTAATAAATGGATTCCAGAGATGTTAAGAAACTTCTTTGTTCCTTTCTTTGTACTTATTATCAGTGTTCCAATTGGTTTATTAATTATTGGACCAGTTGTATCAGCTTTCACAAGTTTATTAACGGATGGTTTTGCGGCAATTTATAATTTCTCACCAGTAGTAAGTGGTCTAGTTGTTGGTTTTGCTTGGCAGATCCTAGTTATTTTTGGATTGCATTGGGCAATCATTCCATTAGCAATTATGAATATTGGAAATATGGGCTATGATACAATTTTAGTTGGACAATTTGGAACAACATTTGCATTAACAGCGGCTTTACTAGCGATGTGCTTGAAAATGAAAGATAAGAACAAAAGAACATTGGTAGTTCCAGCCATCATTTCTGGATTCTTTGGAGTAACAGAACCAGGGATTTATGGATTTGCATTACCTGAAAAGAAACCATTTATTTTCTCTTGTATTGCAGCTGCTATTGGTGGAGGTGTCTTTACCTTCTTAGGCGGTCAGCAATATGTTATTGGCGGATTAGGAATTTTTGGTACTGTAAGTTTTATTTCTGAATCTGGTGATCCTACATCCATGTATTATTCATTTATTTGCATTGCGGTATCTATGATTGTTGGTTTCTTATTAACATATTTCTTCTGGAGCGATCATACTAATGAAGAATCACAGATAACTTTAAATAACAAGGAAAATAAAGAAATAATTGCATCTCCTCTAACAGGTAACGTAATACCTTTAAAAAATGTAAAAGATGATGCTTTTGCACAAGGTGCATTAGGTAATGGAATTGGCATTATTCCTAGCGAAGGAAAAGTTGTATCTCCAGTTGATGGTACTATTTCCGTTTTGTTTCCAACTTTACATGCAATTGGGATTACAAGTGATAGTGGTGTAGAGCTATTAATTCATATTGGATTAAATACTGTTCAATTAAATGGAGAAGGATTTAAAGCACATGTGAAACAAGGAGATAAAGTAAGAAAAGGACAATTGTTGTTAGATATCGATCTAAAAGCGATTGAAAAAGCAGGTTATTCTACGGAAACTCCAATCATTATTACGAATACAAAAGATATGTTAGATATCTTGCCAACAGATAAGAAAAATGTAATAAGGAATGATGATTTAATTACAGTAGTATTCTAAGAATAAATAGAGTAGAAATCATAAGTGTTTCTACTCTATATTTAAAAGGAGGTTATTTATGGCATTTCAAAAAGATTTTCTATGGGGAGGCGCTACAGCCGCAAATCAATTAGAAGGAGCATGGAATGTAGATGGCAAAGGAATATCCTGTTCTGATATCTGTACAGGAGGAACGCATACGACTCCTAAAAGAATTACTCCAGAATTAGAAAAAGATACTTTCTATCCAAGTCATGAAGCAATTGATTTTTATCATCACTATAAAGAGGATATTGCTTTATTTGCGGAAATGGGATTTAAAGTATACCGCTTTTCAATTGCGTGGACTCGTATTTTCCCAACAGGAGAAGAGGAATCCCCAAATGAAAAAGGATTACAGTTCTATGATGATGTAATCGATGAGTGTTTAAAGTATAATATAGAACCATTAGTAACAATTTCTCATTATGAACTTCCATTTCATCTAACTCAAAAGTATAATGGCTGGTCTTCTAGAGAACTGATCGATTTATATGTGAAATACTGTAAGGTATTATTCACTCGATTCAAAGGAAAAGTGAAATACTGGCTAACATTCAATGAAATAAATAGTGCAACAGGTCCTTTTGGGGGATTCCTGTCACAAGGTATCTTAAATGAGGGAACGAAAGATTTCATGCATCAGGTGGATATTCCACAATTAAGATTTCAAGGATTACATCATCAGTTTATTGCAAGTGCGAAAGCAGTTAAACTGGCACATCAAATTGATCCAAATAACAAAGTAGGGTGTATGATTTTGTTTGCAACCATGTATCCTTTGACATGTAATCCAAAAGATGTATTAGCATGTCAAGAGATGAATCATGTGAAAAATTGGTTTTGTGGAGATGTTCAGGTACGTGGTCAGTATCCTGGATATATGAAAAGATACTTCAAAGAAAATGGAATAGAAATTAAAGCAGAAAAAGAAGATGCGCAAATATTAAAACAAGGGTGTGTAGATTTTTATACTTTCTCATACTATATGTCAGGATGCAGTACAGCTGATAAGACAAAGGAACTGGCAGAAGGAAATTTAATCGGAGGTGTTAGCAATCCATATTTAGAAGCAAGTGATTGGGGCTGGCAGATCGATCCAGAAGGGTTGCGATTTACACTAAATGAGATTTATGATCGATATCAGATACCAATCATGATAGTAGAAAATGGATTAGGTGCTTACGATAAGGTAGAAGAAGATGGAAGCATTCAT
>OLRK01002407.1_pt1 | contig 11820 bp, 10 predicted proteins | sample 1672911 | NCBI WGS metagenome assembly OLRK01 (sample SAMEA3136736, study PRJEB25190) | human gut metagenome | biome: human gut; feature: human-associated habitat; material: faeces | place: Austria | collected 2013
AGAAGAAAGTGGTCGTTACCGATACGTGTCAGGGATGTCTGTCACATCAATGTACGGAAGTATGTCCGAAAGATGCAATCCATATCGTGAACGGTAAGAGCTTCATCGATCAGGATAAATGTATCAAATGCGGACGATGCATCGATGCATGCCCATATCATGCCATCAACAAACTGGAGCGTCCTTGTGCAGCAAGCTGCGGCATGGATGCCATTCATTCTGACGAAGACGGCTGTGCGGAGATCGATTACGATAAATGTGTCTCCTGCGGTATGTGTCTGGTCAACTGTCCATTCGGCGCAATCGTTGATAAAGGCCAGATTTTCCAGACGATCCATGCCATCAAAGGAGGAGCTGAGGTCATTGCCGCTGTTGCGCCGGCATTTGTCGGCCAGTTCGGACCAAGCGTTACTCCTGACAAAGTAAAAGGTGCGTTAAAAGAACTGGGCTTTGCCGATGTCGTTGAAGTTGCTATCGGTGCCGACCTTTGTACAATTGAAGAGGCTGAAGACTTCCTGAACAAAGTTCCTGAAAAGCAGCCGTTCATGGCAACATCCTGCTGTCCGGCATGGTCTGTAATGGCGAAAAAGCTTTTCCCTGATTTCAAGCCGTATATTTCAATGGCACTCACACCGATGGTCCTGACCGGACGTCTGATCAAAAAAGAAAAACCAAATTCAAAAGTTGTATTCATCGGTCCTTGCGCCGCAAAAAAACTGGAAGCAAGCCGCAAGAGCATTCGATCTGACGTAGACTTTGTATTGACCTTCGAAGAAGTGATGGGCATGTTCGAAGCAAAAGGTGTCAACCTTGAACAGCTGACTGTCAGTGAGCCATTAACTGAGGGTACTGGTTCCGGACGCGGTTTCGCTGTCAGCGGAGGCGTGGCTCAGGCCGTAAAAGATCAGATCCTGAAAGATCATCCGGATATGGAAGTGAAGATCCAGGCAGCAGAAGGTCTTAAAAACTGCAAGACAATGCTGATGATGGCCAAAGCAGGCCGACTGAACGGATATCTGCTGGAAGGAATGGCTTGTCCAGGCGGATGTGTGGCCGGTGCAGGAACTCTGCAGCCTGTCATGAAATCCAGCGCAGCTGTAAAAAAATACGTTAAAGAAGCTGACAAAAAGCTTTCCAGCGAAAGTGCCTATGGCGATAATCTCGAATTATTGACAGAGCACAATGCATAAGATCAATAATCGGAATGGAAACAAGGTTTCCATTCCTTTTTTTCTTTGTTTCATTTTCAAAGTCTGTTATACTTATTATCAAGAAGGTGAAAATTATGATAAACTACGGCTATTATCACGTTGCCGCTGCAACGCTTCCGGTCCGCATCGGAGATGTTGCATTCCATACAGAAGAAATGATCAGGATTGCCAACGAATGTCCTGCTGAAACAGATCTCCTTGTTTTTCCCGAACTGGCTGTATGCGGTTATACATGCGGTGACCTGTTTTTTGAGTCACTGCTGCTGGATGCATGTGAAGATGCACTGGAAGTCCTGCGGCAGAGGCTTCCCGAAAACCTGATGGTGATCGTCGGTGTTCCGTTGCGAAAACATGACCGGCTTTATAACTGTGCGGCTGTTTTCTTCCAAAAGAAGATCATCGCCATTCAAGTCAAGTCGTACATACCAAACTATAATGAATTTTATGAGAAAAGATGGTTTTCCAGCAGTTTCGAACTGGATGAGGAAACGATCGAACTTAACGGTGAAACGATTCCATTCTCTTCCCGTTTGCTGATCCATGACAAAACGACAAAAGCAGTGATCGGTATCGATGTCTGTGAGGACTTATGGGTTCCTGTAGCACCGAGCTCACTGCATGCCTTAAACGGTGCCAATGTTATTGTCAACCTGTCCGCATCCAATGAAACGATCGGCAAAAGCGCCTACCGACGTGCACTCGTCCAGTCACAAAGTGCCAAATGCTACTGCGGTTATGTTTACTGCAGCGCAAGTCAGGATGAGAGTACCAGTGATCTGGTATTCAGCGGTCACCGCATCATCGCCGACAACGGATCGATCATCAGTGAAGCGCGCTTTCAGGATAACGATGCGGTTTTATACGGAGAAATCGATCTGGAAAGGTGCACACAGGACCGCATTCGCTTCAATACGGCAATGAAACAGCCTTATCCTATGCAGTACACACATATTCATGTTGAAAGTATGCCGAAGATAAAAACCGAACTTCATTTGAAGCGTACCATTACCCCTTATCCGTTTGTACCGCAAAATGATACCGACCGGCTGCAGCGCTGCCGTGAAATCAGAAGCATTCAGGCGGCCGGACTGGCACAGCGCTTAAAAAAGATACATTGCGATCATCTGGTGATCGGCATCAGCGGTGGTCTGGATTCGACCCTTGCCCTGATCATTGCCAAGGAAGCTTTCGAAATGAATCATTACCCGAGTCAGAATATCGTGGCAGTGACCATGCCCGGTTTCGGTACAACTGACCGTACCCACAGCAATTCCACCTCTTTAATGGATCAGCTGAATGTGACCAGCATGGACGTAGCGATCCATGATGCGGTCTACCAGCATTTCAAAGACATCGGTCATGATGAAAACGTACATGACATAACCTACGAAAATTCACAGGCAAGAGAAAGAACACAGATCCTGATGGATCTTGCAAACAAAGAAAACGGCATCGTGCTGGGAACCGGTGACCTCAGCGAACTTGCTTTGGGGTGGTGTACCTATAACGGGGATCACATGTCCATGTATGCAGTCAATGCTTCGATCCCCAAGACCCTGGTTCGTTATATCGTTGAAGGATATGCTGCCGAGCAGCATGAAAAAGGTCATACTGAATTAGCGATGACACTGAATGATATCTGCAATACGCCGGTTTCGCCTGAGCTTCTTCCTCCGACAACAGATGGCAAGATCGCACAGAAAACAGAAGAATCCATCGGTTCCTATGATCTGCATGATTTCTTCCTCTATCATATGCTTCGCAATCATTTTTCACCGTCAAAGATCTTTGTTCTGGCCCAGCATGCATTCAAAGATACGGATCCGGCTATCATCTTGAAAACGTTGAAAACTTTTTACCGTCGTTTCTTCACCCAGCAGTTCAAACGCAACTGTATGCCGGACGGTGTAAAAGTCGGCTCTGTCTGTCTCTCTCCGCGCGGCGACTGGCGCATGCCAAGTGATGCATCCATGAATCTTTGGATGAATGAAGTCAATCATCTTTAAGACTGCACAGCTGCAGTCTTTTTTTGAACGGATTTGCTCTTGCGTGCCTCCATCAACAGGCTATAATTAAAGAGAAACAGAAAGAAGGATGAAACTATATGATCAATTTCTCATATCATGCCCCTACTAAAATAATATTCGGCGAAGACAGCGAACTTCAGTGCGCACAATTGCTTCGTGAATGCGGTGCTCATAAAGTACTGGTCCATTACGGCGGAAGCAGTGCACTCCGCTCGGGACTGCTGCATCGTGTCTGCCAATGTCTTCAGGATGCCCGGCTGCCTTATGTCACATTAGGCGGCGTAAAACCAAATCCCCGTCTGTCCAAAGTAAAAGAAGGGATTGCACTGGCAAAAGAGGAAGAGGTCGACTTTATCCTCGCCCTGGGCGGAGGAAGCGTCCTTGATTCAGCAAAAGCAATTGCTTACGGATGTGTCAATGAAGGTGACTTATGGGATTATTACACCAGAAAAAAAAACGATCACCGGCAGTCTTCCTGTCGGTACGATTGCCACGATTGCGGCAGCCGGATCGGAGATGAGCAATTCCAGCGTCATCACCAATGAAGAAGGCTGGCTCAAACGCGGTCTGAGCACTCCTTACGGATACTGCCGCTTCGCCATACTCAATCCCTCGCTCACCGCAACGCTTCCCCTTTATCAGACCATGTCCGGCTGCACGGATATTTTGATGCACACGATGGAGCGATATTTTACAAATGAACCAGCCATGGAACTAACCGATGAAATCGCCGAAGCCCTGATGCGCACGGTCATGAAACATGCCCGCATTCTCCTTCATAAGCCGCAGGATCTCGCTTCCCGCTCAGAGATCTTATGGGCAAGCGAGCTCTCGCATAACGGTGTCAGCGGTGACCGCACATTGGGAGACTGGGCCTGCCATCAGCTGGAACATGAACTCAGCGGCATGTTTGATGTAGCCCACGGTGCAGGCCTCGCAGCCATCTGGGCTTCATGGGCACGCAGTGTGATGGATGTCAATCCGAAACGTTTTGCGCAATATGCAAAAAATGTCATGCAGGTCGCTGAAGGAAAAGATGACACCGAAACAGCCCTGGCCGGTATCGCCGCCACCGAAAGTTTCTTTAAAGAAATCGGAATGCCGACCTGTATCCGTGAACTGGGGATTTCTTTGAGCGACGCACAAATTAATGAATTATCAGAAAAATGTACTTTTTTTCACACAAGGACCATCGGCGGATTCAAAAAGCTGGATTATGAGGATATCCGTCAAATTTATCGTAAGGCCCGTTCGTGAATTTCTCATTGCATTAAAAAAAGATCAGATCTTTCAGACACAGCGTCTGCTTTAGATCTGATCTTTTATTTATATCGTTATTCCTGCATGGCTGCTTTTGCCTGGGCAATGATTCGATCCGCCAGATTGACCGGAACCGGGTCATAACGGTCAAAGCTCTGCGTATAGCTTCCCATGCCCTGTGTCATGGCACGCAGGTCAATCGGATAGCGCATCATTTCGGCCATCGGCACCTGAGCACTGATGATCTGATAGCCGTCGACAAGATCCATGCCCATGATTGCACCGCGGCGTTTATTAAAGTCGCCGATGATCGTTCCGGTAAATTCGTCAGGTACCTTTACTTCGACGTTCATGATCGGTTCAAGCAGGATCGGACTGCATTTTTCCATTGCATCCTTATAGGACAGCCTTGCGGCCATCTTAAACGCCATTTCGCTGGAGTCGACATCATGATACTTTCCATCCAGGAGCGTTGCCTTCAGCTGAACCATCTTATAACCTGCTAAGTAGCCGTTCTCACAGCATTCGCGCAAACCTGCTTCAACTGCCGGGAAGTACTGACGCGGTACTGCTCCACCGAATACTTTCTCTTCAAAACGCAGCTCCTCACTTGTACTATCCGGTTCAAATTCAACGAATACATGACCGAACTGACCATGGCCGCCGGACTGTTTCTTGTGTCGTCCTTCACCGACTGCTTTTTTACGAATCGTTTCACGGTATGGAACTTTTGGATCCGCCAATACGACTTCTACCTTATATTTCGTCTTTAATTTCGAAAGGATAACATCGATGTGCTGATCGCCGACCCCGTACATTACCGTTTGTCGTGTTTCTTTGTTGTTGACGATACGCAGGGTCTGATCTTCTTCCGCCATACGCTGTAGTGCATTGCTCAGCTTATCTTCATCATTCTTTGATTTCGGGAAAACGGCCTGGGCAAACATCGGTTCGCTGAATTCGATTGGTCTTGCCTTCACCGGACGACTCTTGTCACACAGCGTATCATTCGTTTGCGTATACTGCAGTTTTACGACAGCGCCGATATCTCCGGTAAACAGTTTTCCGACAGCGGTCTGGTGTTTTCCTTTAATGATAAACACGCTGGTAATCTTTTCAGCCTTGTCTTTGTTTGCGTTATAGACCGTTGAATCGCTTCCCAAAACACCGGAAAGTACTTTCAGATAGGAAATACGGCCGACAAACGGATCCACGATCGTTTTGAAGACCTGAGCGCTTAATGTTTCCTTCTCGTTTGTTTCCAGAAGAACTTCCTTTCCTTCTGCATCATACGCCGTGTAATTTCCGCTTTCCCCGTACGTAGGGAAATATTTCAGGATCAGGTCCATCAAACGTTCAATTCCGATACTGTTCAATGCACTTCCTGAGAATACCGGGCGAATCTCGCCGTTGCGCACACCCAGGCGCACACCGCGTGTAAGCTCTGCTTCGCTGAAGCTTTCACCGCTGAAGAATTTTTCCATCAGCTCATCATCACCCATCGCTACCGCTTCTGCAATCTGATCTTTATATCCGTTAATGACATCAAGCATGGATTCCGGTACCGGCTGTGCTTTATCAGGATCTGCCAGAGGCCCTTTATAGTACCATGCTTTGTCACGCAGGACATTTACGGAACCGATGATTTCCCCGTTTTCAACGATCGGTACTTCAAAAGGAATGACGCTCTTTCCAAACTGTGTACGCAGTTCTTCGTATGCCTGATCAAAAGAAGTATTTTCTTCATCTAATTTATTAATAAAGAAGATCGTAGGAAGCTTTCTCGCTGCAGCCCGTTCCCATGCGATTTTCGTACCGGACTGAATGACATCCTTGGCATTGACAACGATCAAAGCATTATCGGCGGCTGCCAGACCAGCTTCTGCCTCGCCGGCAAAATCAAGATAGCCCGGAGTATCGATAAAATTAATCTTGCAGTCTTTCCACTCGATCGGAACCAGGGAAGTATAAACAGAGATACCACGGCGGATCTCTTCCGTATCATAATCGATCAGAGAACTTCCTTCGCTCGTTTTACCAAAACGATCACTTGCTTTTGTAAAATACAGCATAGCTTCCAAAACGGCGGTTTTGCCGCTGCCGCTGTGTCCCATGACCGCTACATTGCGGACTTCATGTGATAAATAGTCTCTCATTTTACCATCCTCCTACTTCAAGATCGGCTTCAGCTGATCCAGGCAGTGCTCACGCACATAATGGATGGCCTTATTCCCTTGTTTGTCAACCATTTCTTTATCTGCGCCGTTGGCCAGAAGTTCTTCAACCAAGCTTGCATAACCGCCGTAAGCCGCACGCATCAATGCTGTACATCCATTATTATCAAACAGATTGACATCCGCACCTCTTTCCAGCAAAATGCGGATCACACCTTTTTTAAAAGCAACACAAGCTTCCATCAAAGCGCTTCGTCCGGCTTCATCCTGAGCATTGATGTCGGCGCCGGCATCCAGAAGCACTTCCACACAGCGCTCGCGTCCCAAGAAAGCAGCACGCATCAATGCTGTACGGCCGCGGTCATCTTTTGCGTTCACATCAGCACCGGCTTCGATCAGCTTTTTCAGGATGGTCTTATTTCCTTTCTTAGCTGCTCCCATAATGGCTGTTTTTCCTTTATTATCCACTAAATTCACATCTGCGTCATTATCGAGCAATACTCTTACGATATCCTTATAATCGCGTTTTGCAGCACGCATCAATGCTGTACGTCCATCACCGTTTTGATAGTTGATGTCACACCCCTTTTTAATTTCAGCACACACTGCCGCAAAATCGCCGCTTGCACAAGCGTCCCAGAAAACCTGATTAAATCCCTGATCCATGATAATCTCCTCCTTCTGTCTCATTTCAAGGTAAAAAAAGCGGACGTAAGCAAAAACCTACATCCGTATCATCCATGACGAAATCCCAGCAACAACTGGTCCCTGAGTGCGTGTCTGAACTGTTCCTTGCGTTCTGTTCATTTTAACCACACTCCTTTCATCTCGTATGCCCTTATTTTAACTTATTTCGTTCTTTATGCAAGCGTTTACATCATTTTTCTTCAATATTTCCATTTTTGCCAGTATTTGTACCGATTTTGCCATTACCGGCTTCATTTCGTTCCCCTGCGGATTCTATGCTATAATAACAGCAGAAAAACTGCCGCTTTTCATTTTCTTTTGGAAACGAAAGCTGCCAACTGCATATAATAAAAGCGGTCACAGGAAAGGAAGATGAAAAAATGAAGGAAATCAAACCGGATCAGTGGAAAGACAATGTATTTGATGCCATAGGCAGACAATGGATGCTGATCAGTGCCCAACAGGAAGGAAAGGTCAATACGATGACGGCATCCTGGGGCGGAATGGGAGTTTTATGGAATCGCAGCGTTGCCACCATCTATGTTCGCCCGCAGCGCTATACAAAACAGTTTATAGATGCCAGTGAATACTTCTCGCTTTGTTTTTTTGATGACACATGGAAAGAACAGCTTGCCTATCTGGGGCGGGTATCCGGCAAGGACGAGCCGAAAATTGAAAAGGCCGGTCTGACAACCAAAAATGACAGGCAGGCCCCTTACTTTGAGCAGGCATCTGTCGTTGTTATCTGCCGTAAGCTTTATGCAGATACATTAAAAAAAGAATGTTTCTTCCAACATGAGCTTTATGAACAGAATTATCCGAACAATGATCTGCATACCATGTATATTGGCGAGATCGTGGAAATGATCACGAAATAAACAAAACAGACTGTCACCTCAAAAGACAGTCTGTTTTATTTATCATCACTCTGTAGCGACGGCTTACCGCTAGTCTGTCAGATTATCAAAATAGCCCTGTACCAGAACAAACGGTGTTCCTTTATCTCCTGAACCGCTGGTCAGATCACACAACGAACCGATCAGGTCAGTCAGTCGACGAGGCGTTGTTCCCTGTGCAGCCATATTACCTACAAGATTTTCATCTTTTTGACGGATAGCGTCCTGAATGGCTTTTTCCAGTTCCTCACCGCTGAGCTGGGCAAAATCATTGTCTGCCAGATATTTCAGCTTCAGTTCGTTCGGCGTACCTTCCAAGCCTTTTGTATATGCCGGTGATACGACCGGATCGGCCAGCTCCCAGATTCTTCCGACAGGATCTCTGAAAGCACCATCGCCATATACCATGACTTCCATATGTTTACCGCTGGCATTCAGCAGACGTTTCTGAATATCCTCCACGAGAGCGAAGCAGTCCTGCGGGAACAGTTTGACACTGTCTTCTGTCGCCTTGTTTGAACCAAGCAGTCCGTAACGTTCATTATAGCCGCTGCCATCCACGGAAGCATTCATAATATCATCCAGGCCGCAGACACATGCAGCACCTGCATCACGCAGAATGCGCTTTGTACGTTCGCGGGTATGAATATCGCAAGTCAGCACATGATCTGTGTAAGCCAGGATCTTTCTCGCATCGTTGGCAAAAATGATTTCTGTTTCACAACCGCACTCTTTGATCAATTCATCATAATACTGTACATAATCTACGCCCGTGAACGGATGTTTGTTTTCACCGAACAATTCACGGTAACGCTGAAGATCAAGAACATCACTGTATGGATTGATGCCGGCCTCATCCAGCTGATCCAGCGAAACGAGTTCATTACCGACCTCATCACTAGGATAACTGAACATCAAATAGATTTTTTTAACTCCTGTCGCTATGCCGCGCAGGCAGACAGAAAAGCGGTTGCGGCTCAAGATCGGAAAAATAACACCGATGGTGTCGGAATCCATCTTTTTTCTCACATCTTTGGCAATGGCCTCAATGGAAGCATAGTTCCCCTGTGAACGTGCCACAACTGATTCTGTGATCGCAACGACATCGCGGTCATGCAGTTCAAACTGACCGCTTTCCGCCGCCTGCAATACACTGTCGGTTACAATCTGCGCCAGATCATCGCCTTCACGGATAATCGGGCCTCGTATCCCTCGTGATACGGTTCCAATTTTTCTTTCCATTTTTTCTCTCCTCTTTTTTTAAAAAACCAATCATTTTTATTATAATACATCTGTTGTAAATAGTAAAATAAATAAAAAATCTCTTTTTTGCGGCACACGGTACTTACTTTTTCTTAAAGTCTCCCTGTTCAAAGACAAGCGTTACATCAGCTTTCTTTCGATGTTCCAAGATTCTTTTCACATTTCGAAGATCGCTTTGACGGACAAACGCTACTGCCTCATGCGGTGCCATGCCGCCATTGAGCTTTCGCTGAATAAGACGATCACACAGGCTTTGTTCGTCAGCCTCTATGAACACAGACGCATCGCAAAGATCTGAAAGCCTGTTCCACGGCTCTTCATCAAGCAAAAGATAATTGCCCTCGATCAATACAATCGGCGCGCTGACATCGATCTGATCATCAACAACATCATGCATGCGGCGGTCATACAGCGGCCAAAGTACTTTTTCTTCGTTTTTGATCCGTTGAACATAACGAAGAAGCCGCTCGAAATCAAAGCTTTCCGGACAGCCCTTCACCTTTTTCATCTCAATTTCAGTTCCGTCAATAAACACTGTATGGGATAATATATATTTCTGATAATGATGAAATCCGTCCATCCCCAAAGCCTGCAGCTTGATCCCTTTCCGGACCGCAAGCGTTTCAAACAACAAAGCCATCGTTGATTTGCCGACCCCGGGAGGCGCCGCCAGAAACACCAGCACTTGCTTATCATTTGCCATCCTGCTCCATGTTTCCAATAAAGGCATGGCAATGTCATTAATAAACTGTTCAGAGTATTGGGCATGTACAGGATAACCATTCACGATAAATTCATATTGATACATAGGCCATTCCTCTATAGATGATTGAGCTCTCGCTGAACACGGTCGAAAAGCGCATCATACTCAGACGTTTTCACCCGGTCAAGTACATATTCGAGAAAACGCTCCAGTTCGTCAGCTTCAAATGACTCTTCCAAAAAACAATCCATTGCCATGTTCACTTCATCATGATATGCGGTTTCCACATGATGGATGAGCCAGGCAAACAGTCGTTCCACAGATTCTTTTTTCATATCAACACCTCTGTCATCAGACAGCATATTTTCCGCTGTCTCTTTAATGTTAACATACTATCCTCTTCGGATACAGAAAAAGGTGTTCTCCTCGAACACCTTTTGATTACTGTAACGGATGATCTCTGCGATATTCTTCGTAAAGATTGGAACCGCAGCGAGAACAGTCTTTTCCGCAGCCGGCACAGCCCTCTCCCTGCGAAGGCTTTGTTGCCCGGTAAATCAGGCATAAGACAATGATCAAAACAATGATAACGATAAAGTCTGTCATAACAATACACTTCCAATCTGATAGACGAAAAACGCTACAGCATATGCGACTGCCGTCTGAAACAGAACTGCGCCTAATGCCTGTTTCCATGAACCAAGCTCCCTTTTGGTAGCCGCAAATGCGGCAACACACGGCATATACAGCACCGTAAAGCACAGGAAGGCATATGCGGCGGCCGGCGTAAACATCGTCATCAGCGCCGCGCTGAGGCCCGCATCACTGCTGGCATTTGTCAAGATCGATAAAGTAGAAACAACGCTTTCCTTTGCGGTAATACCTGTGATCAAAGCACTGGAAGCACGCCAGTCGCCAAAACCGAGCGGTTCAAACAACGGTGCCAGCAAGTTTCCGATCTGTGCCAGCATTGACTGTGAAGCATCGCTGACACCATGAAATGAAAAATCATAGCTCTGTAAAAACCAGATAATGATCGTTGCCCCTAAGATGATCGTAAAGGCCTTATGCAGAAAATCCTTTGCCTTTTCCCACATATGCAGCAAAACGCTCTGCAAAGAAGGAATGCGGTATGCCGGCAGTTCCATGACAAAGGGGATCGGATTTCCGCTGAACATTGTTTTTTTCATGATCAGTCCGGACAGAATTGCCACGGCAATTCCCAGCAGATAAACCGACATCATGACAAGGGCTGAAGAGTGAGTGAAAAAGGCCGCTGTGATCATTCCGTAGATCGGCAGCTTGGCACTGCAGGACATAAAAGGTGTCAAAATGATCGTCATCTTTCTGTCCCGGTCGCTGCTCAGCGTCCGTGATGCCATGATGGCCGGTACGCTGCAGCCGAAACCTATGAGCATCGGTACAAAGCTTTTGCCGGACAAACCGATCTTTCTTAATGCCTTGTCCATGATATAGGCCACTCTTGCCATGTATCCGCTGTCTTCCAGCAGGCTCAGGAAGAAAAACAATATAACGATGAGCGGCAGAAATGACAATACGCTTCCGACTCCTGCACATACACCCTCGATCAAAAGATCA
>OLRK01002408.1_pt1 | contig 11817 bp, 9 predicted proteins | sample 1672911 | NCBI WGS metagenome assembly OLRK01 (sample SAMEA3136736, study PRJEB25190) | human gut metagenome | biome: human gut; feature: human-associated habitat; material: faeces | place: Austria | collected 2013
AGATTTAGGCAGTAAAACGCTTATGAAAGCAAGCTTTCAACGCTTTTTTACTGTCCAAATCTTCGCATGGCTGAACTGTTACTGATAAATTTGGCGTGCAGTGCATCAGGCAGAAAAAGATACATCTGAGGTGCTGCCGTGAATCAGAGGAGAGAAAGACAATGAGAATCAGCAGAGAAGAACGAAAGAACACAGCCAGGGAACTGATCCGTTTTCTGGAGGAGAGCCCTACCTGCTTTCATGCAGTAAAGAACCTGGCAAGGGAGCTTGAGGCAGCCGGGTTTGAGGAATTAAAGGAAAATGAGGTGTGGAACCTTTCAGAGCATAAAAATTATTACGTTACAAGAAACCAGTCCTCTATTATCGCCTTCCGCCTTCCTTCAAAGGAATTTAAGGGATATCAGATCATGGCAAGCCACAGCGATTCCCCTACCTTTAAGATTAAGGAAAATCCGGAGATGGAGGCAGAAAAACAGTATATTAAGCTGAATGTGGAAAAATACGGCGGTATGCTCTGTGCACCTTGGTTTGACCGCCCTCTGTCTGTGGCAGGCCGTCTGGTGGTGCGTGAGGGAGAGCGCCTTGTAACAAAGCTGGTCAACGCAGACCGTGATCTGCTTATGATCCCTAACCTGGCAATCCATATGAACCGGGAGGTCAATGACGGCTACAAGTACAATGCACAGGTGGACATGCTTCCTCTCTACGGGACAATGGAAGCAAAGGGCACCTTTATGAAAACCATGGCAGAGGAGGCCGGCGTAAAAGAGGAGGATATTTTAGGCCATGACCTGTTCCTTTACAACCGTATGCCGGGAACTATCTGGGGCGCAGAGGATGATTTTGTTTCCTGCGGACGTCTGGATGACCTTCAGTGTGCCTTTGCCTCTTTAAAGGGGATCCTGTCAGGGGGACATCCATCCAGCGTGTCTGTAATGGCAGTTCTGGATAATGAGGAGGTAGGCAGCGGTACAAAGCAGGGTGCTGATTCTACCTTCCTTGAGGATGTGTTAAAGCGCATTAACCGCGGGCTCGGACGCAGTGAGGAGCAGTATCTTATGGCTTTATCCTCCAGCTTTATGGTTTCCGCAGACAATGCCCATGCAGTCCATCCAAACCATGGGGAGAAGGCAGACCCGGTTAACCGCCCCTATATAAACGGCGGCATTGTAGTGAAGTACAATGCAAACCAGAAATACACTACAGATGCGGTTTCCGCTGCTATGTTTAAGTCACTGTGCAGCCGGGCAGAGGTTCCATGCCAGTCATTCACCAACCGCTCTGATATGGCAGGGGGCTCTACACTGGGTAATATTTCTAATTCCCATGTGGCGTTAAATACAGTGGATATCGGCCTTGCACAGCTTGCAATGCACTCTCCTTATGAGACAGCAGGAACAGAGGATACCTGTTATCTGATCGCAGCTTCCACAGAGTTATTTAAAAGCTGTGTGGAAACAGAAAAGGACGGCTGCTACCGCATGCTGTAGGCCTTCTGCTGAAATAGAAAAATGCTGGGGTCAAAAGGTGTTTGATCACAGGCCAGGGCCGCGCCGACGCTTACAGGTGCGGCCCTGACTGCAGGCTGCCGGGGACAGACGTGCCTGCGCTGATAAAAAGGGAAAGGAGGAGGAAAGGACCGGATGTATGCAAATATAATTATTGATATTTCCCATGAAAGCGTTGACCGCACCTTTCAGTATAAGGTTCCGGGGCTTTTAGAGGAAACCCTTCAGGTGGGGCAGCAGGTGTACATTCCCTTCGGCTCAGGAAAAAAGCTGCGGAAAGGCTATGTGGTAGAGCTGACCGAGACCCTCCAGTATGACCCTTCCCGGTTAAAGGAAATTTCTGGTATTGTGGAGGGAAGCGTCACTGTCCAGTCCCAGCTGATCCTTCTGGCCTGGTGGATGAAGGAACGCTACGGTTCTACGATGAACCAGGCATTAAAAACAGTGCTTCCCGTAAAGCAGAAGGTGCGGGAGGCAAGATCAAAAAGCGTGCGCTGCCTGATACAGGGGGAGGAGCTAAACCGGCTGATCCAGGAAACGCAGCAAAAGAATTATAAAGCCAGGCTGCGCCTTCTTGCCGCTTTAAAGGAAAAGCCGCTTCTTACAGCAAAAGAGGTATCGGACCTTAAGATCACAGGAGCCGTTTTAAAGCCTATGGAGGCAGCAGGCATGATCTGTCAGGAAACAGAGGAAAGCTACCGCAATCCTATTTCCCGTATGAAGGAGCTTCCGGGAAGCCTGTTTGCGCCCCCCTGCCCCTTAAATACAGCCCAGGAGGAGATCGTTTCCTCCATTATGGCAGATTACAGCCGGGATATCAGAAGAACCTACCTGCTTCATGGCATTACAGGCAGCGGAAAGACGGAAATCTATATGGAGCTGATCTCACGGGTCATTGAAGGGGGACGCCAGGTCATTGTGCTGATTCCGGAAATTTCCCTTACCTGGCAGACGGTTATGCGCTTTTACAGCCGTTTTGGGGAGCGGGTGTCTGTGCTTAACTCCCGCATGTCTGCCGGTGAGCGCTATGACCAGTATGAGAGGGCAAGAGTTGGGGATATTGATATTATCATCGGTCCCCGCTCTGCACTGTTTGCACCCTTTTCCCGACTGGGGCTGATCATTATAGACGAGGAGCATGAGAATGCTTATAAAAGCGAGCTTTCCCCCCGCTATGATGCCAGGGAGGTGGCGAGAGAGCGGGCAAGGCTTGCAGAGGCCAGCCTTGTATTAGGCTCTGCCACCCCCTCAGTGATTTCCTACACAAGGGCCCTTCATGGGGAGTACGACCTGTTTACCCTGACACAGAGGGCAAAAAAGGATGCGTCCCTTCCGTCTGTAGAGGTGGTGGATCTGCGCCAGGAGTTAAAGGCGGGAAACCGCTCTATTTTCAGCCGCCGCTTAAAGGAGCTGATAGAGGAGAGGCTTTTAAGAGGGGAGCAGATAATGCTCTTTATTAACCGCAGGGGCTACGCCAATTTTGTATCCTGCCGTTCCTGCGGCGAGGCCTTAAAATGCCCTCACTGTGATGTGACCTTAACCCTTCATAGGGACGGACGGATGATGTGCCATTATTGCGGTTACACCATCCCGCAGCCAAAGCGCTGTCCCTCCTGCGGTTCCCCCTATATTGCACCCTTCGGTACAGGAACCCAGAAGATCGAGGCAATGGCAAGGGAGCTGTTTCCAAAGGCCAGGATCCTCAGGATGGACCTTGACACAACCTCAGGAAAGGCAGGCCATGAAAGGATCCTCACTGCTTTTTCACGGGGGGAGGCGGATATTCTCATTGGGACCCAGATGATCGTGAAGGGCCATGATTTCCCAAGCGTAACCCTGGTAGCTGCCCTGGCCGCGGATCTGTCCCTGTTTGCCTCCGGCTACCGGTGCGGCGAGGAAACCTTCTCCCTCCTGACCCAGGCGGCAGGAAGGGCAGGCCGGGGAAGCCGGGCAGGGATCATGGTCATCCAGACCTACCAGCCGGAGCATTACAGCATCCAGGCGGCAGCTTCCCAGGATTATAAGCGCTTCTATGAGGAGGAAATTGCCTACCGGCGGCTTTTGGGCTATCCGCCCTGCCGGGGGCTTTTGACGATCCAGTTTTCCTGCCAGTGGGAGGATGTGTTAAGCCAGGCGGCAGATACAGTGGCCGGGAAGCTGGAGCTGGAAAATAGCATGGCAGGCTGGGGGGCAGCCCTGATCGGCCCTGTAAATGCCCCGGTCTACAAAGTTAATGATATTTATAGAAAAATTTTATATATAAAGCATGAAAATTATGATATACTGGTACAGATTAGGAAAATGGCAGAAGAGTCCCTGGGAACATGCAAGGGGGCGGAGGCTATTTCCATACAGTATGATGTGGAGTAAACTTGTAACAGCAAAAAGGAGAGTGTCAGAAAAATGGCAGTGCGTCAGGTAAGAGTAATTGGCGATGAGATTTTAACAAAGGTGTGCAAGCCGGTAAAAGAGATGACAGACCGTACCAGGGAGCTGATCGAGGACATGTTTGAGACCATGTACGAAACCAACGGGGTAGGCCTTGCAGCGCCTCAGGTAGGGATCTTAAAGAGGATCGTGGTAATTGATGTGGAGGACGGAAACCAGTATGTTCTGATCAATCCGGAGATCACCCTCCGCGAGGGAGAGCAGACCGGCTATGAGGGCTGCTTAAGTGTTCCGGGAAAATCCGGCAAGGTTACAAGGCCGATGAGGGTGAGAGTAAAAGCCCTGGATGAAAATATGGAGCCTTTTGAGCTTGAGGGAGAAGAGCTTCTTGCAAGGGCGATCTGCCATGAGTGCGACCACCTGGACGGAAAGCTCTATGTGGATCTGGTAGAGGGCGAGCTTATTGACAATGAAGCGGAAGAAGAGGAAGAGGTGTAGGCCATGAGAATCGTATTTATGGGAACGCCGGATTTTTCCGTACCTGCCCTGCGTGCTCTGGTAGAGGCCGGGCATGAGGTAGCTGCAGTGGTGACCCAGCCGGACAAGCCAAAGGGGAGAGGGAAGGAAGTCCAGATGACCCCGGTAAAGCAGGCTGCCCTGGAATATGAGATCCCGGTATACCAGCCAGCGAAGGTCAAGACGCCGGAATTTACGGCCGTTTTAAGGGAGCTGGCTCCTCAGGTGATCGTAGTGATCGCCTTCGGCCAGATCCTTTCAAAGGAAATCCTGGAGATACCGCCTCTTGGCTGTATCAATATCCATGCATCTCTGCTGCCGAAATACAGGGGGGCTGCGCCTATCCAGTGGTGTGTCATTGACGGCGAAAGGGAAAGCGGCGTCACTACTATGATGATGGACGTGGGCCTTGATACCGGCGACATGCTGGAGAAGACGGTTGTTCCTATTGAGGAAAAGGAGACAGGCGGAAGCCTTCACGCTAAATTAAGCCTTGCAGGTGGAAAGCTGATCCTTTCTACCCTTGAAAAGCTGGAGAATGGCACCCTTGTGCGGACGCCTCAGAAGGATGAGGACAGCTGCTATGCAAAGATGCTGACAAAATCCCTGGGAGATATTGACTGGGCCATGCCGGCTGTTTCCATTGAACGGCTGATCCGCGGCCTGAACCCATGGCCCAGCGCCTATACAAAGTGGAACGGGAAAACGGTGAAGCTGTGGGCTGCAGATGTACTGGAAACTCTTCCTGAGATGGAAGAGGGGCAGGCACTTAAACCGGGCCAGGTGGCAGTATCTGACGGCCGCCGTCTGATCGTGGCCGCCGGAGAGGGTTTCCTTTCTATAAGGGAGCTTCAGCTTGAAGGCAAGAAGCGTATGGATGTGGAGGCCTTTCTGCGGGGCTACAAGATAGAGCCGGGCCAGTGTTTTAATTCCTAGAGCAGCCCATGTTGTAAAAGAAAGAGAGTGACTGAGCATGTATTATCCAATGTACTATCGATTTGACCCAACCTACCTGCTGATCATTGTAGGCGTACTGCTTTCCATGGCAGCTTCTGCAAAGCTGAATGCTACCTATCAGCGCTATGCGGCTGTAAGGAGCCGCAGCGGCCTTACAGGAGCCCAGGTTGCCCAGGAGATACTCCGCTCCCAGGGGATTTATGATGTGACGGTGCGACGGGTGTCCGGGCGCCTGACAGACCATTATGACCCAAGGACAAAGACGGTGAACCTTTCGGATGCAGTTTACGGCGAGAGCTCCATTGCAGCCCTTGGTGTCGCAGCCCATGAGTGCGGCCATGCGATCCAGGATGCAAACAGCTATGCGCCCTTACGGATGAGGGCAGCTTTGGTGCCGGTGGCAAACTTCGGGGCAACGCTGTCATGGCCCCTCATCCTGTTTGGGCTGATCATGGGAGGCGGCCCCCTCATAACAGTGGGGATCCTGCTGTTCTCCCTGGCAGTGCTGTTTCAGATCGTAACCCTTCCGGTTGAGTATAACGCCTCCGGCAGGGCAGTCCGTCTTTTGGATTCCATTGGGATCCTTTATGGCGAGGAGGTAGGACAGGCAAGGCGCGTTTTAAACGCGGCAGCTCTTACCTATGTAGCGGCAGCAGCAGGCTCTATCTTACAGCTTCTGCGGCTTGTGATTTTATTTGGAAACCGGCGGGAGGACTGATAAGCAGTCCCCCTGTCCATTATAAGAGGGAAATGAGGGCCGGATATGGCAAAGGAAACAGACAGAGGGCTGGAAAACAGGGAGATCGCGCTGGATATACTGATGGAGGTGCTGGAGCGGGGAAGCTTTATCCATCTTGTGCTAAACCAGGCCCTCTCCAAATACCAGTATCTGGATAAGGCGGACCGCGCCTTTATCACGCGGACTGCAGAGGGGACCCTGGAATATCTGATACAGATTGATTTTGTGATCAACCGGTATTCAAAAACAAAGACACAGAAAATGAAGCCCCTTATTCGCAGCCTTCTTCGAATGAGCGTTTATCAGCTGCTTTATATGGACCGGGTACCGGACTCTGCTGTATGCAATGAGGCCGTAAAGCTGGCTGTAAAGCGGCGTTTTTCGGGTTTAAAGGGCTTTGTAAACGGGGTGCTGCGCACGATCTCCAGAGAGAAGGAAACATTTGTTTTTGAAGAGCCTTCCGTAAAATACAGCATCCCCGGCTGGATGTATGGGATGTGGGAGGAGGACTATGGAAGCGGTACTGCTTCGGTCATAGCTTCCTCCTTTTTAAGGGAAAGCCCTACCTGGGTGCGCTGTAATTTAAACAGGGCTTCAAGGGAGGAGGTGGTTTCCTCCTTAAGGGAACAGGGCGTTTCTGTAAAGGAGCTTAAAGTGCTTCCTTCCATGCTGGAAATAGGAGGCTATGATTCGCTGGACAGCTTAAATGCCTTTTGCCAGGGCCTCATACAGGTGCAGGATGTAAGCTCTGCCTTTGTGGGGGAGCTGGCAGACCCGGCGCCGGGCAGTTTCGTGATTGACGTATGTGCTGCGCCTGGAGGAAAAAGCCTCCATCTGGCTGATAAACTGAAAGGTACAGGTATGGTGGAAGCCAGGGATCTGACAGAGGCAAAGGTGGCGCTGATCGAAGAAAACCGGCAGCGCTGCCATGTTAAAAATATAAGGCCCATACAGCAGGATGCACTGGAATATGACCCGGCTTCGGAGAAAAAGGCAGATATCCTTATTGCGGATCTGCCCTGCTCCGGGCTTGGGATCATGGGAAAGAAGCCGGATATTAAGCTTCATATGACAGAAGAAAAGCTTTTGGAGCTTGCTGCTCTTCAGCGGGAGATCCTCTCTGTAGTGTGGCGATATGTAAAACCGGGAGGCCTTCTCATTTACAGCACCTGTACCATAGACAGGCTGGAGAATCAGGAAAATGCCCAATGGATCGAGGAGAACCTTCCATTTGAGCCGGTGGACCTTTCCGGAAGGCTTGAGGGCCTTTTTAAGGAGCAGGAGCTTAAAAATGGGCAGCTTCAGTTCCTTCCCGGCATTCATCCCTGGGATGGCTTTTTTATCAGTGTATTCAGAAGGAAGCCTGAAAAAATGTAACATGTAATGATTCCGCCCTGCATCTTCGCATGGCGAAGTGTTAAGAAAGTTGGAGATACATATGCTGGATAGAACAGACTGTAAAGGGAAAATTGATATAAAATCAATGACCCTTGAGGAGCTGACAGAATCTCTTGTAGAGATGGGAGAAAAGCCTTTTCGGGCAAAGCAGGTTTATGACTGGCTTCACAATAAGCTGGTGACGGATTTTGATGAAATGAGCAGCTTATCAAAGCAGTTAAGGGAGAAGCTGAGAGAGAATTACAGCCTTACATCCTTAAAGGTAGCAGGGGAGCGGATTTCCAAGATCGACGGTACCCGGAAGTACCTCTTTGGTCTGGAGGATGGGAATATCATTGAGAGTGTGTGGATGCAGTACCATCATGGAAACTCTGTCTGTATTTCCTCCCAGGTAGGCTGCCGCATGGGCTGCCGCTTCTGTGCCTCCACCCTGGACGGCCTGGAGCGGAATTTAAGGGCCTCTGAAATGCTGGATCAGATTTATCGGATTCAGGCGATCACAGGGGAGAGGGTATCCAATGTGGTTGTTATGGGTTCCGGGGAGCCGATGGATAATTATGACAATGTAGTCCGCTTTCTGCGGCTTATTTCCAGCGAAGGCGGCTTAAATATCAGTCAGAGGAACCTTACAGTTTCCACCTGCGGCATTGTGCCGGGCATTTTGAAATTTGCAGAGGAGGGGCTTTCTGTTACCCTTGCCTTATCCCTGCATGCCCCCAATGATGAGGTGCGCAAAACCCTGATGCCGGTGGCGAACCGCTATAAGCTGAAGGACGTGCTGGCAGCCTGCAGTACCTATGCAAAAACCACCGGACGCAGACTTACCTTTGAATACAGCTTGGTGCAGGGGGTAAATGACAATCTGCAGGAGGCGGCCGCCCTGGCTGCCCTTATTAAGGACATGCATGGCCATGTAAACCTGATCCCCGTAAATCCCATTAAGGAGAGGGATTATGTCCAGTCCGGTCAGAAGGCCATTATGCAGTTTAAGAATCTTCTTGAAAAAAACGGCATAAATGTTACTATTAGAAGAGAAATGGGCCGGGATATAGGCGGTGCCTGTGGCCAGCTCAGAAAGAGCTATATGGAAGGAGAGGCATAAGCGTGAAGGCATATGCATTGACGGATACTGGCAGGGTCAGATCCATGAACCAGGATTATATTTACGCCTCCCCGGAGCAGGTGGGAAGTCTTCCCAACCTGTTTTTGGTGGCAGATGGAATGGGAGGCCGCAGGGCCGGCGATTTCGCATCCCGATATATGGTTGAAAATCTGGTCATCTATCTTGGAAGAAAAGGGAAGGGGTCCCCTGTGATGCAGCTGAAAGAAGGCATTGAGGCTGTGAACCGGGGGCTTTTTGAGGAATCCATGAAGCATGAGGAGCTGCGGGGTATGGGCTGTACCCTGGTGGCTGCCGTTGTGGAGAATGGGATCCTCTACGTGGCAAATGTAGGGGACAGCCGCCTGTATCTGATCCATGGGGATACGATCCGTCAGATCACAAGGGATCATTCCTATGTGGAAGAGATGGTGGCTATGGGCCAGATGAAGCGGGGGAGCCAGGATTACAACAATCGGAAGAATATTATTACCCGGGCCATTGGAATTGACAAAACCGTAGAGCCGGATTTTTTTGAGTCAGAGCTTACGGAGGGGGATTATATCCTTCTTTGCTCGGATGGCTTAAGCAATATGGTGGAGGATGAGGTCATTGGGCGCATTATTACAGGAAGCGGTTCCCTGGCTCAGAAGGCCAAGCTTTTGATTGATGAGGCAAACCGTCAGGGCGGCTCCGATAATATTGCAGTTGTCCTTGTAGATCCCTGTGAAGGGGGGTGTGCGCCATGCTGACACCTGGAACCTATTTACAGAATCGCTATGAGATCCTGGAGCAGATTGGATCCGGCGGTATGTCTGTGGTGTACAAGGTACGCTGCCACACCTTAAACCGCCTGGTAGCTATTAAGGTGTTAAAGGAAGAGTTTGCATCCGATGAAAGCTTTGTAGGCAAATTTAAAATGGAGGCCCAGGCAGCTGCCCGGCTGTCCCATCCAAACATTGTCAGCATTTACGATGTTGTGGACGAGGGGGCGCTTCACTATATTGTAATGGAGCTTATGGAGGGCATTACCTTAAAGCATTATATTGAAAAAAAGGGAAGCCTGGAAAACCAGGAGGCCACGGGTATTGCCATCCAGGTAGCTTCCGGTATTGCAGCGGCCCATGCCCAGCATATTGTACATCGGGATATTAAGCCCCAGAATATTTTGATCTCAAGGGACGGCAAGGTAAAGGTAGCAGATTTTGGTATTGCAAGGGCTGTCTCCAGCCAGACGGTCAATGCCATGGCGGTAGGTTCTGTCCACTATATTTCCCCGGAACAGGCAAGAGGGGGCTATTGTGATGAGCGCAGCGATATTTATTCTTTCGGTATTACCCTGTATGAGATGATGACAGGAAGCCTTCCCTTTGACGGGGATAATACGGTAACAGTGGCCCTGGCCCATCTGGAGGAGCCTGTAGTGCCGCCAAGCCAGTACAACCCTGAGATCTGGCATGGTCTGGAGCAGATCATTTTAAAATGTACCCAGAAGCGGCCGGATATGCGTTACCAGACCATGGAGGATGTTATTTCTGACCTAAGAAGCGTGCTGGTGGATTCGGAGTATGATATTGAGGAGGAGCCTGCAGAGGATTCGGAAGATCTGGACAATACCCGTCCCCTGCGCCCAATTCCGGTTCCCTCCAGGCGCAGGAAGCAGCCGGGAGAGGAGAGGAAAGGCAAACGGGAAGATCCCCGTGAGGATGTAAGCACCCAGTTCGAGCGTATTATAGCGGGAATTGGTATTGTGGCTGCCATTTTGATCGTGGCAGTGGTGCTGTTTGTATTTTCAAGGCTTTCCGGCCTCTTCTGGCCAGGTACCGGCGGGCTGGGGCAGACGACCCAGGCTGTAACGGAAATCGTGGAAAGCCAGACCGTGGAAGTGACGCTGGCGGATAATCAGGTTTATATGCCAAGCGTCCTTGGACTTTCTGTAGAGCTGGCTCAGGATAAGCTGAAATCCAGCAAGCTGGAGCTCAATGTGATCTCAGAGGAATATTCAGATAATTATGCCCAGGGCCAGGTTATGAGCCAGGAGATCGCGGAGGGTACCATTGTAAATAAGTGGAGCAGCGTAAATGTAACTGTCAGCAAGGGAAGTGACCGCGTGGTGCTGTCAGGACTTGGTCTGGAGCAGAAGCCCTACAGCCAGGCAAAGGAAGTTCTGGAGGAAAATGAGCTGGCTGTAACAAAGAAAGAAGAAGCAAGCGATCTAGTGCCCAAGGGCAGTGTGATCCGTGTGACTCCGGCAGAAGCAAAGCATGGGGAAACGGTAACGGTTATTGTCAGCAGCGGGCCAAAGACGGTAGAAGGCCAGGTGCCAAAGCTTACAGGAATGGATGCAGTGACAGCAGACGCCCTTTTATCAGGGGCAGGCCTTACAACAGGGAATGTGACCTATGAAAGCAGCGATACCGTTGCAGAGGGTCTGATCATCAGCCAGTCCGTCCTTCCGGGAACGATCCTGGAGCCGCAGACTCCGGTTGACTATGTAGTCAGCGGGCAGACTCAGGAGACCCAGGCGCAGGAGGGCTATTATGTGAGCTCCATCGATACCACCTGCTCCCTAAGCAACTTTATTGGACCGGCTTCTAAAACCAGCAGTATACGGGTTCTGGTGCGCTTAAAGCAGCAGGATTTAAACGGGGATGACGTTTATACCACTCTGATCTCCCCACGCCTTGTAGTGGGAGCTCAGGAGATCCCGGTGGTAATATCAAGAATTAAGGGAATTTACGGCGTTGACAGCGGTACAGTGGAAGTGGTGGATGCAGATACCATGACGGTAATCGCCTCCTATCCGGTCACGTTTTTCCCGGCAGGATAAGAGGAAGCTATGACTGGAAAGATAATAAAAGGGATTGCAGGCTTTTACTATGTAAGTGACGGAAAAGGCCGCGTTTATGAGTGCAAGGCGAAGGGTGTATTCCGCAGCAGGAAGATCAAGCCCCTGGTAGGGGATAATGTGGAGTGCTCTGTTTTGGATGAAGAAAAGGCGGAGGGGAATATTGAAGAGATACTTCCCAGGAAAAACAGCCTGGTGCGTCCGGCAGCTGCCAATGTGGACCAGGCGCTCGTGGTGTTTGCCCTGACCCACCCTGCCCCCAACCTAAACCTCCTTGACCGCTTTCTTGTAATGATGGAGCAGCAGGAGATACCGGTAGTTATCTGCTTTAACAAGCTGGATCTGGGGGATGATGAGGGTGCAG
>OLRK01002412.1_pt1 | contig 11808 bp, 11 predicted proteins | sample 1672911 | NCBI WGS metagenome assembly OLRK01 (sample SAMEA3136736, study PRJEB25190) | human gut metagenome | biome: human gut; feature: human-associated habitat; material: faeces | place: Austria | collected 2013
GAGATAGGGGTCGGAAAGCCATATAAAATCAGGGCTGAAGATTCCGAGAAGTTATGATATAACATAGGAGGAAAATGTATGGCTCAGGAAGTATTGAGAATGGAAGGCATCACCAAGATATACGACAATGGATTCGTAGCCAATAAGAACGTGACGTTCTGGCTGAATGAAGGCGAGATCCTTGCTCTTGTAGGTGAGAATGGTGCCGGAAAGACCACTCTTATGAAGGTGCTGTTTGGACTGGAGGCGCCCCAGAGCGGCCAGGTGACCATGAACGGGGCTCCGGTAAAGATTTTAAACACACTGGACGCCATCGGGAAGGGAATCGGAATGGTGCATCAGCACTTTATGCTGGTGCCGTCCCTGACAGTAGCGGAGAACGTGGTTTTAGGTATTGAGCCCATGAAGAATGGGCTGTTTGACTTTGATACTGCCGTTTCCATGACCCAGGAGGTAGCGGACAAGTATAACTTCAACATTGATCCGAAGATGAAAGTGGCGGATCTGTCCGTGGGACAGATGCAGAAGGTGGAGATCATGAAGGTGCTCATCAAGGGCGCGAAGATCATCATCATGGACGAGCCGACGGCTGTGCTGACGCCCCAGGAGACGGACGAGCTGTTTGAGCAGCTGATCCTGTTAAGAGACAGCGGCCACTCCATTATCTTCATTTCCCATAAGCTGGAGGAGGTAAAGCGGATCTGTTCCAGAGTAACGGTTCTGCGCCACGGCTACTGCCTGGGCAGCTATGATCTGGCGGATATGAATGAGTCGGATATTTCCAGGCTGATGGTGGGACGTGACGTTGTGCTGAAGATCGAAAAGGAAGCCCCGAACATCGGCAAACCGGTGGTTCACATCAAAAACCTGGTAAAGATCAACGAGGCCGGAAAACACGTGCTGGATGACATTTCCTTTGACATCCACGAGGGCGAGGTAGTGGGAATCGCGGGAGTTGAGGGCAATGGACAGAGTGATTTGTCTGACGTGCTCAGCGGCATGAGCGGATTTTCCTCCGGAACCGTGGAGGTAAACGGAAACGACATCAAGGGCAAGACCGTCCACGACATCCGTGGCATGGGTATGGCCTACATCCCCGAGGACCGTATGGAATACGGCTGTGCCGGAGATATGTCCATCCGTGACAATATTATGGCAGACCGTTTCTTTAAAAAGGAGTACAAGAGCGGCCCCTTTATGAAGAAGAAATACATTGATGATCTGGTAGACCAGTACATCAAGGATTTTGAGATCGCCTGCGACGACAAGAGCCAGCCGGTGAGAATGCTTTCCGGCGGAAACATTCAGAAGGTGGTTGTGGCCAGAGAGTTTACCTCCGGCTCCAATTTCATTCTGGCGAACCAGCCGACCCGCGGTATTGACGTAGGCGCGGCGGAGATGATCCGTAAGACCATCGTGAAAAAGTCCAGAGAGGAAGGCACTGCGACCCTTCTGATCTCCGCGGACTTAAACGAGGTTCTGGAGTGCTCGGACAGACTGCTGGTATTCCGGAAAGGAAAGGTAGTGGCAGCATTCCCGAAGGCGAATGAGGTATCGGAGGCAGAGCTTGGCGAGTATATGCTCGGACTTAAGACCATGACTGCTGAGGAAATGGAGGGGCTGTTATGAACAAAACGAGAAAAATCGAAATGACCGTAGAGCTGGTCCGGATTCTGGTGGCGGTGGCTATCGCCTATGTGATCGCTCTGGTAACCCTGTTTTTGATAAGTGATGACCCGATCTACATTATCCAGCAGTTTGTGCTGGGGCCGTTCTCATCCGTAAGGCGTGTGGGAAGTATCATCAACCTGGCGATTCCGTTTACGTTTACAGGACTTTGTTTCTGCTTTATGTACGCGGTAAATAAGTTTAACCTGTCCGGCGAGGGCATTTTCATGTTCTCCGGATGTATTGTGACTTTAGTGGCCATCAATCTGGGCGAGGGACTTCCGTTCCCGCTGATGATTCTGGTGCTTTTGATCGTGGGAGCCGTGGTCGGCGTGGTTGTGACCGCCATCCCGGCGTTCCTGGACGCGAAATTTAACTCCAACATCGTCGTGGTATCCCTGATGCTCAACAGCATCCTGGTGTTCCTTTCCATCTGGGTGCTGAAATATCAGATGAGAGATCCCTCCATCGGATCCATGGGTTCTTACCCGCTTCCGGATAATGCGGTACTGCCGAATATCTTCGGAAAGTTCCGTATCCAGGCCGGCCTCTTTATCGCCATTATCGCGGTGATCGCTGTGGCTATCCTGTTTTACAAGATGGTATTTGGCTACAAGATGAGAGTGGTAGGTAGCAACCCGCTGTTTGCGAAGGCCTGTGGAATCAACATGGTGGGAACCATCGTGATCGCACAGCTGATCGGCGGCGCGTTAGCCGGAATGGGCGGCGCCTGCGAGATCCTGGGAAACTATGACCGTTACAAATGGGTGGCCAGCACCCAGCACGGCTTTGACGGCCTGATGGTGGCCGTTCTGGCAAGAAGAAACCCGATCCTGGTGCCGGTGGCAGCCCTGCTGTTGGCTTATATCCGAATCGGAGCTGACGTGGTAAACTCCAGAGGAGATATTCCGATCGAGTTCATTACCGTAATCCAGGGTATCGTTATCCTGCTGGTGGCAGCGGAGGAGTTCATGGGCAGATTCAAGAAGAACATGATCTACAAGGCGGCAGCAGAAGGACTGGACAAGGACAAGAAGGAAGAAGTAAAAGAGCTCATGTCCGAGGACGGCGAGGGAAAGGAGCAATAATATGTTTACATTAGATTGGTTTGCAAATTTTGGATTTTCGGTATTCCGTCTGTCAACTCCCCTGATTTTCGCAGCCCTGGCGGCCGTTATTAATAAAAAGGCCGGTATGCTGAACATGGCTCTTGAGGGCATGATGCTTTCCGCGGCCTTAGGCGGCGTGGTGTTCGCGGGAGCGACGAACAATGTGTGGATCGGCCTTTTGGGCGCTGTGGTAATCGGCGTGATCGTAGGCTGGGTTATCGCGTTTGCCAATATTTCCGGGCAGACGGATCTGTATCTGACCTGTATCGCTGTAAACCTGGCGGCTACGGGCGGAACGGTGTTTGCCATGTTCCTGCTCACCGGTGAGAAGGCGACCACGTCCGCGGCCATCAAGGCGTATACGCTGCCGTCCATCACCATCCCGCTGATCGACAAGATCCCGTTAATCGGGCCGATGATCTCCGGGCACAATGTTTTGACGTATTTTTCCTTTATCAGCATTTTCCTGGTGTGGTTCTTCCTCTATAGGACCAGGCTGGGACTGAGAATGAGGGCTGTGGGAGAGAATCCCCAGGCGGCGTCCTCTGTAGGTATCAATGTAAAGAAGATCGGCTATATCTCCTTCCTGATTGCCGGCGTGCTCTGCGGCTTTGGCGGCGCGTTCATGTCTATGGGCTGGGTAAGTTTCTTTATGAAGAACATGATAAACGGCCGTGGTTACATTGGACTTTCCGCTATGAACATCGCAGAGGGCAACCCCATCGGCTCCGGTATCGCGGCTGTATTCTTTGGATTCTCTGACGCTTTGGCTACTACCTTAAAGAGCCAGGGAGGAACCTTCCCCACAGAGTTCCTGGATATGATCCCCTACGCGGCGACGATCATCGCCCTGGTAGTGATCAGCTCCATCCGCATGAGCCACTTAAAGAAGATCCAGAGGGGCGGAAAATAATACTGACAGCATAGCAGGAGGTTTGGAATGATTGACAAGAAAAAAGTGGTGATTGACTGCGATCCGGGCATTGACGACTGTTTTGCCCTGATGCTCTGCATTAAGCATCTGGACGTAAAGGGAATCGTGGCTGTGGGCGGAAACACCGGTCTGAAATACACGGAGAGAAACGCCAGATACATGACGGAGCTCACGGGACGGCCGGACATCCCCGTCTACGCCGGTTATGATATGCCGATGCTTAACAAGCTGGTGCGTGCCACGGAGGTTCACGGCAGCGGCGGACTGGGCACCGTAGCGATTGAGGAGCCGAAGAAACAGCTGGAAAAGCAGCACGGCGTGGATTACCTCATCGACACTTTTATGAATCACGACGACATTTCCCTGATCACCTTAGGGCCGCTGACCAATGTGGCCCAGGCGATCTTAAAGGAGCCGCAGTTAAAGACCAGGATCCCGGAGATCCTCTGCATGGGCGGGGCCGCGTTCTGCGGAAATACCACGCCGGCGGCGGAGTTTAATATTTACGTGGATCCGGAGGCGGCGAAAATCGTGTTTGAGTCCGGCATTCCCATCCGCATGGTGGGACTGAACGTGACGAGACAGAATCATATGACCTTTGAGGATGTGAAGACCTTAAAGGCCATGGGAAATCCGGTGGCGGACTTCGCGGCGGAGATTCTGTCCTTTACTACCGGTCAGGATGGCCGGACGGGACTCTGTGACGCCTGTGCCGTCTCCTGGATGGTGGACGATCACATTATCACAAAGAGCGCGAAGGTGCACGTGGATGTGGAGACGAAGGGCGAGTTTACCAGAGGCATGACCCTGTGTGACTGGAGAGAGTATATGGGCAAGGATCCGAAGATGGATATTGCCCATGAGAAACAGTATGACAAGTCGAATCTGGTTCCCAATGTGGATGTGGCCCTGGAATTTGATGAGAAACGGTTCCGGGAAGTGCTGTTTGGCACTATCGCGTCCTACGGGGAGTAAGACAGTTCGGAGAGCGGAAGACAAGTGCCGGGCGTGCCGGGCTTGGGCACGGAATTGACAGCAGCGGCGGTTTGGCGCCGCGACAGGAGGGCGGATAATGTTTACGCAGATCTATTCCATACAGACGGTAGAGGAGGCATTGGGCTGCGTGGAGGCGGGAGCGGACCGCGTGGGTGTTCTGGTGGGAACGCCCGGCGGAAAGTTTCCCTGCGCGATCCACGAGGACGAGGCCGGGAGGATATTTGAGGCACTGAAGGGGAAAGCCGTGCGGGTGCTGATTTCCGTGGCGGACAATGAGAGGGATATTTTAGAGCAGACGAAACGGCTTCGGCCGGATGTGCTTCACCTCTGCGCCAATTTTACAGGAAACACGGCTTTCCGGGAGCGGATGCGGGAGGAGATCCCGGAGGTTCTGCTCATGGAGGCTGTGGGAATCGAGGATGAGAGCGCTGTGGAGGACGCGAAACAGAAGGCAGAGTATGCTGACCTGCTGATTCTGGACAGCGTTTCCAAAACGGTGCCGGGCGTGGGAGCCGCGGGGGTTACCCACGACTGGAGCATCGACCGGGCCATCGTGGAGGCGGTGGACGTGCCGGTGATCTTAGCCGGAGGTCTGGGCCCGGACAACGTGGAGGACGCCATCCGCGCGGTACGTCCGGCGGGTGTGGATTCCCTGACGAAGACCAGCGTAAAGGAAAACGGAGTCCTGGTGAGAAAAGACCTGGACAAGGTGAGAGAATTCTGCCGCAGAGCCATGGCGGTAGAATTGTAGGAATATGAGAAGGATCTTGTGCATAGGGGATTTATGTGCGGATCTCATCATCCCCTATGGAGAGACGAAACGAAAGCTGTCCCGGATCCGGGAAGGGGTCATCGAAAGCTGTGAGGTGGAACTGCGGTCCGGAGGGACTGCGGGAAACACGGCGGTGGTGCTCGGAAAGCTGGGAGAGCGTCCGGTCTTTGTCACAGATCTGTGCGGAGACAGGATCGGAGATTTTTTAAAGCGGGAAATGGAAGGTCATGGGGTGGATATGTCCTTTTCCCGTGTGGGGGAGCGAGGGGCCATGGTGTGCATTGCCGTGCTGGAGGAAGACGGAGAGCGGACCATGTTTCCCTGGATCCCTCCAGGCGGCGGGTATCCCACATTTACAGAGGAAAGCTTTGATCCGCGGCTTTTCCGCGGAGAATGGCTGCTGTTTACCGGCGGAATGTCGTTAAACAACGACGGAAAGAGCATGGGCGCGGTGCTGTCTTTTATCAGGCAGATGAAGGAGCGCACAAGCTCCCGGTTTGTGTTTGACTTAAACACCAGGATCGAGACCTACGGCCTGAACCAAGAACGGCGCTGGTACTATCAGCAGATGATCGGTCTGGCGGATGTGGTGATGGGCTCCGGCATAGAGGAGTTTGGGTCGCTCACCGGAAAAGAAGAACTGAAGGAGGCGGCGGCAGCTCTGGCTGTGGATGGCCGGCGGGTGATCGCCAGGGACGGGAAGAAACCGGTCCTGATTTTTGAAAACGGGGACGTGACGGCGGTGGAAACCGCCGATGTACCGGTGGTGAGCACGGTGGGGGCCGGGGACACCTTTAACGGGGCGTTTCTCTGCGCGGAAAATCACGGGCTTTCCACGGTGGAGAGCGTAAAGTTTGCCAACGAAATGGCCGGTTACATGATAAGCCACAAAGGACATCTTGAGATACCAGAGAAAACAGAAAAATGGCTTAAAAGAGTGTAAAAAGGGGGCTTGAAACGGATGGGCATAGGATATGAGGAGCTGGAGACAAGGCGGGAAAAAGCAAAAACCATCATTGGGGGACTGAAGAAACGGAACATAGAGGGCTTTTACTGCCAGACCAAGGAGGAGGCCCTGAAACTGGTCACGGAGATGGTGCCGGACGGAGCGTCAGCCGGATGGGGCGGTTCCGTGACATTAAAACAGCTGGGGCTGTTTGATGCCCTGCGGGAAAAGGGCTGCCGTCTGTTTGACATGGATGAGGCCAACGGGGACCCGGAGTTATCGGCGAAGATCTATCAGGATTCCGTAGGGGCGGACTATTTCTTTATGAGCACCAACGGAATCACGGAAAACGGCGAGCTGGTGAATATCGACGGGGCAGGGACCAGGCTTTCCCGCATGATTTACGGCCCGAAACAGGTGGTGATCATCGCCGGCATCAATAAGATTTCCCCGGACGTTCAGACGGCCATCGACCGGATTCAGAACGAGGTCTGCCCGGTGCTGGCGGTGGCCGGCGGGCGGAATACGGCCTGCAGCAACCTGGGGCGGTGCGGAAACTGTTTCACGCCGGACTCCATGTGCTGTGAGTTTGTAATTACCAGAAAATCCCGTCAGAACGGCAGGATGAAACTAATTCTGGTGGGGGAAGAACTGGGGTATTAAAGAATGGGAAATAGGCGCGGAGGCAGAGCACGGAGAGACGGGTGCTTTGGCCTCCGCGTTTCTTTTGCGGGTGTTTTTGGATTTTTGCGGATGGTTTTGGATGGAAGGTTTGAGGGGGAGTAAAAAGATGATTTTGGCGGTTGTTCCGGAAAAAACCGGCGGGAATGAGGTTCTGGAGAAGAAATCTGCCATGGAAAAGGGGGACAGGACATGGATCTGAGAGATATGAAGGATGTGATTTTGGAGCAGGCGAAAAAGTATGACAGCTTTTATCTGTATGAGGAGCGGGGAATCGCGGAGTATACGGGGCGGCTGAAAAAGAGCTTTCCGCGGACGGAATTTCTGTATTCCATCAAGTGCAATTCCAATCCGGAGGTGGTGAAATGCGTATTTTCCCAGGGATTTGGGGCGGACGCGGCCAGTCTTGGGGAGGTGCGGATGGCCAGGAAATGGGGGCTGGAAAAAGAGCACATTTTTTATTCGGCTCCGGGAAAGAGCATGGAGGACATCCGGCAGTCCATTTCTGAATGTACGCTTATCGCGGACAGTGCCGGTGAAGTCCAGCGGATCCGGGGCGTGGCGGAGGAGTTGGGAATCTCTGTGAATATTGGGATACGCATCAATCCGGAGTTTTCTTTTTACGACGGAAACAGCCATCCGTCGAAGTTCGGGATTGACGAGGCACAGGTCTATGAGCTTTTCTCCCGCGGCGACGGAGACGGCAGGGTGAGGATCACGGGAATCCACGTGCATTTGCGGAGCCAGGAGTTAAACGGAGATGTGCTGGCGGGGTATTATGAAAATATGATAGCCCTGGCAAAGCGGGTGCAGGCCGCCGCCGGTTCTCCCCTGGAATACATCAATCTGGGTTCGGGAATCGGGATTCCCTACGGGCCGTCGGACCGTCCTCTGGACGTGGAAGGGCTGGCAGGCCGGGCGGAAGAACTGTTTTCTCGGTTTCGCCGGGAAAATCCCCATACCAGGATTTTAATTGAGGTGGGGCGGTATGCTGTGGGAAAAAGCGGGATTTACGTCACGAAGGTGATGGACCGGAAGGTTTCCTGCGGGAAAACCTATCTGATTCTGAAAAATACGCTGAATGGATTTATAAGGCCGTCTCTGGCACGGTTGGTGTGCAGCTATGGCGGCGCGGCCGACGGCTGTCCGGCGCCCTGTGAGCCGCTGTTTACCAGCGGGGACGCGTTTGAGATTCGGACGCTGAAAGAGGACGGGGCGGAGAAGGAGACGGTGACGCTGGTGGGGAATCTGTGCACGGCGGCAGATGTGGCAGCGGAGAATGTGGCGATGCCACGGCTGGACGTCGGGGATGTGGTGATCTTTACCAACGCCGGAAGCTATGGAGCGGTGCTGTCCCCTGCGCAGTTTTCTTCGCAGGAGAGGCCTGCGGAGGTGTTTTTGAGGGGGAGTGGGGAGGTGGCGGTGAGAGAGATGCCGGTTTGGTGGATACCGAAAGAAAATCAGATTTTTGAGGGGATTTTGAATGGAAAAAGACAGTGAAATGGAAAAAAGGATGTTATTCGAATAAATGGTGAGTTGATATTATTCGAATAAAAGCATATAATAAAGACATTGTAATCGTATAAAGGAAGGGGGCGTAGGAAAATGTCTGGCGATATGACCTGTCGGGAGGCGGCAGAGCTGTGGGGAATATCGGAACGGCGGATTGCTGTTTTGTGCAAAGAAGGAAGGATTCCAGGAGTTTACAGGGTTGGGCGCAGCTGGATGATTCCGGAAGGAGCGGAAAAACCAGCGGATAAAAGGCTTGCGGAGCGGGAGCGGAGGCGGCCCCTTCCCATTGGGGTTTCTGATTTCAAGGAGGCGTCTGCGGAGTATTACTACGTGGATAAGACGCTGCTGATCCGGGATTTTCTGGATGAAAGGCCGAAGGTATCGCTGTTTACCAGGCCCCGCAGGTTCGGAAAAACCCTGAACATGGATATGCTGAAGGTTTTCTTTGAGAAAACGGATAGGGATACGTCCGTTTATTTTAAGGACAAAAAGATCTGGAAATGCGGGGAGTATTATCGCAGTTTTCAGGGGAAATATCCCGTGATATTTATAAGCTTTAAGGATGTGAAATTTAGGGAATGGAATCAGACGCTGGAGGCAGTTTGCGCGATTCTGCGCGATGAATTTGCCCGGCACAGAGAGCTGGAGGGCAGTGAGAAATGTAATTCCTATGAGCGGGGATATTATGAACGTGTAGTAAATGGAACAGCCACAGAGGTGGAACTTTCCATGGCTCTCGCCATGCTGTCTCAGATGCTTAACCACCATCACGGAATTGCCCCTCTTTTGATGATTGATGAATATGACACGCCAATTCAGCAAGGGTACGTTTATGGATATTATGAGGATGTCATCCTTTTTATGAGAAACTTATTTTCAGGAGGGTTTAAGGATAATCCTCATCTGTCGTTTGGGTTTCTCACTGGGATTTTGCGGGTGGCGAAGGAGAGCATTTTCAGTGGCATGAATAACCTGAAGGTCAATTCCATTATGGATGACAGGTACAGCGCCTACTTTGGATTTACAAAGGAGGAGGTGCGCGGTATGGCGGAGTATTACCAGGTTTCAGACCACTATGAGGAAATCGGCAGGTGGTACGATGGCTACCGTTTTGGAAATACGGACATTTTCAATCCCTGGTCGGTAATTGGGTATTTCAACAATGACTGCCGTCCGCAGGCATTTTGGGTCTCTACCGGAAGTAACGAGATCATTGGGGATATTTTACTGGACGCAGACAGGGAGACAGTGGAACAGCTATATTCTCTGATGAATGGGGAACGAGTTTTCGCCCATATTGACACAAGTGTAATTTATCCTCAGATCCGGCAGAATCCAGGTTCGATCTACAGCTTTCTTTTGGTGACAGGGTATTTGAAGGCAGAGAAGATAAAACAGCAGTTTTCCGGAGATTATATGTGTGAGGTATCTCTGCCAAATCAGGAAATCTTTTTTGTTTACAGCAGGGAGATTCTCAGGAAAATTGAAAAAGTTATATCTCCTTCATCAGCGCTGGCAATCCAGGAGGCGCTTTATTCCAGAGATGGGGAGCAGATTCAGAAGGCACTGCAGGCATTTCTGGTTCAGACAATCAGCTATAACGACGCGTCCAGTGAAAGCTTTTATCACGGATTGGTTTTGGGGCTTTGCGCGGTGATGGATAACCGTTATTGTGTGACGTCAAACAGGGAATCGGGGGACGGACGCTTTGACATTCAGCTAATGCCGAAGGAAAACGATCTGCCGGGAATCCTCATGGAATTAAAGGCAGGAAAGGGAATGGATGAAAAACAGCTTTCCAAGCTTTCCCGCGAGGCGCTCCGCCAGATCGGCGACCGCGGCTATGATGCGGAGATGAAAAGCCGCGGCGTGAAGATGGTTCTGCGAATGGGAGTCGCGTTTTGCGGAAAACGGGTGCAGGTGGCGGGAGATCATTGGGATAGGGATCGGTGACTTAATTCTTTACAAATTAAAATCCAGCACCGTCTTCTTAATACTGAGAAAATAGTGCCGGATGATTTAATGATTGTACTCTGTAAGGAAACTCCTCCTCCCCCTACTCCCCTTCCCGCAGTTCCATCTCCTTAATCCTCTCATACAGAAAGTCATTGGTAGGGGTGGGAATGCCGTGTTTTTGGCCCAGGGCGCGGATGGTGCCGGAAAAGAGTTCTACTTCGGTGGGGCGGCCGGCGCGGAGGTCTCGGCGCATGGAGGAGATGCCGATGCCGTCCAGACCGTTAATCAGAGTGAGCCAGTCGGTGATGGTCTGATCGTCCACGGGAACGCCCTCGGCCTGGCCCACCTGCACGGCCTCCTTCATGGCGCTGATCATGATCTGCCGCGGCTCGCCTTCCCGTTTTACGCCGTCAAAATCCGTTTCGTAGACGGCCACAGCCTGGCAGATTCCGGTATTGAAAACCAGGCGCTCCCAGAGATTCTTTTTCATATCCGGATGACAGCGGTAGGGAAACTCCATGCTGTCAAAAAAGGCGGTGAGGGCGCGCATAAAATCAGACGGCAGCCCGTCGTTTGTGCCAATGTTCATCACGCCCATGTTGCTGTACCGGATCTGGGAGCCGGAACGGGAGACGTCGGTGCCCTGAACGGTGCAGAGCAGCACCCTCCCGTTTCCAAAAGCCCGGCTGAGCAGGTCCTGGCTGGTGATGCCGTTGATAAAAGAGAGGATGACCGTATTTTTCCCCACCTGGCTGCCGATGCGGCGGATGACATTGTCCAGTTCGCAGAATCTCATGGCGAAGATGACCAGATCCGCGGGGCCTACGGTCCCAAAGGGAATGAAGGTGAAACGGCAGGGCTCCCCGTTGCAGGTGATGTCCGCGTTTTTGTAAGTCTCGATTACGCTTTCGTCGGCAACGAAACGGACACTTCCTTCCGGAAGACGGCTGTTTAAAAACTGGCCGTACATAAATCCCAGGGTTCCCGTTCCCACAATGGAAATTTTTCTTATGTCCATACTGTTCCTCCCTTCAAAACTTTACTGTTTATCTAAATTTTCTATATTATTTAAAAAATTCAAATAAAATAAATTTATTCCTCAATAACGTGGATTTCCAGATAGTCAAAGTCAATGTGTTCGATGAAATTGTCCTGGCTGAATCTGGTCTTGTCGTGCAGCTGGAAATCGTGGAAGACGGCTGTTTAAAAACTGGCCGTACATAAATCCCAGGGT
>OLRK01002413.1_pt1 | contig 11807 bp, 8 predicted proteins | sample 1672911 | NCBI WGS metagenome assembly OLRK01 (sample SAMEA3136736, study PRJEB25190) | human gut metagenome | biome: human gut; feature: human-associated habitat; material: faeces | place: Austria | collected 2013
ACCGGTCCTTTACCCTTATCCAGCTGAGCCTCAATGACAAGACCTCTTGCTGCACGGTTCGGGTTGGCTTTCAGCTCGGAAACCTCTGCAGTTAACAGGATCATCTCAAGAAGGTCATCGATTCCCTCACCAGTCTTTGCAGATACCGGTACGAACGGGGTAGTTCCGCCCCAGTCTTCCGGAATCAGCTCATACTCGGAAAGCTCCTGTTTTACACGCTCGATGTTTGCGCTTGGCTTATCGATCTTGTTGATGGCAACGATGATCTCTACGCCAGCTGCCTTTGCATGGCTGATCGCCTCTACAGTCTGAGGCATGACACCATCGTCTGCTGCTACTACAAGGACTGCGATATCTGTGGAGTTTGCTCCACGCATACGCATGGCAGTAAATGCCTCATGTCCAGGTGTATCAAGGAAGGTGATCTTCTGGCCGTTGATGTCAACTACATAAGCACCGATGTGCTGTGTGATTCCGCCGGCCTCGCCTCTTGTTACATTTGTCTTACGGATTGCATCCAGAAGGGAGGTTTTACCATGGTCAACATGACCCATAACGCAGACTACAGGCGGTCTGGAAACCATTGTGGACTCATCTTCCTCTTCCTCTTTCAGAAGCTCCTCGATAACGTCTACCTTCTCCTCTTTCTCTGCAATAATATCAAATCCAAGAGCGATCTCCTCTGCCTGCTCGAAATCGATCTCATGGTTTACAGTTACCATCTGGCCTTCCATAAACAACTTCTTCACGATTGCAGATGGCTGCATCTTCATAGCCTCAGCAAGCTCGCGGATGGTAAGCTTCTCCGGAATTGTGATCTCCTTGATCTCCGGCTTCTTCTCTTCCTGCTTTGGCTGCGGAGCTGGCTTCTGAAGGGCTTTCGGAATTCTGGACATCTGATTTCTTCCGCCCTGGTTCGGTCTGTGTCCGCCGCCTGAGGTCTTATCAAAATCTTTCTTCTTGTTCTTATTCTCTCTGTCGCGCTCACGCTTGCTGTCCTTGGATGTCTTGGTCAGCTCCGGTGTGAAGATGGCATCGGATCCTCCGCTTCTTCTTGCGCCGCCGGAACGCTGGCCGCCCTGGTGGTTCTGTCCGCCGAAGCGTCCCTCACTGCGTCCTTCGTCCTTGCCTCCGAAACGTCCCTGGCCGCCCTGTGGCCTTCCCTGGCCAAATCTGCCGCCATTTCCATTACGGTTGTCACGATTATCTCCCTGACGGAAATTACGTCCGTTTCCATCACCCTGACGCGGGCCTCTGTTCTGGGAATCGCCCTGTCTTGCAGGTCTTCCCTGGCCGTCACCGTTTCTGTTTCCGCGGAACTGTCCCTGGCCGCCCTGGGATCTTCCCTGACCGAATCTGCCGCCGTTTCCGCCTCGGTTGTCACGGTTGTTGTCGCGGTTCTCTCCCTGACGGAAACCTCGTCCGCCCTGCTGGCCGTTTCTGTTATCAGAATTCTGGCCGCCCTGGCGTGATCCATTCTCATTTCTGTTCTGCTGGCCTGCCGGTTTTGCAGATGCTTCATTCTGCGCTTTGGCCGGCTGTGCATTCTGAGTCTTTGCAGGCTGCTCTGCCTTTGGTGCGCTTGCCTGTGCTACAGCTTTTGGAGCCTCAGTCTTAGCTGGTGCACTCTGGGCCTTTACAGGCTGCTCTGCCTTTGGTGCGCTTGTCTGTGCCACTGGCTTTGCAGGTGCTTCAGCTTTGGCTGGTGTGCCTGCCTGTGCTGCAGGACGGGCGCCCTGTGGACGGGCCTTCTTCTCTCCTGCCGGTTTCTTTCTGTTCTTTCCGCCGTCACTTGCATTCTGTGCATGGTATACGCGGATAATATTCTTTTTCTTCTTCGGTGCCTCTGCACCGTCGCCTTCTTTCTTTACTGATACTTTCTGCTCTTCTGTCTTAGGAGTCTCCAATGTTATTCCTTTCTCCTTTCCCGTATCTATCTCTTTTTTAGGTCTGTTTTTCTTATCTACTCGTTTTAATGGTCTTTCGTCCTGTGCAGACATGCTCCTTTTGATGGTCATCTGCCATGCCTCCCTTTCACCAGAATCCAAACTATTCACCAGGAACTCTTAAAAGCATTCCCGGGAATACTTTTTCCTCTTTGGTGTCAGGTTTTCAGCACTCTCTGCCTTCTTTTCCCAGAACTTTCATGATAGCCTGTGCAAAATTGGCATCCTGCACGGCAAGGCTGGCACGAAATTCTTTGCCCATGGCATGGCCAAGGGCCTCTTTGTCAGAAAGGATGTATAAAGGCACTTCGTAGTAGGTACACATATTCCGGAACTTCTTCTTTGTATTCTCGGAAGAATCCCCTGCTACAATGGCCAGGTATCCTTTGCCTGTCTTCACGGATTTCTCGGTGGAAAATTCTCCGCTGACGGTTTTTCCCGCCTTCGTTGCCAGTCCGATCAGGGATAATGCTTTATTGTTCTCCAATACTATCAAACTCCTTCTCAAGGCTTTCATAAACCTCTTCCGGAATAGACGCCTTCAAAGAACGCTCCAGTCCGTGGTTCTTTCTTGCTTTTTCCAGGCATTCCCGGGAAAAGCAGATGTAGGCTCCCCGACCGTTTTTCTTGCCTGTAACATCCAGAACGATCTCATCCTCAGCGGTTTTTAATACCCTGATCATTTCTTTTTTATTTTTCATTTCTCTGCAGCCAGTACACTGGCGCATGGGAATCTTATTCTTCGTCTTCATTCTCTGCTGCGTCCTCAGTTACCTCAGACTCATCCTGGGCAGGAGCTTCTGCCTCCTCATCTGCAGCTGCTTCTTCGGAGGCTTCCTCGTACTCATCCTCATCGTAGTACTCGTCATCTTCCTCATCATAATCATAGAAGTCGCCGGATTCTCTTGCCTGAGTCTCACTCTTGATATCAATCTTAAAGCCTGTCAGGCGGGCTGCAAGGCGGGCATTCTGTCCTTCCTTGCCGATTGCAAGGGAAAGCTGGTAATCCGGTACTACAACCAGTGCAGTCTTCTCATCCGGATCCGCCATAACAGCGATTACCTTCGCCGGGCTTAATGCGTTCTCAATGAGAATGGCCGGGTTCTCATCCCAGTTGATGATGTCGATCTTCTCGCCGCGAAGCTCGTTTACGATGGCGCTGACACGGGCTCCGTTTACACCAACGCATGCTCCAACCGGATCTACGTCAGGATCGTTGCTCCATACAGCAAGCTTGGTACGGGATCCAGCCTCACGTGCAATGCTCTTGATCTCAACAGTTCCGTCCTTTACCTCTGCTACTTCGGATTCAAAAAGACGTTTTACAAGGCCCGGATGTGTTCTGGATACCAGGATGCGCGGACCTTTCGGGGTATCCTTCACTTCCAGAATGTACACTTTGATTCTCTCAGTAGGCTTGAAGGTCTCAACCTTTACCTGCTCGTTCTCACCAAGGATAGCGTCTGCTTTTCCAAGGTTTACGCTCACATTGTGTCCAACCACACGCTGCACGATACCGGTTACAACCTCTTTCTCATTGCCGTGGTACTGGTCAAAGAGAACCTTGCGCTCTTCCTCGCGGATCTTCTGAAGGATAACGTTCTTCGCATTCTGTGTGGCGATACGGCCGAATTTGTCAGAATGGATCGGAACCTTAATAATGTCGCCGATCTCAGCATTGGTGTTCTGCTTCTGTGCTTCCACCAGGGAAATCTCTTCTGCAGGATCGTCTACAAACTCCACAACGGTACGGTCTGCAAATACGCTGAAATCACCGGTCTCTCTGTTGATGGTTACGTGTACATTGTCAGCTTTTCCAAAATGATTCTTGTATGCCTGGATCAGGGACTGCTCAATGGCATCCAGCAGAGTTTCCTTGCTGATGTTTTTGTCGCGTTCCAGTTCATCCAGAGCACCCATTAACTCCTTGTTCATTTTTCTTATTTCCTCCTTTTTGCTTTCCAGTTTAATCGCTCATCAGACTGCCGCAAAAGCGACAGGTCCTTTTAGAAATCAATTGCCAGACGTACCAGTGCAATGTCCTTCTTGTCAAAGGTGCGGGGAGTTCCTTCCTCGTCGATGGTCACACTGTTATTATCATATGCTGCTAGTTCACCGCAAAATTCTTTTTGCTTTTCGATTGGCCGGTAGGTTCTGATTTCTACCAGTTTGCCAATGCTTCTGGCAAAATCCTTTTCTTTCTTCAGCGGTCTGTCAAGTCCCGGAGAGCTGATCTCCATAATGTAGCTGTCTTCGATGAAATCATCCTCGTCCAGCTTGTCGCTGAAAGCTCTGCTTACTGTCTCGCAGTCATTCACTGTGATTCCGCCGGGTTTGTCAATGTAGCCTCGCAGGTACCAGGTTCCTGCTTCCTTCACATATTCTACATCGACCAACTCGAATCCGTTGCTCTCAACGATGGGTGCCAGCATTGCTTCTGCTTTCTGTTCGTACTCTTCTTTTCTGCTCATTTTTCCCACCTGCCTTTCCATGTCAGTGGCTGTAGCCCGCAGCAAACATTACTGTTCACTCCTGACCAGTAACGCTTTTCGTGCCGCACAGCGATCCTTATCAGCAAAAGGAGTGGGCTCACGCCCACTCCTCTGTCAACAAGTTCTGATTTTCTTCATTCTAACACCTTTATATCCAAATTGCAAGGGCTATTTTCAAATTCTGGGTTTTGTGCCCTTGGTGTCACGCTTGGCAAGCTTTACCTTATTCAGAGAGTAAGGCTTGTCGTGATAGGTGATGGTGTATTCCTGGCGGGGCTCGATGAGGTAAGCGTGCTCCAGCACATCCCCTTCTGCAAGCTTCATGCCTCTTACACCCACGGAGGTTTTCTTCATTGCAGATACATCGTTTTTCAGAATGCGAAGGAAATAGCCGCCCTGGCTCTGGAAAACGATCTGCTCCATCTCATCTGCAGGTCCTACAAAGATCAGCGCATCCTCTTCCCCAAGCTTTGTGGAAGCAATGGTTCTCTTGGAAACATCAAACTCGCTTCCAGCCACAAGCTTGCACATGGAAGTCTTTGTGACAAACAGAAGGCTGGAAAGCTTCACCTGTCCCACAGGGACCACATAAAGGATCTGCTCCTGGGTGCTGTCATAGTTGCTCAGATTATCAACCGGAGTTCCCTTATCCCGGAAGCGTACCAGCGGAATATCCACAACCTTAATGGAATGCATCCGACCCATATCTGTGAAAATACAGATCTTATCTGTATTCATGCAGGTAAATACGAATTTGTTCTCTGCATGGGCTGCCTCTTTGTTGCGCTCATAGGCATTCCTGTCAATAACACGCATATAGCCGAAGCGGTCCATAAGGAAGCAGACTTCTGTCTCTTCCATTTTCTTCTCTTCGTATACAGCTTCCTCTGCGTTCTCAATAACGGTGCGTCTCTTTGTGCCATACTCTTTTTTGATTCCATCCAGTTCCTCGATGATCACATTGCACATGGAATCATAGTTGTTCAGAATATCTTCATAAGAAGCAATGTTCTTCATGGTCTGATCATACTCCGCCTGAAGCGCTTCAATCTCCAGTCCGATAAGACGGTACAGACGCATCTCCAGAATGGCAGTTGCCTGGTTCTCTGTAAATTTCAGATTCTTCGCAGCCTTCTCGCTTGCCTTGGACTTGAATTTGATTCCCTCTGTGATGCCCTCCACCAGGCATTTCTTTACCTGCTCCCGGTTCTTGCTTCCACGAAGGATTTCGATGATCAGGTCGATCACATCGCAGGCCTTGATTAGACCTTCCTGAATCTCTTTTTTCTCCAGTTCTTTCCCAAGAAGGGTTTTGTATTTGCGGGTGGTTACCTCAAACACAAAATCCACATGATGCTCGATGATCTGCTTCAGGCTTAATGTCTCCGGCCGGCCGTTTGCAACAGCCAGCATGTTTACCCCGAAGGTATCCTCAAGTCTGGTTTTCTTGTAGAGCATGTTGGTAAGGTTCTCTACATCTGCGTCCCTTTTCAGTTCCAGCACAATGCGGATTCCCTCTTTGGAGGACTGGTTGGAAATATCCACAATATCTGTAGTTTTCTTAGTCTCCACAAGGGATGCCACATCATTTAAGAATTTTCCAATGTTGGCTCCGATCATGGTATAAGGGATCTCGGTGATCACCAGCTGCTGGCGGCCGCCCTTTAATTTCTCCACTTCTACTTTTCCGCGAAGACGGAGCTTGCCGGAACCGGTCTCGTAAATATTCAGAAGGTCGTCCTTATTGACCACAAGGCCTCCTGTTGGGAAATCCGGTCCCTTCAGATAACGCATCAGGCCTTTGACGCTGATGTCATTATTCTTGATGTAAGCTTTCACCGCATCCACAACCTCTCCCAGATTGTGAGGGGGAATGCTGGTTGCCATACCAACTGCAATGCCGTCTGCTCCGTTTACCAGAAGATTGGGAACCTTTACCGGAAGCACCACAGGCTCCTTCTCTGTCTCATCGAAGTTTGGCATAAAGTCTACCACGTTTTTGTCCAGATCAGCCAAAAAAACCTCCTGGGTCAGCTTCTCCAGCCTTGCTTCTGTATATCGCATGGCAGCGGCACCGTCGCCTTCAATAGAGCCGAAGTTTCCGTGGCCGTCTACCAGGATCTTGCCTTTCTTAAAATCCTGGGCCATCACCACCAGTGCCTCGTAAATAGAGCTGTCGCCGTGTGGATGATATTTACCCATGGTATCTCCCACAATACGGGCGCATTTACGGTAGGGTCGGTCATAACGGATTCCAAGCTCATACATATCATACAGGGTTCTTCTCTGTACCGGCTTCAGGCCGTCCCGCACATCCGGAAGTGCCCTGGAAATGATAACGCTCATGGCATAATCAATATAGGATTTCTGCATCACGTCCGCATAGTCCGTGGCAATTACATTTTCCTGTTTTGTTTCCATCGCTTATATTCCTCTCTGATGCAGCCTGCAGGCATTTTGGGCCTCCCAGGCGTGCGCTTCTTTATATATCCAGTTCTGCGTCTGTGGCATGCTCATAAATAAATGCTTTTCGCGGCGGTACATCGCTTCCCATAAGAATCTCTGTAACGCTGGATGCCATACGGGCATCCTCAATTTCCACACGCTTCATTCTTCTGGTCTCTGGGTTCAGTGTGGTCTCCCAGAGCTGCTGGGCATCCATCTCTCCAAGACCTTTGTATCTCTGAAGGGTAAAGCTTCCCGGCTTGTGGCTGCGGCGGTATTTTTCCAGCGCCTTGTCATCGTACAGGTACTCCTCCGCGCCCTTCTTTGGCATAACCTTGTAAAGAGGCGGCATAGCAATATAGACATGTCCCTCATAGATCAGCTCCGGCATAAACCGGTAGAACAAAGTCAGAAGAAGGGTGGAAATATGGGCACCGTCCACGTCCGCATCTGCCATGATCACGATCTTGTCATAGCGAAGCTTGGTGATATCAAAGTCATTTCCGTATCCTTCGGAAAATCCGCATCCAAAGGCATTGATCATGGTCTTGATCTCCGCATTGGCCAGCACCTTGTCAATGGTTGCCTTCTCAACATTCAGGATTTTTCCCCTAATGGGAAGGATGGCCTGGTAGTTACGGTCTCTGGCTGTTTTGGCGGAGCCGCCTGCGGAATCTCCCTCTACAATGAAAATCTCGCAAAGGGAAGGATCCTTTTTCTCACAGTTGGCCAGCTTGCCGTTGGAGTCGAAAGAATATTTCTGCTTGGTGAGAAGATTGGTCTTGGCACGCTCCTCTGTTTTGCGGATCTTGGCAGCCTTCTCTGCGCAGGACAAAATGGTCTTAAGGGTTTCCAGATTACGGTCGAAATAAAGCACCAGCTGCTCTGACATCACTTTTCCTGTTGCACGGGCAGCGTCCTGGTTGTCAAGCTTGGTCTTGGTCTGTCCCTCAAAGCGGGGTTCCGGGTGCTTGATGGAAACTACGGCAGTCATCCCGTTACGGATATCCGCACCTGTAAAGTTGGCATCTTTTTCCTTCAGGACGCCGATCTCACGGGCGTAACTGTTCATAACGGTGGTAAAGGTTGTCTTAAATCCAGTAAGATGGGTGCCGCCCTCTGCATTGTAAATATTGTTGCAAAAGCCCAGTACATTCTCACGGAATTCATTGGTGTACTGAAATGCAGCTTCCACCTGGATTCCGTCCGCTTCCCCTTTCAGGTACACTGGCTCGTGAAGAGCTTCTGAATTATGGTTCAGATCTTTAATATAGCCTACGATTCCATCCGGCTCATGATAAGTAATGTCCTCCGGCGTGTCCCCGCGAAGATCCATAAAATGGATGGTCAGCTCCGGGTTCAGGTAAGCAGTCTCATGAAGACGGCTTTTTACCTCTGTGGAGGAAAATCTTGTTTTCTCAAAAATCTCCGGGTCCGGAAGGAAATTGACGCAGGTTCCGGTCTGTCTGGTTCTGGAAAGCTTGGGGAGAAGTCCCTCCTCCAGCTCGATGGTCGGAACGCCTCTCTCATAGTGGTCGTGATGCACATAGCCGTCACGGCTGATCTTAATGTCAAGATAGGTAGACAGGGCGTTTACAACAGAAGATCCAACGCCGTGAAGACCGCCGCTTGTCTTGTATGCAGAATTGTCGAATTTGCCTCCAGCGTGAAGCGTGGTAAATACAAGACGCTCTGCGGATACGCCTTTTGCATGCATATCAACAGGGATTCCTCGTCCGTTATCCTTTACGGTACAGGAGCCGTCCTTCTCCAGGGTTACTTCTATATTGGAGCAGTAACCAGCCAGATGCTCATCTACCGCATTGTCCACAATCTCATAAATCAGATGGTTCAGACCCTTCCGGGATACACTTCCGATGTACATTCCCGGACGTTTCCGGACAGCCTCCAGTCCTTCCAGGACGGAAATACTCCCCGCGTCGTAAGTGTCTTTCTTTGCCATGGTGTTATTTCCTTTCTTTGCTTTGACAGCATAGATTTCAAATTAGGGACAAAAGACCTTTGGCCCCTGATATCATCATCATTTCAATGGTTATGAAAAGCGGACACAACTGTCCGCTTCTTCTGGTCTTATCTTATGTTCAAACATTCGTTCTATATAATACCCCACTTTATGGTAATTTTGCAAGCAGAAAATTTTCCAGGCCGCCCACAGTGCTTTTTTGTCTTTTGAAAGAAATTTTTGAAAAATTTTTGTGCCCGGAAACCCGCATGTTTCCCGGGTTTTTTCGTAGTTTTTGAAAAAATTTAAAAAAATTTGAAAAAAGTACTTGCATTCTTCCGGAAAGTAGGCTATACTATGCAAGTCGGTTGACAAGGCCAGTTGGTCAAGGGGTTAAGACGTCGCCCTCTCACGGCGAAAACACGAGTTCGATTCTCGTACTGGCTGCTAGGAACTTCCGAAGTGATTCGGAAGTTTTTTTGTTGTATAAAAAGATATGCGGACGCCGTACTTACGCTCCATCGGACAGTTTCTTGCTCTGCGAATATTTTCCTAGAAACAAAACAAGGGAACAACCGTCATTAGAGCGTGTTTGAAAAATCATCCCCGCACTTCACCGTTGCTCCCTGTTTCACATTCTTAGCTGCCGCTCATTTTTTCGCGGCAGCCACCTATTTTTTACTCCTCAATATCCTCTGCAGGCTCTGCCGGAATAAACACTCTGGAGTTCTCATGCTTCTCCTTTTTCTTCAGGGCACGTGCTTTTTCTGTGGCCTCCCTGCAAAATTCCATCTGGGAATTGATCTGCACCTTTCCGCGTCTGTCTGTCTTCTCATAAGTTCCATCTGGCTGCAGAATATGAGCCTTCACATTATCCCTGAACTCCAGATCCAGAACATGCTTGATCTCGTCCTTGATCCGCTCGTCCTCAACCGGGAAAACAATCTCCACACGACGGTCCAGGTTACGGGGCATCCAGTCTGCACTTCCCATGTAAATCTCATCACTCTCGCCGTTTTTGAAGTAGAAAATACGGCTGTGTTCCAGGAAATTTCCTACAATGGAGCGCACGTGAATGTTCTCGCTGACTCCTGGAATTCCCACTCGCAGACAGCAGATTCCACGGATCAGAAGATAGATCTGCACGCCGCAGGAAGAAGCGTGATACAGTGCCGCAATGATCTTGGGATCACAAAGGGAGTTCATCTTCGCCACGATCATTCCCGGCATTCCCTTCTTGGCATGCTCCGCTTCTCTTTCGATCATTTTCAGGAAACGGTCCTTCATCCAGATCGGCGCCACGATCAGACGGTTCCAGCTCTTCGGCTCAGAATATCCGGAAAGCATGTTGAATACAGCAGTTGCGTCTTCCCCGAACCGCTCATCGCAGGTGAAAATACCGCAGTCTGTATACAGCTTGGCTGTAGAATCATTGTAGTTACCGGTTGCAAGATGCACATAACGGCGGATTCCCGTATCCTCACGGCGCACTACCAGGGTAATCTTGCTGTGGGTCTTCAGGCCAACCAGACCGTAAATAACATGGCAGCCTGCTTTTTCCAGCATTTTTGCCCACACAATGTTGTGCTCCTCATCAAAACGGGCCTTCAGTTCCACCAGAACAGAAACCTGCTTGCCGTTCTCTGCTGCCTGTGCAAGAGCCGCAATAATAGGGGAATTGCCGCTGACACGGTACAAAGTCTGCTTGATGGCCAGAACATCCGGATCCTTGGCAGCCTGGCGCACGAAATTTACAACCGGATCAAAGCTCATGTATGGATGGTGAAGGAACACATCTCCCTCCCGGATCACCTGGAAAATGTCCTTGCCGGCATCCGCAAATGCAGGAACTACAGCAGGGGTATATTTCGGCTCTTTATACTGGTCGAAGCCATCCTGGCCGTACACCTTCATCAGCATAGTCAGATCCAGAGGCCCGTTGATGTAGAAAATATCCTCTTCCTTAATGTCAAATTCCTTTTTCAGAATGCCAAGAAGTCTGGAATCGATCTTATCCTCCACTTCCAGGCGGATCACCTCGCCCCACTGGCGCTTTTTCAACTGCTTCTGGATCTCCACCAGAAGATCCTCAGCTCCGTCCTCGTCAATGGAAAGGTCCGCATTTCGCATAATACGGTAAGGATGCGCGCAGACTACATCATAACCCAGGAAAAGCTTGTCAATATTCCGCTCAATGATTTCCTCCAGAAGGATCACGGTAGTATCCTCTTTCTTTGCAGAAGGAATCACGATCACACGGGGCAGCACAGAAGGTACCTGAACGGTGGCAAACACCAGAACCTCCTTGCCTTTTTTCTTATCCTTTTTGGAAATCAGAGCTCCGATGTTCAAAGTCTTATTTCGGATCAGCGGAAACGGTCTGGAAGAATCCATTGCCATAGGGGTAAGCACCGGATACACATTATCCTCAAAATAACGGTCCACATACGCCTGCTGCTCCTCATTCAGTTTCTCATGCTCCATCACAAGGTGAAGCCCTACCTTCTCAAGAGCAGGCAGAAGGGAACGGTTCAGGGTGCTGTACTGGGAACGCACCAGCTCATGGGTCTGTGCGCTGATCTCCTTTAACTGCTCCTTCGGGCTCATGCCTGCAATGTCTGTTTTGGCGTAGCCTGCATGCACCTGATCCTTCAAAGACGCTACACGGACCATATAAAACTCATCCAGATTGGAAGACACAATACTGGTGAATTTCAGCCTTTCAAACAAAGGCAGGCTTTTATCTCTTGCTTCTGAGAGAACACGGTCGTCAAACTTCAGCCAGCTTAACTCCCTGTTCACAAAATATTCCGGTTTTTCAAAATTTTTCAGATCCATGGTGCCCCTCCTCACACTTTTCTCTTCCGCCTGAATACCAGGCGGATACCAAATACTTCTTCAAAAAATTCAACTTTATCCATCAGAAGTCCAAGCTCAAGGGAAATATCCTGCTCAGAATCA
>OLRK01002416.1_pt1 | contig 11800 bp, 10 predicted proteins | sample 1672911 | NCBI WGS metagenome assembly OLRK01 (sample SAMEA3136736, study PRJEB25190) | human gut metagenome | biome: human gut; feature: human-associated habitat; material: faeces | place: Austria | collected 2013
GGTCTGATCTACGGCTTATATCATGAACTGCCGCTGGTCGACTGTATCCGCTACGGCAACATCATGGGCGGTCTTTGCACCGAAGTGTTGGGCTGCTTCCGCTGGGATCTCAATCCCCAGATGATCGAGGCGTATTGGAACCAATGTCCTGAAGCCCAGGAAATTACACACTTTGAACTTTAGTGATTCTCAGTATTGCGGCCAGATTAATAAAAGAGCTGGATATTGTTGCGCTTGAAATAATTCAGGTAATTATCCGGCGGACATTCATCGGTGATCACGCCTTCAATTTTTTCCAACGATGCGAAATTGTTGAAGGCGGTCACGTTGAATTTCGTATGATCGCAGAGCACATAGTTTTTAATGGAATTGCCGATGACCTTGGTCTTCACCGCCGCCTCATAGAAATTCATGTTGGTTAAACCGCGGGGCAGCGACAGGCCAACGGTCGCGATGAAGGACTTGTTGAAAAGATACCGCATCGTATCGGTGTCGACGTAATAGGAACGGCTTTCATGATGATAAGCGCCGCCCAGGGCCAGACAGTGGATCGATGGATACTTGCTGACGGCGTTGAGCACGTCGAGGCTGTGCGACACAATCGTGATGTTCTCCTTGTCGGCTAAAAAGTCGACGATGTAATGCGCGGTAGAACCGGAGTCAATAAAGATGATGTCGTTATTTTCAACTAATGACGCGGCCAGCTCGCCGATCTTGATCTTTTCTTCAATGTTGATCGTCGAATGGATGGCCGGCATGCTGACGTCGACCTTCGTTTCATTGCTCCGTTTGAACAGGACGCCGCCGTACACCTTGGTGATGACGCCGCGTCCCTGCAATTCCTTCAGATCGCGCCGCAGCGTCTGCAGCGAAATATTGAATTTTTCAAGCAGATCGTCGATCGACGCATATTGCTTCTGCGACAGATACAGTTCGATTTCATTTAAACGGTTATATTTCATATCCTAAGCTTCCTCGACTTTGACTTCATTATAAGAAAAGCGGAGCGGGGAATCAAGCGCCGGATCGGAATCGTCTTGCCGGACATTTTCGGAAGGTGAGACGGAGATCTGGAAATAATAAAACAAGCGAGCGCGGACGTGCCAATCGGGAGGGGTAGTAATGAAAACGGTGCATTGTACTACGGCGCAGGCGCTGGTCCGGTTTCTGGATCAGCAGTATGTCAGCCTGGATGGAAAAGAAAGTAAATTTGTAGAAGGTGTCAGTGTGATCTTCGGACACGGGATCGTATTGGGACTGGGCGAAGCACTGCTTCACGACGATCATTCGCTGAAGGTCTTCCAGGGACGCAACGAACAGGGAATGGCGCATACGGCAATCGGTTTTGCCAAACAGCACCAGCGCCGCAAGATCATCGCCGTGGCGTCTTCAATCGGACCGGGCGCGGCGAACATGGTCACCGCGGCGGCGACGGCGACCGCGAACAATCTTCCGTTGTTATTGCTGCCGGCGGATACGTTTGCGACGCGCCAGCCGGATCCGGTTTTGCAGCAGGTCGAGCAGCCCTATGATCTGTCCATCACGACGAATGACGCATTCCGCCCTGTCAGCCGTTATTTTGACCGGATATCACGTCCGGAGATGCTGATGAGCGCGATGATCAACGCGATGCGGGTGCTGACGGATCCGCAGGGAACCGGCGCGGTTACGATCGCGCTGCCGCAGGATGTTCAAGGCGAAGCCTGGGATTTCCCAGAAAGCTTTTTCATGAAACGAACTCATCCGCTGATCAGAACCCTTCCGGACAGCGAAATGCTGCACAAGGCGGCGTATCAGATTTTGGATTCCCGCAATCCGCTGCTGATTGTCGGGGGCGGCTGCCGCTACAGCGAAGCCGGCGCGGCGATCCGGGATTTCTGCAACGAATTCAAGCTGCCGATGGCGGAAACGCAAGCTGGTAAATCGACGGTCACCTCGGATTTTTTCTACAATCTTGGCGGTATCGGCGTCACCGGCAACCTGGCGGCTAACCGCTATGTCCGCGACTGCGATCTGGTCATCGGTCTGGGCACGCGGCTGACGGATTTCACCACCGGATCCAAAGAACTGTTGGCCGAGGCGAAGCTGATTCAAATCAATTTATCTGATTACCATGGTCTGAAGCTGGACGCGCTTCACGTCAAAGCTGATGTGAAAACGGCGTTGGAACAGCTGGGTCAGATTCTGCGGCAGCATCATTACCATCATGAAAACGACATTGGCATCAGCAAGGTGAAACGTTTGTGGAACGAGGAAGTTGCCCGTTTCACCAGCGTGCGGCATTCAGAGCAGGTTCACCCGGAAATCAAGAACAATTACGAACGGCAGCTGCAGGAATTCCAACGGATGACGGCTTCCTGCCTGTCGCAGACCGCGGCGGTGAAATTGATTAATGAACGCATCGCGCCTGCTTCTCTGATCGTCGCAGCCAGCGGTTCGCTGCCGGGCGATCTGCAGCGGATGTGGGTCAGCCGCAGTGAAAACAGCTACAACGTGGAATACGGCTATTCGTGCATGGGCTTTGAGATCGCGGCGGCCTTGGGGGCGAAGCTGGCTGAACCCAAGCGCGAGGTCTACGCGATGGTCGGGGACGCGGCATTTCTAATGCTGCATGGCGAACTGGTCACTTCGCTGCAGGAGAACGCCAAGATTACGGTTTGTCTGTTCGATAACATGAGCAACGGCTGTATCAGCAATCTTCAGATGTCCAATGGTTTGGAAAGCTTCTGCACCGATTTCCGCTACCGCAAGGCGGAAAGCGGAAAGCTGGAAGGCGGATACATTCCGATCGACTACGCGGCCGTCGCCCGCGGTTACGGCTGCGAAGCATGGACGGTGCGCAGCGAGCAAGAGCTGGAAGACGCGCTGGCCAAAGCGGCTAGGGCGAAGCACAGCGTTTTGATCGACATCAAGGTGCTGCCGAAAACGATGACCGACGGTTACGCTTCCTGGTGGAACGTCGGCCTGGCCTCCGTCAGCCCGTTTGAACAAGTCAATGAAGCGTATGAACTGCTGCAGACGCAGCGGGAGAAGGCAAGGAGATATTAAGATTATGGAAATGAAAAATGTGAAAATCGGCATCGCGCCGATTGCCTGGACTAACGACGATCTGCCGGATTTAGGCAAGGAGAATACTTTTGAACAATGTGTCAGCGAAATGGCGCTGGCCGGCTATGCGGGATGCGAGATCGGCAACCGCTATCCGCGGGATCTGGCCGTCTTGAAAAAGGCGCTGGACTTGCGTGGTTTGCAGATCTGCAACGCCTGGTTCTCGACCTATTTTACCCGCGGCCAGAAGGAAGAAACGATTCAAAAATTCATTGAACACCGCGATTTCCTGCACGCCTTAGGCGCAAAGGTGATCGGCATCAGCGAACAGGGCGACAGTATTCAAGGCACGACGCTGCCGATCTTCGACGCCAAGCCGGTCTATACCGCAGCACAATGGCAGGCTGTGACAGAAGGCTTTGAGATCCTCGGAGCGCTGGCAGCGGAAAAAGGGATGCGGCTGGGTGTTCATCATCACATGGGAACCGGGGTGCAGACGGAAGCGGAGATCGATTATTTAATGGAACATACCTCTGAAAAGGTAGGTTTGCTTTACGACTGCGGTCATCTATATTATTCCGAAGGCAGCCAGGAAGCGACGCTGCGCGTTCTGGAAAAGCATATCGGCCGCGTTGTCCATGTTCATCTCAAGGACGTCCGTCCGAACGTATTGGAACAGGTGCGCTGCGAGAAGCTGAGCTTTCTGGAAGGCGTGCGCGCGGGCAGCTTCACCGTTCCTTCCGACGGCGTGATTCGTTTTGAACCAATCTTCGCCTGTCTGACGGCACATCAATATCAAGGGTGGATGGTCGTCGAGGCGGAACAGGATCCGGCCAAGGCCAATCCGTTGGAATACGCGCTGAAGGCCCGGGCGTTTATCCGGGAAAAGACCGGCTGTTAAAGGAGGAATGAAAGATGTTGAAAATTGGAATTATCGGCTTCGGCCGGATCGGCAAGGTTCATGCCCGGAGTATCCAGACACGCGTTGAAAACGCCTGCGTCCTGCGGATCTGCGATCCGTTTATGAATCCGGCAATGGAAGCGGAAGCACAAAAGCTCGGCATTCAGCGATGGGGAACCGACGCCGGGGAACTGATTCATGATCCGGAAATCGACGCCGTGCTGATCTGCAGCTCGACCCATACCCATGCCGCGCTGTCGATCGAAGCCGCGCAGGCGGGAAAACATATTTTCTGCGAAAAACCGGTGGACCCGGATCCCAAGCGGATCACCGAGGTCATCGCTGCCGTGGAAAAAGCCGGCGTCCATTTTCAAGTCGGCTTCAACCGCCGTTTCGATCATAATTTCAAGGCGCTGCGCCAGGCTGTTGAGCAAGGCAAGGTCGGCGATCCGCATTTTATTACGGTGCTCTCGCGTGATCCTGAAGCGCCAAGCCTGGATTACGTCAAGGTATCCGGCGGGATGTTTATGGATATGACAATTCATGATTTCGATATGGTCCGTTATTTATCCGGCAGCGAGGTGAGTGAGGTGTACGCCGTCGGCGACGCGCTGGTCAATCCTCAGATTAAGGAGCTGGGGGATATCGACAGTGCTCAGATCACGCTGCGTTTTGAGAATGGTGCGATCGGCTGCATCAGCAACAGCCGCCGGGCCGCTTACGGCTACGATCAGCGGGCTGAGGTCTTTGGCAGCCGGGGCAGCGCCGCGACCCAAAACGATACGCCGAGCACACTGATCCTCAGCGATGAACAGGGAGTTCAACAGGAAAAACCATTATATTTCTTTCTGGAACGATATATGCAGTCGTTCGCCGACGAAATCGCCAGTTTTACCGAGGCAATTGTGGAAAATAAACCAACGGCGGTCAACGGCCGTGACGGCCTGATCCCGGTGCTGATGGCTAAAGCCGCGCTCAAGTCGATGCGCGAACACCGCCCGGTTACAATGGCGGAAATCAAACAGGAAGAAGGCGTTGAACATGTATAAAATTGGCAATCAGATCGGTCAGGAAACAGTCCACAATCCGGCGTCGGTTCATCCGGTGACCAGTCCTTTAACTGGACAGGTGATCGGCGAGGTCAGCTATGCCGATCCGGCAATGATTGACAGAGCCGTAGCCAAAGCCCGCGAAGCTCAGCGGCAGTGGGCGCAGCTGACCTATAAGAAACGCAGCGAGGTGTTGTTCGCGATGCGGCAGCAGCTGCAGGCGCACGAAGACGAATTAGCGCAGATCATCACGCAGGAAAATGGGAAATCGTTAGCTGAATCCCGGGCGGCGGTGGCCAAGGCGATCGAGCTTTGCGAGTTTGCCGTCAGCATTCCGGCGCTGATCGCCGGGAAGACGGAAATCGTCAGCACCGGGATCGAGGTCAAAGAAATGACATTCCCGGTCGGCGTACTGGCTTGCGTCACACCGTTTAACTTTCCGCTGATGGTGCCGATGTGGACGATTCCCAACGCACTGGTCTGCGGCAACGCAGTGATTCTGAAACCGAGTGAAGCCACGCCGGTGACCGCGATGAAAATTGCCGAGTTGTTCGCACAGGCTGGCTTGCCGGACGGCTTGCTTTCCGTGGTTAACGGTGAAAAGGAAGTCGTGGAAGCGCTGTGCGATCATCCGGGTATTGACGCACTGACCTTTGTCGGTTCCACGCCGGTGGCCAAACTCGTCTACAAGCGAGCCACATCCAATTTAAAACGCTGTCTGGCGATGGGCGGAGCGAAGAATCACATTCTGGTTACGGACGAAGTGAATCCGGAAATCGTGGCGAAGGAGATTACTTCGGCGGCTTACGGCATGAGCGGTCAGCGCTGCATGGCAGCCTCCGTTGTTCTGGCCATCGGCCATTGCGGCGCTGTGATCGATCAGATCATCGCCATTTCCAAACAAATGGTCGCCGGCCGGGACTGTCCGCCGCTGATCTCCCGGAAAGCGGTGGAAAAAATCGGCCAGTACCTGGATCAGACTCCGGGGACAGTGGTTGTCGACGGCCGCCGGGCGATGGTGGAAGGGGATCCGAACGGCTATTATATCGGGCCGAGCGTGATTCTCTACGATACAATGGAAGCGATGCCAGAGGAAGAAGTCTTTGGACCAACGCTGGAAATTATTCAGGTGGCGACGCTGGAAGAAGCGATCGCCTATCAAAACCGTTCGCCGTATGGCAACGGCGCTTCAATCTTTACCGATACCGGTTTGTACGCACAGGAAGCGTCGCTGGGCTTATCCAGCGGCATGCTGGGGATTAATATCGGCGTACCGGTGCCGCGCGATCCGTTTTCCTTCGGCGGGTTGAAGGGGTCAAAGTTTGGATACGGCGACATCACCGGTTATGGTTCGCTGCCGTTATTGACGACGACGCGCAAAGTAACAACCAAGTGGAATCCCAAGGATAAAAAGGATTGGTTAAGCTAGGAGGCTCGCGAATGAATAAACTTTATGAAATGGTTACCCGCTTCCCGCAGACGGAAGTGTGGAACGACTCCTGCAGCTGCAAGGAGCTGCAGTACGCGATCGATAACGGCGCCAGCGGCGCGACGACCAATCCGGTCATCGTCGGCAACGTCTTAAAGAAGGAACTGCCCGAATGGGAAGAGACCATCAGAGAAATCATCAGCACCCATCCGGCTTCCACCGAGGATGACGTCGCCTGGGAGGTAATCAAAGCGTTAGGCGCTAAGGCCAGCCGGCTGCTTTTACCGATGTTTGAGGAAAGTCATGGCCAGAAAGGCCGGATTTCGTTCCAGACCAACGCCAAGTTCTACCGCAGTAAGGACAAGATGGTTGAGCAGGCCTGCGAGCTGGCGGCCACCGTGCCCAATTCCCAGATCAAAGCTCCGACCTCCCAGGCCGGTATTGAAGCGTTTGAGGAATTAACCTACCGCGGCGTCAGCATCAACGCGACGGTTTCGTTTACCTGCGCCCAGGCGATTGCGGTCGCCGAAGCGGTAGAGCGCGGCTTGGCACGGCGGGAAGCGGAAGGCTTGTCCACGGCGGAAATGCATCCGGTCTGCACGATCATGGCCGGCCGGACCGACGATTACTTAAAAGCCTGGGTCAAGCAGCACGACATAATGATCAGCGCGGAAGCGTTGGACATGGCGGGCGTGGCGGTGGTTAAGAACGCTTACCGTTTATATAAGGAACGCGGTTACCGGACAAAGCTGTTGGTCGCGGCCTTCCGCAATCAACATCATTGGGAAGAATTCATCGGCGGAGATATCGTCCTCACGATCACCAGCGACTGGCAGCACAAATACAACGGCAGCGACGTCGTGATCCAAAACAACATCGACACGCCGGTCGCTGACGAGCTGCTCGACGAACTGATGAAGCTGGATGAATTCAAAAAAGCGTATTTTGAAGAGGGGCTGAAGCCGGAAGCGTTCGAGCATTACGGCGCGTTCTTAGCGACGATGAACCAGTTTCTGGGCGGTTACGATGATTTAGTCAGACTCATCCGCAGCTACATGATTAAATAAGGAGGAAAGACAATGGCAACGGTCAGTCTAAGAAATATAAATAAAGTATATGACAATAAGGTTCAGGCAGTCTTCGATTTCAATCTGGACGTTGAAGATCAAGAGTTTATCGTCTTTGTCGGTCCGTCCGGCTGCGGTAAGTCCACGACGCTGCGGATGATCGCGGGATTGGAGGAAATTACATCCGGAGAATTGGTGATCGACGGGCAGCGGATGAACGACGTGGCGCCGAAAGACCGCGACATCGCTATGGTGTTCCAGTCCTATGCGCTGTATCCGCACATGACGGTGTATGAAAATATGGCGTTTGGTTTAAAGCTGCGGAAAATGCCGAAGGAAGAAATTGATAAGCGGGTACTGGAAGCGGCGAAAATTCTTGAGATCGAAGAATATCTTAAGCGGAAACCAAAGGCGCTCTCCGGCGGCCAGCGTCAGCGTGTTGCGCTGGGCCGGGCGATTGTGCGCAATGCCAAGGTGTTCCTGATGGACGAACCGCTGTCCAACCTGGACGCGAAGCTGCGCGTGCAGATGCGCTCTGAAATCATCAAGCTGCATGAAAAAATCGGCGCGACGACAATCTACGTTACCCACGATCAGACGGAAGCCATGACTATGGCCAGCCGGATCGTCGTCATGAAGGACGGCTATATCCAGCAGATCGGATCGCCGAAGGAGATTTACAATCATCCAGTCAATATGTTCGTCGCCAGTTTTGTCGGCTCTCCGGCCATGAATTTCATTCCGGGAAAGATTGAAAACGGGAAATTTTCCACCGGGAAATACAGCGTTCAGCTGCCCGAGATGTATCATCCGCAACTACGGGAAATTGAAGGCCGCGAAGTGGTGTTCGGCATCCGTCCGGAAGATCTGCATTGCGAGGGGATCGTTGCCGAAACTTATCCGTCGTCGATCTTTGATTTTGAAGTCGACGTCTGCGAGCTGCTGGGTCATGAACTGATCCTGCATGGCGCGCTGGAAGGCAGTCCGTTAGTCGCCAAGGTTTCCGCTCGTACGGAAGCGGATTCGCATTCTCACCTTTCAATGGCAATGGATCTGTCGAAAATTCACATTTTTGATAAGGAAACAGAAAAAGCAATCTTTTAAGCAGGAGGCCGGAAGGCCTCTTTCGCTTAGTTTTTAAGACAAGCTTGTCAATCCTCGAGGAAGAACATCGGCGCGGGATGGCAGGACCTTGAGAACGGAAAGAAATGAAAATATTTTCAAGTTGTCTGAAAATGAAAATGCGCTATAATGAAAGATAAGAAAACAAATGAGGGGGAGTAATCAATGAAAAAATTCTGGATTCATGCCGGAACGCTGATCGACGGCACTGGCGCTGAACCAAAAAAGAACCAGGCCATCTGCATCGAAAACGGACGGGTTGCCGCGATCGAAGATTTCCATGGAAAGAACGAGGAAGAATGGGTGGATCTAAGTGAAATGACCGTGATGCCGGGCATGATCAACTGTCATGTTCACTCTTTATCTCCAGTGGGCATCAGCGACGAGGAAGAAAACGCGCTGACGACCATGGAAAAAGCCTGGTGGGGGATGAAGAACGCACACGATTATATCGACAGCGGCGTGACGTTTGTCCGTTCGCTGGGGTCTGAAAAATATTATGATCTGGAAATGAAAAAATGCATCGAAGAAGGAAAAGTCGTCGGACCGCACATGTTCTGTGCCGGCCGGGTGATTACGATGACCGGCGGCCATGGCTGGAAAAGCGGACTGGAATCCGATGGCGTAGACGAATGCCGCAAGCATGCCCGCGAGCTGTTGAAGCACGGCGTGGATCTGATCAAGATCATGGCAACCGGCGGCGTAATGACTCCGGGTGTGGAACCGGGCAGTGCGCAGCTGACGATGGAAGAAATGAAGGCGGCGATCGACGAGGCGCACAAGGCTGACCGCAAAACCGCGACGCATGCCCAGGGTACCCAGGGAATCAAGAACGCCCTGCACGCCGGCATTGATTCCATCGAGCATGGCATTTTCCTGGACGATGAATGTATCGATTGGATGGTCGAACATGGAACGTATCTGGTTCCGACGTTAGCCGCGCCGCGCTGCATTCTGGACGCCGGCGTGGAAAAAGGCATGAAGGATTATGTTTTGCGCAAAGCAAATCTGGTTGTCGACGCGCATATTGAAAGCTTTAAGAAAGCCTATCAGCGCGGTGTGAAGATCGCGATGGGCACGGATGCCGGCACGCCGTATAATTTCCATAACAATTCGGCGTTTGAGCTGGAACTGATGGTAGCCAACGGGATGAAGCCGATGGATGCGATCGTCGCTTCCACGCGCAACGGGGCCGACTGCATCGGTGTGCTGAAGGACTACGGTACGATTGAAGCAGGAAAAGTCGCGGATATCATCGCGATTGAAGGCGATCCGCTGCAGGATATTTCCTGTGTCCGCAAGGTCCGCACTGTTTATAAAGCGGGTGAAAAGCTGAAAGGCTGAAAACGGTGCTGTCTTGGATAATAAAAACAGCCGCGCTGATCGGATTGAAAAGTCTGATCAGCGCGGTTTTCTTTTGATTCTTCTGCAGGGGAAAGCTTTGGAAGTGTTTAAAAATGAAGTGCTTCCGTTTCGGCAATCTGCCGGACAAAGCGTAAAAATTCCTGGACGGCCGGACTGGGATCCTTAGCATAATGGAAACCATAAGCTAATGAATAATCCCAGTCGCACGGAATCGTCACCAAATCAGGATGGATATCCTTCCAGCACAACGGCGTCTGCAAACAATCCTGTTGGACGATACAGCGGCTGAAAACAGAGAGATCATAGCGCGGCACCTCGACGACATGAACACCGAGCGCTTTGGCTTCCTGCTGCAGACGATCCAGTTCATCAGACATGTTGGAACGGATGGTGACCAGTGTATAAGGCTGCATGTCCGCAAGTGTTAAACACGTTTTGGACGCTAACGGATGATCCCGCGCGACCGCAACGGCGATCGGGACCCGGAACAAACTCAGGAAGCTGCGGCTGTGCTGCCAGGGCTCGCCGTCATCAATTCCTTCTATAAGATCGGCTTTGTGCTTCCGTATTCAAGGAAAGGTCAAGAAGTTCAATGGGGATCTGATCAGTTACTTCCTTTTGAAACCGTGTCCACAGCGGATAAAAAACACGGCATTTCATCAACAAACTCGTGCCGATCGTAATTTTCTGTTGATCCCGGCGATGAATCAGGATCAGATTTTCCTCAATTTCCCGGCAGGTCTGGATCAGCGGCCCGGCTTGTTGAAAAAGATAGTCGCCGGCCAGGGTGAGTTGAGTTCCGTGGCGTGTCCGTTTCAACAATGTCACCTGAAGATCCTGTTCCAAATTGTTGATTTGCTGGATCACGGCGCTGGGGGTAATGTAAAGTTTCTCAGCCGCTTTGGAAAAACTGCCGTTTTCGGCAACCTGAATAAACGTTTCCAGCTGATGATTAAGCATCCTTGATTCCTCCTGGTTCACTATCGAAAGCTCTCACTCTTGTTATAAGGTTTTCCTACAAACCATCATAAGGAATTCAGACTTCTTTTGCAAGTTGTTATGTGAAATAATGAACACATCGAGAGAAAAGGGAGGAAAAAACATGAGTTCTAAGAACATAACCCGCCGGGATTTCCTGAAAGGCGCGGCGGCCGGCGCGCTGGGCCTGGCGGCTGTCAGTCTGACCGGATGTGCTGTTAACGACGCTCCGGCCGCAAGCAAGGGAATCTATACGCCGGGGACGTATTCCGCAAGCGTCAAAGGTTATTCCAGCTATATTCAGGTAGAGATGACATTCACAGCGGATAAGATTACCGATTGTACTATCGCTGCTGACGGAGAAACGGAATCGATCGGAAAGGCGGCCGCGGACGAGCTGGCAAAACTGATCGTCGAGAAACAATCCGTGGATGTGGAAACAACTGCGACGGCGGATATCACCGTTCCGGCGATTAAGAAAGCCGTTGGCAACTGTATCGCCCAGGCTCAGGGGCTGGCCGCCGCTCTGAATGAAAACACAGACAGCGATTCCGAAGACTGGCTGGGTGAAGCTCCGGAGATCGCGGATTCGCAGATTACTTCCACATTGGATACCAGCCTGTTGATCATCGGCGCGGGCAACGGCGGGATGATGGCCGCGGCGACCGCGGCGGACGCCAAGATGGATTTCATCCTGTGCGAACAGAATGAAACGCTCGGCGATACGCGGCACTGGATCGGCGCGCTGGACACCGAAGCGATGAAAAAGGCCGGGGTCACAGTACAGAAAGATCGGCTGTTGAATGAAATTGCCCGCTACGCTTCCTATAAGTGCGATATG
>OLRK01002417.1_pt1 | contig 11799 bp, 8 predicted proteins | sample 1672911 | NCBI WGS metagenome assembly OLRK01 (sample SAMEA3136736, study PRJEB25190) | human gut metagenome | biome: human gut; feature: human-associated habitat; material: faeces | place: Austria | collected 2013
TAATCCTTCAGTGCGTGCATCGTTCCATTCTGATCCGGCAGTTCAAAATCCGGAGCCTGTATTCCAATTTCTAACATAGTAAAATTCTCCTAATCTTTTATTTTTTATAAACCCCTCTCACTCCTCCGGCGGATAATCGATCACATAAAACTCATAGGCATTGATAACCCTGGTGCTGCCGTATGTATCCTTGCGCTTAAAGCTGCTGCCATAGTTGGCATGGACATGGCCATGAATGAAATATGTCGGAGCATACTTTTTCATCAGGTCGCAGAATGCCTGAAAGCCCTGATGCGGAAGATCCTCCATGTCATTTACCCCCTTTGCAGGCGCATGGGTAACCAAAATATCAAACCCCTTCTTACGCCAGAGCTTCCAGCGGAGTTTGCGGATTCGGGAGCGCATATCCTTCTCCTTATACTGGTTCTCAGCGCCCGGTATATACTGCATGCAGCCTCCAAGCCCCAAAATCCGCACGCCCTTGTACTCATAGATATCATCCTCAATGCAAAGGCATCCCTCCGGCTCCCTGCAGCTGTATTTTCCGTCATGATTTCCCATCACATAAACCACCGGCGCATGGCACACCGTAGCAAAAAAACTAAGATATTCCGGATTCAGATCGCCACAGGAGATGATCAGATCAATATCCTTCATCCGTTCCGGCTCATAATAATCATAAAGAAGCTTCGATTCATTGTCGGCCATTACCATTATCTTCATACTGTCACTTCCCCGCGTATTCCCTGGTCGCTTGACTGTACCCCCTGAAGGCGCGTTAACTCCCTTGCGCCCTCTGTCAGCTCATCCATGCCTGGGATTTTTCCTGATACATTTTCTATCAGCCAGTCCATCGCTATAATCTGCTCTGCCTCCAGAGCTTCCTTCTCCCCGCAGCGCAGCCTTTTATCCTGGTCGTAAATCACTCCGCTAAAGGGCAGGAAACTGCCTGAGCGGATGGAAGCCTTTAAAAATTCAATCAGGCGGCGCAGCTCATGAGGCATGTCTCCGGAATAAATAACATCGATCACATCTGCCGAAAGCCCCCACCAGTAATTTACTGCTTTGCGGCCTTTTAAGGCCTCCTCCTCTCCGCCTCCGCGGAAGGCAGAACGCACAATGTGCTCATAAAACTTTCCCCAATGAAGGATGGGTACCCCCAAATTTTTCGTTTCCTTCCCCTTTTCCTTCACATAAAGCCCATATTCCCTGGAAGCATGGGCCGGTGTTATCATATCATCCCCCGAAATATAGGTAATGCCCTCCCGCTCAAAAACAGCTGCCGGGTCTGCCCCCTCCACTCCGGACCATTCCAGGTAAACCGTCGCATAAGGATTTATCATACGGGCCCCCAGCGCAAATGCATTAATATTTGCAAGTGTCCCATAAATAGGGCAGTAAGCCACATAACCCAATCTTCCGCTTTTTGACATGGCGGCTGCAATAGCGCCCATAAGGAACTTTGCCTCATAAATCCTGGCATCATAGGTACAGATCGACGAGTAGGACATCTTTACCGAGCAGTTGTAGATCTTAAGCTCCGGATGACGGATGGCGCAGCGCACACTGGCTCCGATCATCCTGGAAGCAGTGGTAAAAATCACCAAGCAGCCCTCTAACGCAGCATTTTCAATGGAAGCTTCCATTTTTTCCTCCGTCTCCGCCTGCTCATAGACAATCGTTGTCACCTTGCCGCCGGAAACCTGCTCCAGATGAAGCCGCCCCAGCTCATGGGCATAGGTCCAGCTGGAGGTTTTCGGCGTCTTTTCATAGATAAAGCCGATCTTCATTTCCTCCGGCTCCCACACATTCATAGGCAGGAACCAGTTGCGAAGGGATAACCGCCTGGAAGCCCCCTCTTTTTCCGGGTCACGGATCAGCTCAATCTGGTTTCCCTTATCAGCCAGCCGTATCTCATCCCAGATTTTTCTCAGACTCTGGTACATTTCCCTCTCTGTCTGCCCCTTTACCTGGTCATATCCATAAATCTCAATATACACCAGAAAGGCATCAGAAGCCGTCAGCTCCAGCTTCTCTCCGTGGGCCATCTGGAAGGCCTTGGCAAACCGGCCATAAGCGGAGCGGAAAAACATCTGCTCCTCCCTATCCCATGCCTCACCCGGCTCCTTGCCCATAACGCTTAAAAGTCTGCGGTAACTGCCTTCCCGGCTGAACCATATGTCACAGTTTTTAGAAACCTCATAGAAATCAAGGAATTCATAGTACAGCTTAATTTCCCTGTCATCGCTCTTCTTTGGTATCAGCCGCGTAACCGTTCCGGGAATGCTGTATGCCTCCACAAATTTCATAACGCTGACCCGCTTATTACCCTCCTGGACATAAAAGCGGTTCATAAATTCATAGGCCACGATTGGGTCCTGAATCCCTTCTGCGATCTGGTGCTCATACACCGCAGTCCATTTTGCCGCAAATTCCGTTTTCTCTGCCAAAAGAGGCATAAAATTGTTGGCAAAGGACTGGGAACGCTCTGCTGTCTTTGTTCCCACCAGCTTTTCCAGAGGAATGTCCATGGTTCCCAGACTTACGGCTGAGGCCACATCCGAATAAGACAAAATATCATCCAGCACAGGAAGATAGGGATATTCCCCTTTTGCAAGGGACATCTGATATCTTCTCTGTCCACGTTTCAACGCTTCATAATATTCCTCCACCTGCAGTTCCTCCCATCTTCTGATTTATATTTCATCTGCCTTAAGCTGCAAAATGCCCTTAAGAAGCTCCTCCGCCTTCTCAATCATAGCCAGACTGTCTGTATTCCTGTTTCTCTGGTCAATGTAATGGAATACCGGCGTTTCCCCCGGCACCAGCTTTAAATCACCTCTATAAACGCTGATAAGCTGCGGGATTTCATTTACCTTAAGCCGCGCCTTCTGATACATGGTCAGGCGCACCTCCTGACGATTAATTGCAATTTCCGTCACATAGGCCTCATGGCCCAGGGCGCGAAGCTTTGCAATCCGCAGCAGGTTATCCACACTTTTAGGAATATCTCCGAAGCGGTCTATGAGCTCATCCTGCATATCCATGTACTCTTCTTCATTTTCAATTCCGGAAATCCGCTTATAAATATCAAGCTTCTGATACTCATTCTTAATATAGGAAGCCGGGATATAGGCATCAATGTCACATTCCACCGAGGTTTCGTAGGCCTCCTCCTCTGTGGCCTCGCCCTTTAAAAGCCGTACTGCCTGATTCAGCATCTTGCAGTAAAGGTCATAGCCTACAGCCTCCATATGGCCATGCTGCTCCGCTCCCAGCACGTTTCCTGCTCCGCGGATTTCCAGATCGCGCATGGCGATCTTAATTCCGGAGCCTAATTCCGTAAACTCCCGGATTGCCTGAAGCCGCTTTTCTGCCTCCTCCTTTAACAGCTTATCCCGCTTATACATAAGAAAAGCATAGGAGGTACGGTTGGAACGGCCCACCCGGCCCCTGAGCTGATACAGCTGTGACAGGCCCATGCGGTCTGCATCATGGATAATAATGGTGTTGGCGTTGGCGATATCAAGGCCTGTCTCAATAATAGTTGTAGATACAAGAACATCTATCTCCCCGTTAATGAAGTCGGTCATGATCCGTTCCAGCTGGTGCTCATGCATCTGGCCATGTGCGAAGGTTACAACTGCCTCCGGCACCATCTTCTGTACGTTGGCCGCCACCTCATCAATATCTGTGACGCGGTTGTATACATAATACACCTGGCCGTTTCTGGCCATTTCCCTGTGAATGGCCTCCCTCACCATCTCTTCATTATATTCCATAACATAAGTCTGGATCGGTGTCCGGTCTACAGGCGGCTCCTCCAGCACACTCATGTCTCTGATACCTGCAAGGCTCATGTGAAGCGTTCTGGGAATGGGCGTTGCCGTCAGTGTAAGCACGTCTACATTTTCCTTCATCTGCTTAATCTTTTCTTTATGAGTCACACCAAAGCGCTGCTCCTCATCAATGATCAGAAGCCCTAAATCCTTAAATTTCAGATCCTTGGACAGTACCCGGTGAGTTCCGATCACAATGTCAACCATGCCCTTTCGCAAATCCTCCAGGGTCTTTTTCTGCTGGGAGGGCGTGCAGAACCTTGACAGCATATCCACCCGCACCGGGAACTCCTTCATGCGCTGGACAAAGGTATTATAATGCTGCTGGGCCAGAATGGTGGTGGGAACAAGATACACCACCTGCTTGCTGTCCTGCACTGCTTTAAAGGCCGCCCGCAGGGCCACCTCCGTCTTTCCGTAGCCTACATCCCCGCAGATGAGCCGATCCATAATCTTCCGGCTCTCCATATCCTGCTTGACCGCATCAATGGCATCCAGCTGGTCATCCGTTTCGTCATAGGGAAACAGCTCCTCAAATTCCCGCTGCCACACTGTATCCGGCCCATACTGAAACCCATTCTTCTCCTGTCGGGCCGCATAAAGCTTTACAAGATCCCTGGCAATCTCCTGGACAGCTCCCTTAACCCTGGCTTTTGTCTTATTCCACTCTGTGCCCCCAAGCTTGTTAAGCTTTGGCTTCTTCCCCTCTGCCCCGGAATATTTCTGAATACTCTCAAGCCTGGTTGCAGGAAGATACAGGTTTCCGCCGTCCCCATATTCAATTTTAATATAATCCTTAATGATCTTATCCCGCTCTACCTTTTCGATTCCCCGGTAAATCCCAAGGCCATGGGTTTCATGGACTACATAATCTCCCACAGACAGCTCAGAAAAGCTCTGTATCGCCCTTCCCTGGTAGCTGGTTTTCTTACGGCGCTTTTTCTTTTTTTCCGCGCCGAACATATCCCCCTCTGTAATGAATACAAACTTCAAGAGGGGATACTCGAAGCCTCTGTGAAGGCTTCCGTAGGTCACCATGATCTCTCCGGGCTTCACCTTCTGTCCGGGCTGCAAAAGCGCAATATTTTGACTGGATATCGTGTTTTCACCGGAGACTGTTTCCCCTCCTGTACTGCTCTTTGCATCATCATCCACGTCCATAGCATCCGGACAGTAAGCATGCAGGTCATACTCCCGCAGATCGCTGGCCAGCCTGCTGGCCCTGGTACGGGAAGCTGATAAGAGGATTACCCGGTAGCCCTCTTTTTTCCAGCGGGTCAGGTCCTTGATCAGCATTTCAAAGCTGTTCTGGTAGGAGTTTACATTTTTTACATTGAGGGCAAATTTTTCATTTACCTTCATGCCCGGAAGCTTCTGGTCAAGCCCCGTAAGCATGACACTGTAGGACCGCTGGATCCTGGAAAGTACCTGGGCTGCCGGATATAAAAGCTCCGTCTGACCTGGAAGAAGGTATCCCTTTTCCAGCCTGTGAACCATACTTTCCCGAAACTCCAGCTCTACCGTTTCACCCTTTTCCTTTAAACGCCCCGGCTCATCCAGATAAATAACGCTGTCCCCTTCCGGAAAATAATCCAGAAACGATACGGTATCCTGACAGAAATACTTAAGGTATCCATCCAGTCCCCCTGTATTCCACCCTTCCCTGAGGCCGTCCGTCAGCTCCCGGATAATATTTCGGATTCTGGAAGCCTCCTCAATCTTATGCTGCCCCCGCAAAGCCGCCTCGTAGGTTTTTTCTTCCTTTTCAAGAAGCTCAATGCCATTCTGCAGCTGTTTTCTTGTAAGCACCACCTCAGCCGCCGGATACAGGGCAACGTGCTCCAGCTGCTCTACGGAGCGCTGGCTTTCTAGATCAAAGGTGCGGATTGAATCCACCTCATCATCCCAAAGCTCAATACGCACCGGCGTTTCCTCTGTCAGCGGAAATATATCAATAATCCCTCCGCGTATGGAAAACTGCCCCATTCCATCTACCTGGCCTACCCTCTCATAGCCCATGTCTGTCAGGCGTTCCCGCCATTCCTCCAGGTCAATTATCTGACCGCTTTCCACTGTGAGCATCTGCTGCTTTAAAAATGCCAAAGGAAGCATATGGTCCATAAGCCCGTCTATGGTGGTAACCACCACGCCGCCCGTTTCCTCCAGAAGATGGCGCATCACATCAATGCGCTGCCTTGTCATCAGATTTCCATGGATATCTGCATTGAAAAACAGTAAATCTCTTGCCGGATAGAGCCACACCTGCCGGGTAAAATTGCGGAAGTCGTTGTATATCTCCTTTGCCCGCTGTTCGTCATAGGTGACTACCAGCTTCCAGGGAAAGCCTCCGTCCTTCGCCAGCTCATACATCAGATGCACCTTCTGTGAATCCAGGGTTCCGGTCACCTGAAGAGGCCCCTTTGCAGATTTTAAGGCCTTTAGAAGATTCTCATATTCCTGTAATTCCAATAACGGGTTTTCCATCGTCCTTCCCCCTTATAGCTGCTCTTATCAGGCCTTATGACCGTTAAACCGGTTCATGGCACTATCTGCTCCCTGGGCGATCATAACCTGAACCGCCTCTGCCGCATCCTTAAACGCATCCTCCATAACCGCCCTGTCTTCCCTGGAAAAACGGCTTAAAACATAATCTGCCAGATCCATTTTCGGCGGTTTCGCCCCTACTCCCACCTTGATCCGCGGGAATTCCTGTGTTCCAAGATGGGCGATAATATTCTTAATTCCATTATGCCCCCCTGCGCTTCCTTTTTTGCGTATGCGCAGCTGACCCACATCCAGGCTGATATCATCATATATAATAATGATATTTTCCGGTCCGATCTTATAAAAATCAGCCGCTGCCCGGATGGACTCTCCGCTTAAATTCATAAAGGTCTGTGGCTTTAAAAGAATTACCTTCTCACCTTCAATCATGGTCCTGCCATAAAGCCCCTGAAATTTCTTTTCCTCCACAGTGGTATTAAACCTGTCAGCCAGCACATCAATCACATCAAAGCCCACATTGTGCCGCGTCCGCTCATATTCTCTGGTGGGATTGCCCAACCCTGCAATAATATACATAAAATCTCCTTTTCCCTGTCTTCCTATTCCAAACACGCCCGAAAGCGCTAGACACAGCCCCCAGGGGTATCTAACGCTTCGATTACACAAACAAACAGCGGATCCACCATCCGCAGCGCATATTTCATCAGGTAGAAACAGTCCAGCTTTGTATCTTCGCAAAGCTGAACTGTTTCCATTCGTTGTTTTCTCATTCTAGCAGATTGGAGGAGAAAAGTAAAGGGAGGCTAGGCCTCAATATATTCCCAATCTGTAAAGGTTTTGCATCCAGTTCCATGGACGTAAATACCCACAGTAGCCCCTGTAAAACGCTTCCCTTTTTTCAAACCTTCACTGCTTAAATAGCTGGTGTCCTCAAGCTCTGTTATAAGCTCCCACTGGCCATCTTTCTTGCAGAAAAATCTCCGAACCAGATTATCCGCCTCCACTTTCAAAGAAACCGCCTTGTTTTTCTCAACCGCTACCTGTTTAAACTGGCTGGACCGGTACCTGTCTCCTACATATTCCTGGAATAGGAGCCCCTTCACACCTTCCTGATATGCAACACCAAATTTAATGTAACTGTTTTCATCATAATAACAGGTAATTCCCTGACTTTCTCCTTCTTTCAGGTCAGGGATTGCAAAGCTGCAGCTGCACTGGAAACGGAATGCAGACTGACGCCGAAGCAGGACACTGCGGCATGAATGTTCATTTAAGTCAGCACCATTTCCGATCAGAAAAAGCTGTTCCCCCTGCTGCCAAAGATTCCCTTCCTCCAGAGCTCTGGGAGTCATCCAATCCTCCCGTTTCCAAAAGGGATAAGGACTTAAGGGTTCTTTCAGACTGCCTTCCTCCAAATTCTCAATATCTTTAAGCGGCAATGCCTGCTGATCAGAAGGCCCGCGGCCTCCATTGATGACCGGCCATCCGTCACTGGTCCAGTCCAACATATCGATCGCTGTTTCCCGTCCCAAAATACCATATTCACCGCCCATTTTTCTCAGACACAGATACACAATACACCACCGACCATCCGGCAGCTGAATTGGCTTTCCATGACCGCAGCACTGAATCAGCGCCTCCTCATCCCACTGATGCAGGATTGGATTATAGGGGCTTGGCTCATAAGGGCCGTACATATCCCTGGAACGAGCCGTTGTAATACAGTGCCCCATTCCAGTACCGCCTTCTGCCAGAAACAAATAATAATAACCATCCTTTTTCAGAAGATGAGGGCCTTCCGGCTTTCTCTTCTTATCTCCATACCATAAAAGCTGTCCCGGTTTCAAAATGCTGCGGCAGTCCCTGCTTAATTCCAGGATACGGGCACCTCTGTTCAAAAGCATATACTTGCGTCCATCCTCATCGTGGAAAATAGACGGGTCAATACCATCATCATCCAGAAATACCGGCTCATCATAAGGACCCTGGGGATATAACGAAGAAGTCACCATCTGTACCCGCTTCCTTGGCATATCATCATTGCAGCGCAGTGTAGCTGTAATGTAAAAACGGCCGTCACACCAGGAGATGTCTGCTGCCCAGTATCCCATTCCTCCGTTCATATGTTCCAGATGTGCATACTCCGGATTTGTAATAGCGTAGCCTATAATCTTCCAATGTATCAAATCCCTTGAATGTGAAATTGGAATACAAGGAAAAAATACAAAGGAGGAATTTACCATATAATAGTCTTGACCTGCGCGGACAATGGACGGGTCCGGAAAAAAGCCTCTTCGTATGGGATTATGATATGTTTCTTCCCATGAATATCCATAATATTCCTGAAAATAATCTAAAACATCCTGTTTCCCCAGACGGTATGCTTCATCCCAGGCAGTTACCCCCTCTGCATTAGCCTTCAACGGATTCAATCCTATGCGTTCTACCAAATACTTTACCAGCTCTGCGTTTCCTGACCTTACTCCGTAATGAAGGACGCTGCAATGTTTCTCATCATAGCGGCTCATATCCGGCGAACTATACTCAATCAGCTGCTTCAACCGGTTCAAGTCTCCTGCTGCGGCAGACTCATAAACCTCCTCTGTCCGCAGCTCTTCCAGGCTTTTTTCCATCTGCTTTTCCCCTTAAGGCTAATTGTAAAACCTTCCCTCTCTGTAATTTTTCCAAACCACTTCAAATGCCTCCTGATGTCCTATATCTGCCAGAGAATGTACCGGACGCCAGTTAAAGCTGCACCTATTTTTGTCCTTACAATAAGAAGCCTCCTGTATTTCCTCCTTATGAGCCATTCCGTCAGGACCATCCAGAGAAAAGGCCGCAAGCTCCGGAATCACAAACTGATTTTCTTTTCCCGAGGGTTTCTCCAGATAAATAGCAGAACCGCGGCTTTTACAGCCATGTTCCCTGTAATTCAACATAGCTGCCAGATACACGCCTTGGCTGAGACGCATATCATAATAGCGGAAAAAGCGAGACAGCTGTGCGGTATCTACTGTTTTCTCTTGTTCTTCCTTCTGAGCTTGCAGCTGTAAAAGCTCCCTACAGATTTCTTCCTTCATCTGCCGTATCCCCGATTCATCCCGAAGCATGGCTCCAAAGCAGCTCATATCCCTGGAAGCTTTCCTCCACTGCGCTCCAAAGGAAAATTGCCCGGCCATTGCCTGTCCCATGCGTATTCGGTTCATGGCATCTTCCTTCATTTCACAATCATCTGCCGCTTCCCACTGTCTTGTTTCTTCCTTATGTGCAGCAATATACTGGGCTGCACGTGTAGAACCTACCTGACCGGAATTTAAGGCACTGCCGCCTGGACGGTAAATACCATGGGTTGCCGCAGCCTCACCTACACAGAAAAATCCTTCTATATTAGTCTGCCACCATGCATCTGTCAAAAGACCACCGTTATTGTGCTGGGCGCATACTGCCACCTCCAGCATCTCCTTCTCTAAATCAATACCATGCTCTTTATAGAACTCTGCTGCTGGTACATTTAACTGGCAAAGTCTCTCATACGGTGTCTGGCCGCAAGCTCCGGACTTTTCCAGATATTCCCTAGCTTCCTCTGAAAGGCCTTCAAACCGAATTGGACTTTCTCCTGGATTCTCCCGGTAATCCAGCCAAACCCGCCGTCCCCGCACACAAGTCTCCCTGTAAACCAACAGATCAATCATAGAAGAACCGCCTGCTGCCTTTCTCGCATCAAAGGGCCACTGATATCCCTTTAGGAATAACTGACTTAGTGCTTCCTCCCGGCTTTCGTAGAAATCCATCAAAAACTCACACTCATCTTTGCCATCTTTATCTGTAGATACCACTCGCGGAAGCGCCTGCATATAGCTTCCGCTTACATTCCAGCGCGGTTTAAGGGAAGCCAGACCATACTGCCATTCCGTCAGGTTTTTCCCTCTAACGCCTGCCTCAAAGGCCAGGCCGCTGGCACCAAACTGGCTGGAGGGATACACACTGTCCCCGTACATTCCGGCCGGCCCTCCTGTGGCATAGACCACATTCTGACAGCAGAATATCACATAGGGATTCCCCTGGATCTCCTCTGTTTTCAAGCACAGCAGTCCATAAATTTTCCCGCTTTTTGTAAGAATTTCAATAACCTGATGATGGTCATAAATCGGGATCTGCTTTTCTCTTACTGCCTGTTCCAATGCCTCCGTCATGTAGCGTGACGTATAAGGGCCCACACTGGTTCCCCTGTCATTGGGGTCATGGTCTGTTTTATATCCCACAAACTGTCCGAAGCTGTCATGAGGAAACGGGACTCCCAGCTCTACCAGCTTAAAAAATCCCTGACAGGAAAGAGCTGCCTCGCACAACGCATGCTCCCCATCCACGCAGCCCCCCTCATACAATATCTGAGCCAGCCGCCTTACACTGTCCGGCGCGTCACCTGCCAGTGACAGCTTATAGTAGGTCTGCTTATCAGAGCCTGTATTCCTGGATGTACCTGAGTTCATATTTTCCGTTATCAGCGCCAGATCCTCCACACCGTACTGCCTGAGACGGTCAGCCGAATTAAGACCCGCAGCGCCGGAACCAACAACAGCCGTATGTATATCAATTACAGGAATTTCATCTAATCTCATATTTCCCTCCAGGCTCACAGTCTCTTTATATGAAAGCCGCCGTCAACATCAATGTAGTTGCCTGTTGTATACAGGAACAGATCGGAGCAGAAGGCACTGACTGCACCTGCCACGTCCTCCGGTGTTCCCCAGCGCTTAATGGGGAATACCCCATCTGCGATCAGTCCATCATACTTTTCCTGAACCTTGCTTGTCATATCTGTCCGTATCACTCCCGGACGGACCTCATGAACCAGGATACCCTCCCCTGCAAGGCGGTCTGCAAATAAGGTCGTGATCATGGAAACAGCACTTTTGGATATACAGTATTCTCCCCGGTTAACAGATGAAACCTCTGCAGAGCAGGAGCCTACATTTACAATGGTTCCTCTCTTTTTCCCGATTACCTCCTGCTTCAGCATCTGCTTTGCAACAAGCTGAGTCAAAAACAGGGTTCCCTTTGTGTTGATCCCCATTACCCGGTCATAGCTTTCTTCTGTCATATCCAGAAGATCTGCCCGCACCAGGGGAGCCACTCCCGCATTGTTTACAAGCACATCAATACATCCATACTTCCTCAGCGCTTCCTCTACCAGCCGTTTTCTGTCCTCCCCGTTATCAAGAGTTCCCTGAACATAATGAAAATCAATCTCATCCTCCTCCAAAAGCTTTAACTGCTCCTGGCAGGCCTCCCTTGGCTTTGTGGCAAAAATGACAACCTGATATCCGTCCAACCCTAAACGGTGCGCAATGGCAAGGCCGATGCCCCTGCTTCCCCCTGTTATGATCGCTGTCTGCTTCATATATTCCACCCTTTCTCCCTATCTTTCTATTTAACGACGCCCGGCAAAGCAGAC
>OLRK01002424.1_pt1 | contig 11771 bp, 12 predicted proteins | sample 1672911 | NCBI WGS metagenome assembly OLRK01 (sample SAMEA3136736, study PRJEB25190) | human gut metagenome | biome: human gut; feature: human-associated habitat; material: faeces | place: Austria | collected 2013
TTATGAAAGTATAGAGAAAGAAGCAATTAAGAAAACAAGTTTAGAAGATGTAACAATTGCGCCGACACCTACTAATGTAACACCAAAAGAAGAAAAAGCTACGTCTTACAAAGTTACATGGATTAGTGATGATGATAAGAAAATAGAAGCAACAGTTAAGAAAAATAAAGATGTTAAAATTGATGAAGTAAATTAAACATTAGAATAAATTATAGAATAAAAAACTGGTTGTCGTTAAAGATGGCCGGTTTTTCTTTCATTAACTTATTTAAAGGGATATTTATTATAAATTTAAGAAAGTATTATAGATGTATCAGAAAAAAGTTAAATTACTGGTATGAAAGTGTGTTCAAGATGATGTTGTGTTAGGTTGAAAGATCAATTTATGATATAATTTTAGTAGTTTGATAAGGGGTGAAAATGTGGATTTTTTGATAATAGCTTATATCTATATGTTTATTTTGGGAAGCTGTATTGCCAGTTTTATCAATGTATTAATTTATCGAATTCCTCGAGATTTGGATTTTGTTAATGGACGAAGTTTTTGCCCTAGTTGTCACAATACATTAAAACCATATGATATGATACCTGTTTTTAGTTGGCTGTTTCTAAAAGGTAAATGTCGCTTTTGCAAAGAGCCAATTAGCCCACGGTATCCATTAATTGAATTATGTGGTGGTTTGTTAGCAATGTTATGCTTTTATCGTTATGGTTTTACTTGGATGACATTAGTTAGTTTTGTTTTAGCAATGATTTTATTGACGATTACAATGATTGATTTTGATACTATGACTATCCCTAATGGATTAGTTATTGCTTTGGCTGCTCCAGTTATTGTCTGTGCAGTTTTAGAGCCTCAAATTAGTATTAGTAGTCGTGTTATTGGAATGGCATCAGTTAGTGGGTTTATGTTATTAATGACATTAGCCATACCAGACTGTTTTGGCGGTGGTGATATGAAACTGATGTTTGTTTGTGGATTTATGCTTGGCTGGATAAATACTTTATTAGCTGGTTTTATTGGACTATTAGCTGGGGGAATTTATGCTAGTTATTTGATGGTAACAAAAAAGTCAAAAGAGCAGTCACACATGGCTTTTGGACCATATTTGTGTTTAGGGATATTTACAGCACTATTATATGGAAATGAAATAATTAGGGTGTATCTATCATTTTTTAATTTATAAGTGAGGAAGAGAAATGGCAATTTATAAATATGTAGCACGTGATATAAACGCAAAGAAAATAACAGGAAAAACGGAGGCTAGGGATGAGCATGAACTTAGTCAGCTTTTACGTGTTAAAGATATGTATTTGATTTCTCATAAAGATATAACTAAAGAAGAAACTAAAAATTATAAGATGAAATTGAAGGAATTAGCTAATTTTTGTCGTGAGATTGGAACAATGATGAATTCTGGATTACCGCTGATTCGAACGGTTTCAATTTTAGCAAGCCGTGAAGATAATAAGAAACTAAAAGCGATTTATAATGATATATATGTAAAATTGCAGCAGGGACAAACATTATCAGATGCATTAAAAGAACAGGGGAAAGCCTTTCCTGATATATTAATTCAAATGGTAAGATCTGGTGAAGCGAGCGGGAACATGCAAGATACAATGATGGTCTTAAATAATCAATTTACAAATGATAATAAGATTAAAAATAAAGTTAAATCAGCAATGACTTATCCAGTCATATTAGGAATAGTTACAATTGTTGTTTTATTGATTGTTTATACAGCTGTGTTACCATCGTTCTTTAGTATGTTTGAGGGAATGGAATTACCATTAATAACAGAAATCAATATTATAATTAGTAAATTTATTATGAGTTACTGGTACGCACTGTTGATTGGCATCCTAGTATTAATATTAATAATTGTGTCATTGTTGCAATTACCAAAAGTTAAATATCAGTTTGATCGCTTTAAATTAAAAATGCCGATAATTGGGAAACTAATGAAAATAATTTATACCTCAAGATTTGCAAGAACTTTATGCTCTTTATATTCTAGTGGGATTTCAATTGTTAATGCAATGGTGATCGTAAAATCTACGATTGGTAATAAATATATTGAAACGCAGTTTGATAACTCTATTAAAGCGGTTAGAAATGGTGAGGCATTGTCAGTTGCAATTGGAATGATTGATGGATTTGATATTAAATTAACTTCAAGTGTATATATTGGTGAAGAAAGTGGAAACCTTGAAGACTTACTGAGTTCACTAGCTGATGATTTTGATTATGAAGCTATGTTAGCGTCAGAAAAAATGGTTGCTATTTTGGAACCAGCTATGATTATTGTTTTAGCAGTAGTAATTTGTGTAATTATTATTTCTGTGTTAGTACCAATTTATTCAATGTATCAAAATGTTGGAAGTATGTAGGGGGACTTTATGAAAAATATAATATATTTATCGAATACGAGTGCACAATTGGTCAGTGGTGTATGTAATGGCAGTAATCAAATTGATATTAGTGATTTTCAAGATTATCAATTACCTGAGGGGACTATGCTTGATGGTGCAATCATGGATGAAGATGCTTTAAAAGATGTATTGCGCATAATTAATAAAAAAGGAATTGGTGATTGTAAGCTGGTTATTGATAGTGGACAAATCGTGCATAAGAATTTAATTGTTCCTAAGATCAAGGATAAAGAAATACATGCAATCGTTAAAGAAGAAATTGATAGCTTAGAAAATGGTGAACATGATTTGATCTATGATTATACAATTTTAAAAGATAAATTAGTAGATAAACCAGGGATTGAGATTCTTTGTTGTGCAATGAAAAAGCAGATGATAGAAGATTATTTAAATATTTTTGATGATGTGGGGATTGAAATAACTGCAATTGATATTTCTCTTAATGCGATCGATAAGTTAATTGAAGATATTATCAGACTTTCTCAAAGAAACTTTGTTATTGCGGTGATTAATGGTAATGATATAGCTTTATATTTATTTGAGGAAGGTAAGTATGTTTTCTCGAACCGTTCAAGATTGTTTTCTGAGCGAGGAAGCAGTTCCTTTACTATGGAAGTAAGCAATATTTTAATTAAGTTTAAGCAGTTTATTAAAACGGCTGATTATAATCAAAATATTGAAAGAGTATATTTTTGTGGATTGGATGATTATGAAGAAAAAATGCTATTTGAAGTAGTAAGTGATAGTGTCGATATAAGGGCAATGCGCTTAGCTAATAGTAATACGATTTATTACAGTGGTAACTCTAAGGAATTCTTACTCCATAAGTATGTTTATGCTATTGGAAGTTTATGTGAAAGGTAGGGATAATAATGTTCAAGCGAAATAAAAGCAAAGATATTGATCTACTGGAACAATATTATCTAGCTACCAAGAAAAAAAATATTTTCCAAGAATACCTTAAATATCTTATCTTGCCTTTGGTTTTAGTATTCATTATAGGTGGTGCTTTTGGCTATTTAAAAGTTAAACAAGGTAATTATAAAAATGATATTGCTGAAATTAAACAGAAAATAAGTGATTTAGAAAAAAGTTATAAAGATAGTGATTATGAAGAAAAATATGCTTCATTGCAAGAAATTCAAAAAATAATTGATAATCTAAAAAAAGTTAATGCTAATATTGCTTCTTATCCTAACTTAAGTGAAGATATTTATAATGCTTGTTATAAAGCGGCTTTACAAGGCAAAATTACTTCAAGTAATTATGAACAAACAACCGGGGAACTAACCTTGGTTATTGAAACAAGTCAAGTTCCATACACAAAACAAATTGTTAAAAACCTGATGGATCTAAATATTTTTACAAAAGTAAGATATAGTGGTTATAAAGAAGTGGAAAAAGAAGATGAATCTAGTAATTCTGGTTCTATCTATATGCCTAGTACAACCCCAGAAAAGGTAGTTGTTTATCAAATGACAGTTATCTGTAGTTTAGGAGGAGGGATCAATGAATAAATTAAGTAGACGTGAACAAATCTTGATTTATATCTTAGTATTACTAATGGTAGTTGTTGTGGGCTGGTATTTTATGATTTCTCCTGCTATGGCAAAAAATACAACATTAAAACAACAGCGGGATAATCTTGAATTTGAGTTGGAAAGTAAAAAGGCGGTATATGAAACTAATATAGATGTTAATGCTGCAATTAAAAAAGCGAAAGATGAGTTAGTCGATTATCATAATAAATTTATGTCGATTATGAATGATTATGAAATAGATGTTTATTTTTCAGAATTGGCAGCTGAGTATAACCTAACACCAGTTGATTTAACAATCAATGAGGCTAGTGAAACAGAAATTAAATCTTTTAGCGTGGCCTTACAAGAAGCAAAAGCTGAAAGTAACAGTAAAAGCGAAACAACTTCAAATAAGAGCGAAGAAAAAGAAGAAAACCCTAAAACGTTAGTTGCAAATGTGCAGCAAAAGGTTACAGGAAGCCCTACAAACATTGCTCGTTATAGGTAAGATATCTGAAAATACAGGAGTTGCATTAACTCAATTACAGTACACTTATAATAGGGATAGTACTAAAGAATATACAATTTTAACATATAATTTATATATGATTGAAAAATGATATGAAGGAGGCTAAATATGATTAAGAATAATAAAGGCTCAGGGCTTACATGGGCGGTCATGATCGTAATGATATTATTATTGATTATAGGGGCCTCTTTAACATTTGCTTATTCAAGTTATAATCGTTCGATCGATAATCGAAATCAATTACAATGTGATCTATATGCAAAGAGTGCTTTAGATTCACTTATAAAAGCAATTGGTGATAACGAAACGGATTTAATTCCTAAAAGTAGTGCTTTTGAAGATAACATTTATCCTGAAATCAGCTTACCAAATGCTAAAGAAGAAGTATCCCAAGCGGTTATCCATATTGTAGATAAAGAGCAAGAAAAGGATAATGATAAAAAGATAATCCCGTTAATATATATTGAGATTACTTATGAATATAATGATCGTACCAGTAATGTTCAAGCAGTAATGCAAAAAATAGGCGGTATATGGAAAGTTATTAATTATGACGGAGGTGAAGCCGCATGATAAATAATAAAGGAATGACGTTAGTAGAAGAAATAGTAGCTTTGGCAATAATTTCAATTGCCTCATTAATAATGCTGGTTGGTTTTTCTACTGCTGCAAATGTTTTTGCTGATAGTACTCGGTATAAAGATATAACTAATAAACAGTATGCTGCCTTATTAGGAAATGAGAATACTGATAAAGATATTAATGTTTCTAATGAAGACGCTAAGGTTATTATTAAAGTTGCTGATAAAGTTATTACTGTTAAGACAAATCAGAGTAATGCTACAAGTAAAAAAGATAGTCAAACTATGTTATCAAAATTGAATTTTAATAACATAAATCTTTCAAATACGCCACAAACAGTAGCTAATTGTAATGATTTTTTAGATAGTGTACTTTCGTTTACAACTATTAAACAATTTGATGAATGGATAGCAGAGCAAGGAATTGATGTGGCATCGTATAATGGCTGGTATAAAAACAACGACTGTTATCGCTATTATTACTATAATAGATATGGGGCTGCGCATTTAACATTAGAACAGGATATTATTAATGAATGTAATCGGATTTTTGATGAGGTTCATCAAACCGCAACTAATCAAAATGAGAAAAAGGCTCGTATCGGTGATAAAACACTATATATTAAACCATATTTTTGTGGCGGTATCTGGCAAGTTGGAATTGATAGCGAGGATGGCTATTTTTTAATGGCATCAGAGTTACCAGGAATTAGTGGTGGAACACAATGGCGAACTAATTTGATTTATGCTCGTGGCAGCTGGTATTATAAAGTATTTGCATTTGGTACAAGTGATCAAAACAGCTATGTGGATGTGGCAGGGTTCAGTAATGCTAAGGCAACTGTAGATAGTTTATTTGATGGTAGTATTAGCGAAAAAATAAATTTATCTGATCAAAGTCAGTGGATAAAAATAAAGTAATCATAGTTTAGAAATAAAGAGGGAAGGGGAGATTAAGATGAAACAATTTAAGAATAATAATGGTATGACATTAATTGAAGTCACAGTTGTTTTATTGATCTCTACGGTCCTCTTGACGATCGTTGGCTCGATTCTTGTTACATCACTTAATTTTTTTCGAGATCAAAAATTAAGCGATCAAAATAAACAAAAATTAGATGGAATTGCTGAGTATGTTGATAATGAAATTAATTATGTTACAGATTTAGCAATCGATAACGAGGCACCGTATGAAAGAGAAGAATGGCACTATTTATCAATAATTGATGGTAAATTATATCGTGATGGAATAAAGGTGTTTGATGATAAATACTATGATAATTATACCGTGTCAATTAAGGTTAAGGGGTATGACGGGTATCGTCTAGATGTAAAGTATGATTTTAATAAAAAAAGTGAGCTAGTCTATGGTACTGCTAAAAGTTATTCTTTTGATAATTTGAAATTAAAAGTTGAGGCTGGAGGAGAAGATTATTTAGTTAGTGCATCAAATCAGGTCGAAGTAAATGATACGTATAGGATTTATTATATCAAGGGGATAAATATAATAGATACTAATGATAAGCCTGATGTAGAAGAACCTGATGAAAGTAATGATAATATTACAGTAGCTGATCAAGTACATTGTATAAATACTTATAATAATAGAGGTGTATTTGATGGAGTTCAAAGACATTATATGATTGGTGATTTTGTTTATTATAAAGGTTATTGGTGGCAATTAATCACTCAAGAAAATAATTATGGTTTCGGTGCAGAACCGGATAGAGAACAAAAATGGAAAAAAATTGATAAAAATTACGATAGATTTAGTGCATATACAGTTAATGATGTAATTTATTATCCGGAAAATGGACATTACTATAAGTGTTTAAAACAATTAGACAATAAAGGTGGCGATTCTGGATATGGACCTACTGGATGGAATGGGATTCATGAAAATTATTGGGAAGATTTAGGAACAACGAATCCTACTACAGATAGTGGACATGACTGCTTAGAGTTAAGCACAAAAAATAGAATAAAAACGGTAATGAACAAATTAGATAGTTTGACTAAAGAACAAATTAACAAAATACCAGCATATTTAAATACAGTTGTGTATCCTGTAGGCAGTTGGGTATATGAGGATGTTGATGGAAGAAAACAATATTATTTAAAAGTATTTGATGGTGATGGCAGTGCTCCAGGCCTTTCAGCATCATCTGGCTGGCAAATAATTTCAAGAGATTGGTATTTGGAAAGTGCGTATATTAAAGATGATGTAGTTTATGTTACAAATGGTGGTAGATCAATATTTATTACATTTAATAAAACTATTGATCTGACAATAGACCTAGTCAATGGTACAAATATTAATGGAAATAGAATTGATATTGATAATCCATATAGTTATTTTAATAAAAAGAATTCTATGTATTGATAGGAAGGACGAAATATATGAGGAATATACCAATTGGTGAAGTATTAAAGGAATATGGATATATAAATGATGAGCAATTAAATGTGGCATTAGAAGCGCAAAAGTCTAATCGAAGTAAACGCTTAGGTCAACATTTAATTGATCTGGGATTTGTAAGTGAATATCAAATGTTAGAAGCTTTGTCCGATAAGTTGGCAGAACCGTTAATTGAATTAAGCGAAATAAAGGTTGATATAGATGCAGTACAAAAGATACCGCGTGCAATGGCTGATAAATATAATATTATTGCGATTGATTTAACTGATCAACAATTAACTATTGTAACAAGTGATCCATTGAACTTCTATGGAATTGAAGATGTACGTCTTGTTACTGGAATGCATTTAAATGTTTGTTTAGCAACTAAAGCAGAGGTATCTAAAGCGATAGATCGTTATTATAATGATGTTGCAGCATTAGATATTGCAGATGATATTAAGTTAAATACTATTGTTGTTGAAGATACACTTGATCTCTTCAATGAATCTGAAGATGATACACCTGTTGTAAAACTAGTTAATACGTTATTATCTCGAGGATATGTAAATAATGCTAGTGATATTCACATTGAACCGTTTGAAGATAAAGTAATTATAAGAATGCGGGTCGATGGGATGTTGGTGGATTATTTGACACTACAAAAAAATATTCAAAATTCACTTATTGTAAGAATCAAAATTCTATCTAATCTTGATATTGCTGAAAAAAGATTACCCCAAGATGGTCATTTTGTAGGAAGAGTAGAGGGATTGGAATTAAATATGCGTGTATCTGTAATTCCTACCGTATTTGGCGAAAAAATCGTTATGCGGTACTTAAATTCAAATACTCCAATTACACGAAGTGATACTTACGGAATGACGCTTGATAATTATAATAAGATTGAAAGTATGATCAATATGCCACATGGAATCATATATGTAACAGGACCAACTGGGAGTGGGAAAACAACTACTCTCTATATGTTGTTAGAATCAATTTCTAAAAGGCAAATCAATATTTCAACGATTGAAGATCCAGTTGAAAAAAACTTACCGCGAATTAATCAAACACAGGTTAATAATATGGCGGGATTAACTTTTGAAGTCGGGTTAAGATCATTAATGCGTCAAGATCCAGATATTATTATGGTTGGAGAAACCCGAGATGCAGAAACTGCTGAAATTTCAGTTAGAGCTGCTATCACAGGACATTTAGTATTGTCAACATTGCATACGAATGATGCAGTCAGTGCAATCGTTCGTTTGGAAGATATGGGAGTTGAGCCGTACTTAGTCGCTAATTCACTAGTAGGGGTTGTAGCACAACGATTAGTACGTACAATTTGTCCGAAATGCAAAGAAGAAGTACCAGCGAAGGCTAGTGATAAGATTGCTGTTGGTGAAGATATTAAAAAAGTTTCAATTGGTAAAGGTTGTCCATATTGCAATAATACGGGTTATAAGGGACGAATTGCTGTTCATGAGATTATTTTAATTGATGGGACAGTAAGAAGGATGATTTCTAGAAAGGCTGAAATCGACGAGATCAAAGAGTATTTAAATTTAGAACAAGGATTAGAAACATTGCAAGATCAAGCGGTACAATTAGTTAAAGATGGAATTACGACAGTCGCAGAATTAAATAAAATTAAGGTATATAGTGATTAGGTGAAAATAATGATAAATGAAATTTTAAAAGCTTCTCGAAATAATAAATGTTCAGATATTCATATTAGTGCTAATACAGGAATAAAGGTTCGTCAGGATGGTTTATTGGCAGATTATCCAATTGAGTTTCCTCAAAATGAATTAATCAAAATGATTATGGAGTTAATTCCAAAACGATTGATTGATAATGTTGATCGTCATGAAGATGCAGATTTTGTCTATCATGTTGGGGAGGAACGTTATCGGGTCAATATTTATTATGAACAAACTAATATTTGTGCTGCAATTAGGGTTATTAATGATGAAATTTTAACATTAGAGCAATTAGAAATGCCCACCGTGTTAAATCAGATTGCAATGGAACCAAGAGGCTTAGTTTTAGTAACAGGACCGACAGGAAGTGGTAAATCAACTACTCTAGCAGCAATGATTGATTTAGTGAATAAACAGAGAAATTGTCATATTTTAACAATTGAAGATCCAATTGAATATGTTTATAAACAGAAACAAGCATTAATTCATCAACGTGAAATTGGTGAAGATGTAAAAGATTTTGATATGGCATTACGCTCTGCTATGCGTGAAGACCCGGATGTTATTTTAGTTGGTGAAATGCGTGATTACGAAACAATCAGTGCCGTTATTACATTAGCCGAAACTGGTCATTTAGTTTTCTCAACGTTGCACACGATTGGGGCAGCTAAGACAATTGATCGAATAATTGATATTTTTCCTCAGCATAAACAGGCTCAAGTTAGAACTCAATTATCAGGTGTTTTAAATGCGGTAATTACACAAACTTTATTACCTCATGCAAGCGGAATAGGACGAGTTGCTGCGGTAGAAATAATGCGTGCTAATGATGCAGTTAGAAATTTAATTCGTGATAATAAAGGCCACCAGATCAATTCTGTTATTCAAACGGGTAAAAAAGAAGGGATGATATCTTTAAATCATGCTCTTGCAAATCTAGTGCGTGAAGGAAAAATAACTTTAGATACAGCTAAAAAGTGTGCTAGTGATATTTCAGAGTTTAAACAGTATTTACAATAAATTATAAAGGGGGCTAGAGAATGAAAGGCAAGAGAGGTTTTTCATTAATTGAAATAGTTGTTGTTTTGATGATTTTTGCGATATTAGCGGCTCTAGCCTGGCCTGCTTTAGCAAATTATTATCGTGATAGTAACGAGGAAATATATTTAGCTGAGGGTGATAAAGTATTGACTGCAGCACAAGTTGAAGCCAAAAAATTATGTAGTGAAGTCAATGGAGCGACAAAATTAGATGATATTGCCTTAAAAGATAGCGATGGTAAAATTTTAAAAAGAACGGCCTTGAAAGGGGAGCTGGTCAGTATCTATCCTAATGATACACGTGATGATGTCGGTTTCTTTTGTTATAAGGTAGAGGATGGTTCATGTTATGTTATATATGAAAATGGTAAATTGTATATATCTAAAGACGAAGTCTATTATATGGATAATATCGCTGATCGTGTCCGACGGGGTTTTTTAATATTGTTTGGTGATATGTGGGAAGAATATTTCAGCAAGAGTGGAAAAGTTGTAATGGATTCTAATGGACCGAATTTTGGTATTAAATATGAAGCCAAACTAAAAGAAATGGGAATTGATATTAGTTTATGTTCATTTAGAATTTATGTGAATGATCATGGTAAAAATGGTGATGGATCTGACGCAACATTTACTTTAACGGTTTCAAGCAAACGGATTACAAATGAAATGGCTGAAACTAAAGAAGAATTTCAAATAACTCGTTATATTTTTACTGGAGGTATTAAAGAGGGAAATTATTCAAAATATACCGGAACAGCCAAAGCTGTTTTAAAAAGTGAGAACGACACGAGTGGTATAAGACATAATTATGCAGTTATTGAAGCTAATGCGAATTCTTTAAAACCAGTTAAATAAATTAATCATCGATTATAATAATTGATGATTTTTTTGTTTATAAAGATTGATTTAATATATTTTAAACATGTTTTTAACTTGTATGTTATAATTATGTTAAGCAATGAAAAGTCATTGTATACAATAAAGGAGGGGTTTGATGAATTTTTTATTTATATCACCAATGTTTCCCAAGAATTATTGGAACTTTTGTGATCGAATGAAAAACCATGGTGTTAATGTTTTGGCAATTGGGGACATGCCAAACGAAAGTATTAGTGAAGAACTTAAAAATTCAGTTACTGAATACTGTTATGTTAATAACATGGAAAATTACGATAATGTATATCGTTGTGTAGCATATTTAGCAAGTAAATATGGAAAAATTGACTGGCTTGAGTCAAATAATGAATATTGGTTAGAACTCGACGCCAAATTAAGAACAGATTTTAATGTCAATACGGGGATGAAAGAAGATATTACCAAGATTTTTAAAACTAAGTCAGGAATGAAAGCTTATTATCAAAAAGCTGGGGTAAAAACAGCTCGCTATCATCTTGTCAATACTTTAGAAAGTGGTAGGAAGTTTATAAGTGAAGTGGGTTATCCCGTTGTTGTTAAACCTGACAATGGCGTCGGAGCAGCTGCGACATATAAAATTAATAATGATCAAGAGTTGGAGGAGTTCTATAATATTGATCATATTACCCAATATATTATGGAA
>OLRK01002427.1_pt1 | contig 11756 bp, 14 predicted proteins | sample 1672911 | NCBI WGS metagenome assembly OLRK01 (sample SAMEA3136736, study PRJEB25190) | human gut metagenome | biome: human gut; feature: human-associated habitat; material: faeces | place: Austria | collected 2013
CGACTTTAGCTCCTGAAGAAATGACGAAGTTTGTCCAGAGAAGTAATGAGATTATGGAAATGATCGCGAAATAGTTATTTGAATAAGTGTTCAATGTATATGAGAAAAACGAAATCATAGAATAAAAGCTCCAGACCAGAAATTTATGCTCGCTATTTTGGCTTCCATTCATATTCTCTGCCGTCCGCTATCATAACATTGACAACTGGCCTCAAACCTGCGATGACTGCGGAAAGCATGAACCATCAAAAAAATGGCGCAACAGCTGATTGCTGTGCGCCATTTTTTCATCGTCTGAAATTAAAATTTTCACTGTGTGTCCTGTGTCCATATTGTTAATCTTCATAATGGCCTCGGCAGGAAAGAATTTCCAGTGTTCCGTCACAAATCCTGTAGACCAATCGATTGGTTTCGTCAATCCTTCGACTCCAGAAACCACTCACTTCTCCTCTTAAAGGCTCCGGCTTTCCGATTCCGGAAAAATAATTTCGATCAATGTCCTTCAACAGGGCATTCACTCGTTTTAATGTCTTTTTATCCTGACTCTGCCAATACAGATAGTCTTCCCACGCCTTTTCCTGCGTTCAGAGCAGTGATTCCACGACACAGATGAGCCATATTGCTTTCTGAATAAAACAGATCTGCAGTAACTTCAAATGGGATACGTTTCTGATACTCTTAGTATGTCCATTTGTAATGCGAAAATCAATACTTTTCATTACAAATATATAAAATTGTAGATATTTATAATCTGAATCACACGTCGTTTGTCTATAAACCAACCCTCACTTATGTATTATTTAAAAGAGGAAATGCTCATGCCGTAGCAATAAACATTCCCTCTTCCTCTTTGATTTGTTTTTTTGTTCTATTTTCCATTCAGCAGATATTCCTTTGCTTTCTCCGCACTTTCAAATATGAACTTCTTTTTTGTAAGATATTCTACCGCATCATTCCAGTCCTTTAACGGAAACTGATCTGTCCTGATATGCTTTAGCACCGTTCTCCATTCCCCATAATGCGGCAGGTCGGAAAGAATATCACATCCACATTTTTTTGCCAGATACTCCAACATGTTTATCACCCCCCAGGATTCTCAATAGATACTCTGACAACTTATCCGTCACAAAGGTAAAGGTTCCGCCTGCTCCGTCAAAGCTACCTCCCAGCACTTCACCATATAAGAACAATAACACTGTCAATCAATGATGCCTCTGATTTCCCTTATAGAACCGATACGATTCTCTTTCATATATTTACTGATACCTTTTATTATTTCGACTGTAGCGTATGGATTATTAAAATTCGCTTTACCTCCCGCAATCACAGTTGCTCCAGCCATAATAAATTCAAGGGCATCCTCACATGTTGAAATACCACCCATTCCAATTACTGGTACTGCAACGGCTTTACACACTTCATAAACCATCCGCACAGCAATCGGCATAATACCTGGTCCGGAATAGCCGCCAATTTTGTTAGCAAGAACTGTTTTTCGTTTATGAATGTCTATTTTCATTCCTCTTAAAGTATTGATTAAGGAGATCGCATCTGCCCCACCAGAAACCGCCGCCTTGGCAATTTCTGATATGTCTGTCACTTCCGGTGATAATTTTACAATCAAAGGTTGTGCCGCAAAATGTTTAACCGACGTCACAACACGCTCCACAACTTTTGTATCTGTTCCAAAACTCAGTCCGCCTTCTTCCACATTTGGGCAAGAAATATTTAGTTCCAACATATCTATGTCGCAATCGGAAAGCTGTTCCGCAACTGAGCAATATTGGTTTAATGTGTGTCCGCAAATATTGACGATAATCTTTGTATCATACTGGCGAAGAAACGGAATATCGTTCTTAATAAAGGATTCTACTCCTGCATTTTGGAGGCCAATGGAATTAAGCATCCCACCTCTGGTTTCTGCGATTCTTGGAACAGGATTTCCTTTCCAGGGTTCATCTGAAACACCTTTTACCGTAATTGCTCCCAAACAGCTCAAATCAATAAATTTACTATATTCTCGACCAGAACCGAAAGTTCCAGATGCCGTAGTTACCGGATTTTTTAATGTTACTCCCGCAATGGAAACTTCCATTCCCTTATTCATCCCAGATTACCTCCCTCCCGTTAAAAACCGGACCATCTTTACAAACCTTCAAATATTCCCAATCGCGCATCCCCTCTTTTCGAATTTTGACCGCACATCCCAGACATGATCCATGCCCACAGGCCATTCTTTCTTCCATGGAAAGCTGCGCCGGAATATCATGTGCATTTGCCCATTGCGCAACCGACTTCAGCATTGGACGTGGCCCACAGGCAAAAACATAATTACCGATGGGCGAAATATGCTTAACCAAATCCATAACGTTGCCACAATACCCCCGGCTCCCATCCTGCGTTGCAATATGTACAGTTATGCCTGGACGGTCAAATTCTTCCGTCAAAAATACTTCCCCGGAAAATCCCAGAAAAACCTCTGTCCTGCCTTTCAATCTTCGTACAAGTTCTGACAATGGAGGAATGCCCAATCCGCCGCCGATAACAATGTTCTGTTTATCTGCGTTTGGAAGTGTAAAGCCATTGCCCAACGGCCCCATTATTTTTATTTCTTCTCCACTCTGTAAATTTGAAAATTGTCTCGTACCATGCCCTACAACCCGATAAATAATCTGAATTTCTTCAGTTAAAATAGCTGACAGACTGATGGGGCGTGGAAGAAGCAGCGTATTATCATTCGGATAAAGATTGATAAATTGGCCAGGGCTGGCAACAGTGGCTATCTGTGGTGCGAATAATTCCATCTGCCAAATTCCTTGTGCTATTTCAAAGTTTCTGAGTACTGTTGCAGTCCCATATATACTCATGCATTTCCTCCTTTCTACTAATGGCCTGTATCATTACGGTATTCCTTACAGATGCGGCAAATTTTCACGGTATCTTCTCAATTCCTTTTCATCCACAGAAGAAATTACCTGTTCCAAATGCTTTATCATTTTTGCCTTATCTTTTGGCAGATTTCCTTCCACCCAAACACAGTTAGATGCTCCCATAGTCGCAAAGTAAGTGGAAATTGTCAGTTCCTGAATCAGCACTTTTAATTCCATAAGCTTTTCAATTTCTGTTTCTTCTTTCCAGTTGCCGCTCTGGATCTCCTGATACAATTCAGAAGTCCGGTAGATCGTCATCATAGAGTTGATAATAATCTTAGGATTCAACTGGTTGAAAACAGCTGCCGTATTCTTTGCACCGATTTCTCCCCGTCCATATCCATAGATTCCGGCAAGATAGAAAAAGTTATATTCCATACCGGCCTCATCCAACCGTTTACATTCACGAATCATTTCCTTTGTATCAAAACCCTTGTGCATAAAGGACAGGGCTTCATCATCTCCGGCTTCTACACCAATCGTAATACTGTTATAACCCAATCGGCGAAGTTCTCTCAGCTGCTCATCCGTCTTTGGCGTAATATCGGTAATACGGGCAAAACATCCTATGGACTCTGCCTTTGGATAATATTTTTTTACCAGTCCTGCTAAAGTTTTTAACTTCTCATAACTTAAAACAAACGGATTGGCACCGGTAAAAAATACCCTCTTTGCATTTCGATAATAGCGACTTATTTCCTTCAAATCTTCCTCGACTTCCGCCAGCGGGGACATCCGAAATTTGAAAGGTACATCTTCATAAAGCGTACAAAATTTACATTTATGATGCGTACAGCCAGCCGTTACCTGAACCAGTGCGCTATATGCCTCATAAGGCGGCCTCCAAATCGTTCCTGTGTAATGCATAAATCATTTCTCCTTTCAATCATCCATTTTTTCTAATGCGTTACGAAGTACCGTAACTTTGTCGGTCCATTCCCATGGAAGCTGTAAATCTTTCCGGCCAAAATGACCATAAGAAGCTGTTTGCCTATAAATAGGTTTTCTAAGCCCCAATCCTTTGATAATTGATGAGGGACGCAGATCAAAATGTTCGTCAATCAGTTTCAGGATTTTCTCATCTGAAATTGCTCCGGTTCCAAAGGTGTTTATGGAAACAGAAACCGGCTGCGCAACGCCAATGGCATAGGCAATCTGAATCTCACACCGATGCGCGATTCCGGCTGCAACCAGATTCTTTGCTACATAGCGTGCAGCATAAGCGGCACTGCGATCAACCTTGGTCGGGTCTTTTCCAGAAAATGCCCCGCCGCCGTGTCTCGCAAAAGCGCCATAAGTATCAACAACAATTTTGCGTCCGGTCAAACCCGTATCCCCCTGCGGACCACCAATCACAAAACGTCCGGTAGGATTAACCAGATATTTTGTCTGCTCATCTATAAGTGATTCCGGAATTACTGCATGGACAACCTGCTCAATCACATCTTTTTCAACGGTGTCATGGCTAATTTCCGGCAAATGCTGAGTGGAAACAACTACCGTATCTACCCGCACAGGTTTATCGTCATCATACTCCACAGATACCTGTGCCTTTCCATCCGGTCCAAGGTAGGGGATTGCTCCATTTTTTCTAACCGAAGCCAGTTTCTTTGTCAAAGCATGAGCCAGATAAACGGGAAGCGGCATCAATTCATCTGTTTCGTCCGCAGCATATCCGAACACCATACCCTGATCACCAGCTCCAAGCTCCTGCTTTTTACTGCCCCGAACCTCCAATGCTTTAATAACCCCTTGCGCAATGTCTGAGGATTGTCCATGAAGCGACGCAATTACTGCAACAGAATCCGCATCAAACCCAAAGCGATGGCCACTGTACCCAATCTCTCGGATTGTCTGGCGAACAATGGACTCAATATCAATTCCATCCAGACCGCCACTTGAGACCTCTCCTATGATAAAGACCGCTCCGGTTGTGGCAAACACTTCACAAGCCACTCTTGCATCGGATTTTTTTCTAAGGATTGCATCCAAAATTGCATCGGCAATCTGGTCGCAGAGCTTATCTGGATGTCCTTCTGTTACAGATTCAGAAGTAAATAATTTTCTCATAAGTGATTCCTCCTTGTCTTATTGACTTGAACGTGGTCCACTATCACTGTTATTACAGATTTGTATGGTCAAAGTGTTTTCTGAAAACAAACGACCTTCTGTGTATAGCCGGTATTTAAGTTTCACACTCGGACAATCTTCTTTCACTTCCAGATTGTAGATTTCGGTCTCAACGCCAAAAATAATTTTTCCAAATGGTGTAATATAATCAACCTCTGTCTTTTGCCCGGAAATAAACAAAAATTCTCCGGCAATTCCACCGCTTTTACTTAACCGCATTTCCGTTTCTGATAAAAGCAGCAGATTGTCTGTGGCATTGCCATCTTCGTCCAATTCGCAGTAATTGATTTTATGAAAGCCATTTTCAAAACAATAGCTTCCCGTTGTTCTTGTCAAAATGGCCTCCGGTTCATTTCCAGCATTCTGGATGCTAAAAACAGAAATCTGAATGTCCTGTTTCAACTCTTTCACCTCCGTTCATACACAGTCTAATGAGAGAAGCAAAATCATACAAGTACTGTCTTTTTATTGCCTTGGACCTATTTTTGACACCTGGCACCTTTTGAAAAACTGGTACAAAAAAGTACACCATTGATATTCAATCAAAAATCCTTTATAATTTTTTGAGTAAAGGAGGTCTTTGCTATGTCTGATAACAAATTTTCTCGTAGTCAAAGTCTGATGGCAAGTTGCGTTCCGATGACTACATTGCAATCTATTATCGGTGGTAAATGGAAGATTTTAATTTTATGGTACATTGCCGTATATAAAGTTCAGCGGTTTGGTGAATTACAGCGAAAAATAGGTGACGAAATCACAAAATCAACTCTGACAAAGCAATTAAGAGAATTAGAAAGTGACGGTTGGATCAACCGACAAATATATCAGGAGATTCCGCCAAAAGTCGAATATACGCTTACAGAATTAGCAGAAAGTTTTGTTCCCATTCTGGAACAGATGAAAGAATGGAGTGAAACGCATTTGATAAATCCCGCTTTTTCCACAAAGTCAAAATAAGAAAGCGGTTATCCCGAATTCGGAATAAAAGTGGCAAGCAATTTCTGTTCCTGCAATTCCTAAAACTGCTGCTCCTGCCAGTGCAATGAAAATGGCTGCCTTTTTCTGCAACGGATAAGTCCCGTTCCTTACACATTCGGTTGGTCAGTCATTGATATACATGATGTTGCATATGACACAATAAGAAAAGCTTTTTCAGGATGCCCTGAGTTTATCTTTGCATAGGGGTTCTGAATAGTTACCTATTTTATATAAAAAAGACAATCTTTGACTGACTATGGACTATATTTTATACTTTCCCTTATCTTTACATTTTTTTCATATGGCTATATAATATTTTGGAAATATTTTTAAGAAAGCTGGTTTTTTCATGTGTAGTAGGGATATGGATCGATGGATTCATTTTAATATGGCAATTGTTGGTGGATTTCTTGGTGGTTTTGCGATCCTTAACCATCATGAACTCTTTGGTTCTGCGCAGACTTCGAATCTGATTTCTGTGTTTGCAGACTTTGCAGGACATCCGGATGCGAATTTTTTTGTAAGGCTTCTTGGTGTTTTTATCTATATGTTTGCGTTGTCACTGACAGTGATCTTACCAAAATTTACAAGACTGCATCTTCCTTATGTCAGTCTTTTTATAGATGCAATGGCTGCTTTGATCGTTGCATTTCTTCCATCTGATCTAAATGATTTTATAGCCCTTTATCCGCTGTATTTTGCGATGGCGATCCAGTGGTGTTCATTTAAAGGCGGCGATGGATTCACCTGCTCTACGATCTTCTCTACGAATAACCTACGTCAGTTTACGACATCCATGACAGAATATCTATGCAGTAAGGATCCTGATGCCTTGAGAAAATGGAAGTTCTTCGCTTGTGTTTTGCTTAGTTTCCATTTTGGTGTTATCGTTTCTTATCTGTCATGCAAAAATTTGGGACAGGCTGGTTCTCTGGTGTGTTTTCTGCCTGTATTCAGTGGATTTTGTCTTGTATGGACAAGAAAACATTTTGTTACAGTAAAGCACCTTGTCTATCGCTATCTGATTGCACCAAAGAAAACTTCAGCTTATACTACAGAAAGTGAGTAATTATTTTATATGGAAAATCTGATCTTTAGCTTAAATGCCACCGTTCCAGTCTTTGTGATGATGATCTTAGGACTCATCTTTAAACAGATTGGCTGGATTGATGACGTTTTTGCTTCTAAAATGAATAAATTTGTATTTATGGTTCCATTGCCTGTTCTGGTGTTTGAGGATCTTGCAACCGTTGATTTCTCAAAAGTGTGGGATATTAAGTTTGTTCTGTTTTGTTTTATCGCTACTTTGATCAGTATCACGATTTCTTTTCTGATTTCTTGTGGTCTTGGTGATAAATCCATTCGTGGGGAATTTATTCAGGCAGCTTACCGAAGCAGTGCAGCCCTTCTTGGAATCGCATTTATTCAGAATATTTATGGAAATGCTGGAATGGCTCCTTTGATGATCATTGGAAGTGTGCCACTCTATAATATGATGGCCGTCATCGTTTTATCTGTATTTAAACCAGGTCAGAGTGGTCTTGACCGTGCTGTTGTAAAAAAAACGATCAAAGGAATCGTTACAAACCCAATCCTGATCGGAATCGTTGCAGGACTTATCTGGTCTGCATTAAAAATTCCAATGCCTGCAATCCCTAAAAAGGTTATTTCAAGCATTGGAAATGTTGCAACTCCAATGGGATTAATGGCGATGGGAGCTACGTTTGATATCAAGAAAGCTTTCGGAAAGCTCAAACCATCGGCCATTGCTGCTTTTATGAAACTTGTTGGACTTTGTGCTATTTTCCTTCCGATTGCAGTGAAACTTGGATTCCGTACCGATAAGCTTGTAGCAATCCTTATCATGCTTGGCTCTGCAACCACAGTCAGCAGTTTCGTTATGGCAAAAAATATGGGACATGAAGGAACTTTATCTTCCAGCGTTGTGATGTTGACAACGATGTTTAGTGCCTTTACGGTGACTGGATGGCTTTATATTCTTAGATATTTTGCATTGATCTAGTCTGATTATCTTGTTGATATCGAACGATCTATTAATATTTGGCTATCTAAGGTCCAATGTGATCTGATATTTTTCCAGCCAATAATTGACTTGCAGAAGATAAGCGATCATCTGTGGTCCAGCCATTAATTGTCCATACCATGGTTTGCCGTAATCTTTCGGGCTGTCTAAGAATCGGCTTAGTTTATATGCATCGATCAGTTCTTTGATCGGTGCTTCTTTTTTTGCCATGATCTTCAGCAGTTTTTCGGATAACATCTTCTCGTAATTTGGATCATAGGTCTTTGGATATGGACTTTTCTTGCGGTATAAGACTTCATCTGGCAGAGTTCCTTCTCCTGCTGCTCTTAGCAATCCTTTTACCACACCATTTAGACATTTTAACTCCCATGGAACATTATATAAGTATTCTACAATCCTGTGATCTGCAAATGGAACTCGTGCTTCTAATCCGCAATGCATACTGGTGCGGTCCATGCGATCCATTAAGGTTACCATAAACCACCTTAGATTCAGATAAGAAATCTGCCTTCTTCTGGCTTCTGTCTGATCTTCTCCGTAAAGCTTTGGTGTTTCATTGATCGTCTTTTGATAAGCTGATCTTGCATAGGATTCTAAATCTACTTTCTGTAAGATATCATCATTTAGCAGCATTTTCCTTGGTGCCATATCCATAGACCATGGGAAGATATCTGCTTTGAAACATTCCTCTTTGTGAAACCATGGATACCCGCCGAAAATCTCATCGGCACACTCTCCTGTTAATGTGACTTTGTTGTATTTTACAACTTTGGAGCAGAAATATAGCATCGAGGATTCCACATCCGCCATACATGGAAAATCTCTTGCATCGACTGCTTTATATAGATTTTCAATCATATTTTCATTGTCACATTCAAGATATCTGTGATTTGTCTTTGCAAAATCCACCATCTTATCAACCCAAGGACGGTCTTCACTTGGCTGGAAGGAGTTTGATCTGAAATATTGATGGTTATTTACAAAATCAAAAGAAAATGTGTTTAAGTTTTTTCCTTCTTTTTGAAGCTTTTTCGCACAGATTGCTGTGACAAGGCTGCTGTCCACTCCACCTGATAAAAAGGTACTGATCGGAATGTCTGATAGCATCTGCATTTCAACCGCATCATGGATCAACCATCTTGTATGTTCAATCGTATCTTCTTTGCTGTCTTTGTGTGCTTTTGCTTCTAACTTCCAATATGCATGATCCTTAAATCCTTTCTTGTCATATTCCAAGAAATGCCCTGGAAGAACTTCATAGATATCTTTGAATACTCCTTTTCCATAGGATTTTGCAGGTCCTAATCCAAAGACTTCACAAAGACCTTCCCTGTCAATGACTGGTTTCACTCCCGGATATGCAAACAAGCCTTTGATCTCTGATGCAAAGATCAATGTTTCTCCCTGTTTTGTGTAAAACAGTGGTTTGACTCCAACACGATCTCTGATCAAATATAATTTCTGCTTCTTTCCATCCCATAAGGCAATCGCAAAAATCCCATTTAACTGTTCTATATAAGAAATTCCATATTTAATATATCCAGTTAATACAACTTCCGTATCACTGGTTGTCACAAAGACTTCTCCTTCTTTGATCAGCTGTTCTTTTAATGGTTTCATGTTATAAATTTCACCATTTAAGATGATGGCATAGGTATTTCCTTCTCTTTTTTTACACATTGGCTGGTGACCTCTGTAAAGATCAAGAATGGATAACCGCACATGCCCTAATACACATCCATTTTCCAGAAATGTTCCTTCATCGTCTGGACCTCTATGGTGCTGGGCTTCATTCATTTTCTTTATGATCTCATACTTTTCTTTCTCTGTTTTCTGATGATTATTTCCGGGATTTAGAAATCCTGCAATTCCACACATAGATGATACCTCTTTTTATTTTTTATGATCAATGAGAACCGGCTGATATTGTCTGCCTTTTAACGCCTGTAAGATCGTCGGAATCAACAGTCTTGTATCCGCGATCATGGAGTTTGGCTTCTTTACCGGATCGTCCTGTCCGAATGGCACAAAATAAATATGCTTATGATTTAGTAGATTCCCAATATTCTTAAGATTCATACCAAGAGCATCATTACTTGCCATAGAAATAACAACCGGCTTTTCATTCCTTAGCTGGGCTTTTGCAGCCATCAAAACGGGGGTATCTGTAATTCCATTGGCCAGTTTCGCCATCGTATTTCCAGTACATGGCATCAAGACTAAGACATCAAGACAGCCGGTTGGCCCGATGATCTCGGCTTCCTCGATCGTTTTCATTGGTTCATTTCCTGTCATATCGTATGCTTTTTTCACAAACTCCTCTCCCTTTCCAAACCTGCATTTGATATGCTGTGATGTATCGGAAAAGATCGTTTGCAGGATTGCACCTTCTTCTAATAAACGGTCGATCTGTTCAAAGGCTTTTGTGTAAGTGCAAAAGGAACCTGTCATTCCAACGCCAATTCTTTTATTTTTTAATGCCATGTTTGATCTCTCCACTGATTTCTAAAACTTTTTTTGCAAGCATGATCCCGGAAGATTTTGGAGAATAAATACCTGGAAGACTTTGGCATAACTTTGCACAGATTCCAAGTTTTTCTGCTGTTTTGTGGTTTGTTCCTCCCGGATAGGATGCAATATCTATGATGCAGGATTCTTTGGAAATCTTCCTTAAGATATCTTCTTTTAGGATCTGTTTTGGGACAGTGTTAAAAATGTAATCATATTGACAGATTCGCCGTTTCAAATCCGTAAAATCTATAACTTCAAGTCCAAAAGATTTTGCAAGACTTCTTGCTGTTTTATTTCTGGCACAGACCGTTACCTGTGCATCCATTCCTTTTAGTTTGGCCGCCAGAACTTTCGCACATCTTCCATATCCAAGCACCAGACACCGGCTTTTATGCAGATTGATCGGCTGCATCTTGATTGCTTCCATAATGGCACCTTCTGCCGTTGCGATCGCATTGTAGATGGCGACATCGTCCATTTTCATAAAGTCAAATGCTTCGATTTCTTTTTGTTCACATTCATTTTGAATTTCTTCACTGATGCAGCCACCAAATAAGATCTGTTCTTTTGTCATTTTTTGAAGCAGTGTTTCCACTGGCATCTTTTTATTTTTATAACTACTTGTAATCTCCTCATTTTTTGAAAAAACGATAGGTCCGATAATATTTCTTGACTCGCTTATGACAGTTTCAAAGTTTTTACCTTCTTTACATTCCAGACCGTCCTTTTTTGTTGCATATGTGATAACCTGATATCTTTGATTTTTTAGATAATTGGCTAAATATACCTGTCTCATATCACCGCCAATGACGGCAAAATCATAAATCACAGTCTTTTTTCCTTTCTTTTTTCTTCTATTAATATATGTTTTTGTGTTCTATGAAGTGACAAAAACGATACTAAGAAGCCGTTTTGTTCTTTTAAAAATACATTATTTTTACCCCTTTAAAAATGAGAAAGTAGTGGTATAATAAACTCAAGTGCATAGAAACACCTACGATACAGCAAGAGCTTCCACTACACCGGAAGCTCTTTTTTATTTTATAGAAAATTCATAAGTGTTATATCAAAACATGCACAATATCTTAATGTTTTTTCAAGGAGGAACTTTTATGAACACATTAACTGCAGAAAAAAGAGATTTGAAAACAAAGGCTAAAAAA
>OLRK01002430.1_pt1 | contig 11734 bp, 13 predicted proteins | sample 1672911 | NCBI WGS metagenome assembly OLRK01 (sample SAMEA3136736, study PRJEB25190) | human gut metagenome | biome: human gut; feature: human-associated habitat; material: faeces | place: Austria | collected 2013
TGATGAAGATTTTTCAAATGATTATCTTGAAGATATAAAGACAGTGGCGGCAATGTACGGCGAGGATCCGGAAGTGATACAGGAATTGTACAATGACGGATACACACTTGAAGAATTAGAAGAAATGATTTACACTTGATACTAAAACAGTGCCGTTAGGGTGGGTAAAACTTTTGGGACGTTCCAAAAGCCGAAAACCAACTCTAATGGCACTATTTTTTTATGTGTCAATAGGGTATGCCCTATTGGGATAGTTATTGAATATGCTTCTGAAGCCAATATAATATATCAATATCAGATTGTTTACCTGCTGCAACATTTAATATCAGATTAATCAATTCAGAATCTTCATATTCTAATTCAATTCCATTTAAAGCAAGGAACACAAGCATTGCATGGGTTCCGATTCGTTTGTTGCCATCAACAAATGGATGATTTTTGACTAAACCAAAACACAGACGAGAAGCTTTATCTAACAAAGTAGGATATAGTTCTTCACCGTCATATGTTTGAAATGGAGTCTTTATTGCTGAATCAAGTAACGAATCATCTCGTACAGATGATGAACCGCCAAAATTTTCTATGAGTTGTGCATGAAGTAATAAAATTTGTTCTTTGGTAAGAATTTTCATTTTGCAAGTTCCTCATATACAGCTTTATTTCTATTTATCAACTTTTTTGAAATATTCAATACATCATCATCTGAGGCGGTTAATTCTTCGTCAGCTTGATTGAATTCTAAAATCAGGTAACGAGGAGAATTGTTTTTTAAAATTACAGCAGAACCATATTGATCGACAAGTCGTGCAACTTTAGAAAAATTTTGATTAGCTTCTGAAATAGAAACCATTGTTTTTGTATCTACATTCATATTGGACACCTCCGTAGTTATTATATAAATATTATACTATAATTATAGGATAAAATCAACCTAAAATAAATAGAAAGAAGTGATAGTAATGAAAATCGGATATGTGAGAGTTTCAACAAGCGAACAAAATACGTTAAGGCAAGAAGTGATGATGAAAGAACTCGGCGTTGATGAAATATATATTGATAAAATGAGCGGCAAAAATACAAACCGTCCACAACTTAAAGCCATGCTTGATTATGTGAGAAGAGGTGATACTGTTATAGTGAGCGAGATTTCGAGATTTGCAAGAAACACAAAAGACCTTTTGGATTTGGTCGAGAAACTTCATATTAAAGAAGTAGAGTTTGTGAGTAGAAAAGAAGCAATCGACACAACCACACCGACAGGCAAATTTATGCTTACAATATTCGGTGCGGTAGCGGAGCTTGAACGTGAGTATATTCTGCAAAGACAACGTGAGGGTATAGAAATTGCAAAGGAGCAGGGTAAGTATAAAGGAAGGAAGAAAAAGGTGTACACCGATTTTGATACAGTCATACAAAAATGGCGTGATAAAAAAATCACCGCCGCACAGGCGATGAAAGAATTGGGTATGAGCAAGAGTACATTTTACAGGCGGGTGAAGTGATTGATATTTTGGATTTATCGTGATATAATAAATGGCGGAGGTGATACTGTTGAGCTATATTTTAAAACATTATGACAGTGATTTACTAAAGTTTAATATTGAAAAAACATTCGACGGTATTGCCGTTAAGTTATTATGGGTAAACAAAGATAAAGAGAACTTGTTGCCGTTATGAATGGAACCTAATGAAGAATCAATAAGGAAGTGGCTTAGAAAAAGAATTATTCCGTCAAGCAGAGCATATGCTACGAATTTTCTTGCGAAATTAGGACTCAATGAAAAAGATATAAAAGGAATTATTGATATATGTAAGGGGTTGTCTTTGAATGACTGCTATTGGGTTGTAGATGAGAATTTTAAAGGTAGTTTTGACAGTGTTAATTTGTACGATAATCATTTTAGCCGTACTTTAGCATATATCGCTTTTACCGGATACGGAAGTTCAATTCGTTCGACATTCCGTTCTTCGCCGGAGTTCACAACCAACGGTATGCTTGCAAAGTGTTGGAAACGAGAAAACGGAAAGATACTACTATATAAATCCGGTACAGAGGGATTCGCGAATTCGGGAAATGAACCATATGCCGAATATTATGCTTATCAGGTTGCAAAGGCAATGGGCTTGAATGCGGTTGAGTATAATTTAAGAAAATATGACGGACGATTGTGTTCGGTATGCGAACTTTTTACAAGTAAAGATATTTCGTTTATTCCTATTTCAAGATTGATGTCAAAAGGCGGAATAAATGCAGTTACGGACTATTATAAAAAGTTGGGCGATAAGTATTTTGATAAATTGGTTGATATGTTTGTGTTTGACGCAGTAGTGTGTAATACAGACAGACACTTTGGTAATTTCGGTGTTCTTGTTAATAATCATACGAATACTATAATCGATAATGCGCCGATATTTGATAACGGATTGTCATTATGGGGATTTGCAATGGAAAATGAACTTGATGATATTTCTGCTTATGTCAATACCCGTACGCCTGCAACATATTCGGACTTTGTGGAGTTTGCAAAACACTATATAACAAATTCACAAAAACAAAAACTGCATAAGTTACAAAACTTCAAATTCAAAAAACATCCAAGATATAATTGGAGCAAGAAAAGATTAAAAACAGTTGAACGTGTAATACAAGAACGTGTTGAATTGTTGCTTAAATAAAAAGTTGATATGTACCTATAAAACCGGGTGCATATCAACTTTTTGTAAAATAAAGGTATTATTTTGAATGGATTTGATTATTAACAATTAACTCATCAAATGTAACAGGAGTGTAGTTATTTATCATACAACCGGCGTTAAGTGCTTTGCCGCTCATAGACATAAATCTGTATACTGCATCATGCTTATTGTGAATATGACCATAAATATGATAACTGCCTCTGTACATGCCGTTCCATTCGGCTAAAGGGAAATGGCATAAAATTATGTTATGTTTTCCGTCTTTTATGTGCTGTAATTTTTGAATGCTATCAAACATTGATATTGCCGATTTACTGTTCAGTACTGTTTTGTCATGATTGCCGATCAAAAGGTGTTTGTGGCCTCTAAGCTGTGATAAGTAGTATTCAGGCGGATTAGCGGAGCGGTAACAGAAATCGCCTAAAATCCATATATGGTCATCATCATTTACTTTGTTGTTCCAATTATTTATTATGGTGTTATTCATTTCATCAATATTTTTAAATGGTCGTTTATCATATTTCAATACATTAACGTGTCCAAAGTGTGTATCTGAAATGAAATAATTCATTCTATACCTCCTTGATAAGGTGAGATTAAAGTGTTAAGTAATTCATAAAATCATTTCTGAATACTAAATACAGAGTTTTATGTAATTCGTTTTGAAATAGCCTTTCTTGAGAATATTGCAGGTTTTCACTTTTGCATTTTTGTTCCCAGTATTCAAAATATTTTTTACGAGCGGTGATAAGTTCTTTATTAGGATAGCATGATAATTTAATGTCTGTTATGCCAAGGCAAATTTCGTTATAAAATTCGGGTTCATCGTTGAGTATATCGAAAGCACAATCGAAGAAAATCAAAGCTTTGTTTATCTTCTTCCAGCGCATTGCTACTCCGGGTAATTCATAACTTTTTACGAAAATCTCGGTTTCGTTTATGATTTGCTCTAACATTTGAACAAGGTGTTGATCGTTGATAAAAAGACTGCTAAGTTCTTTCCTTACATTCAATATTTGAGCGTCCATGTAATCACGACAATCGGTGTTATCATCGGAATTAGGGAGTGAATTATATGCGTCGGTAGGCTCATAGAGTGCGATAATATCCCATAACATTTTATATATGGTCTGAATTGCCTTTTTATTTTCAGTTATTACAGTTGAATTAATTTCACAAGTCATTATAATATCCTCCTCTGTATTTTTATGAATTTTAAAATCAGTTATTTAATTTTTCGTAAATGCTTTGAGTTCGTGATTTTATTCTGTTTGAAAGTTGCTCAAAGAAAATCAAGCATTCGTCATAATTAGTTGGCATAGCACTGTAATTTATTATTTCACTATCGCCTATGGTTTTTCCTGTTTTCATGGAAATAGGAATCAACGTATTAGAATCCACAAATGCGTGCAAACAGTTTTGATTTAAGAAATCGTTCCAATCCTTAAAACTGTTTAACCAAACTTCTGTTTCTTTTGCGAGTTCTTCTTTGTTTGATGTAAAGATATTTTTCAAGTATTGAATATCGTTATATTTAAAATAAGCGTATAATTTTATTAACAAAGTATCGACTGTATCCCATTTTCCTCTTTTACTTCTTGCTTGATTAAAAGATGGAGCTCTTTTTGTGTGATCTGCGGGAATACACATATAATTTCCGAATTTTGTATAGCATCTAAAGAATTCTTTTGCAGGTTCGTTCATTGCATTCCATATAGTGTCGCTGTTTTCATAGCAATAATTATTCCATTTACCTTCTTCTACAACAGGAATATGATCTTGGGAAACATTTTTAAATAATCTATAAAAATCGGCATATTTCTTTTGAAGCTTTGTATCACTATTGATTCGTTCCCAATAAAAGCCTAAATACAATTTTAAAGGATGTAAAGCAGAGGTTAGAGTATCTCCTCGAAAACATTGGCTGTTGTTTATTATTTGGTATTTTATTTTGCTCCCGAACTGATTAATTATATTACTTGTATCAAGTTTGTTATTCAATAAAGCATACATTGTCGTACAAGGTAAACTGACATCACAATCGACATAGCCGTATCTTGATTTTGTATTTTTGTATTCAAGAAATTTCTTTAAATAATTTTCTTCTTTTGAGGATTTTTCATCATCAAAAAAAGTTAAAACATCTTTTTGAAAAATGAAATCTGTCGTAGTTAATAAATCTTTTGTACGGTTTTTTTGTTCCGATAATGTTTTAGCATTTTTAATTTTATCTAATTTGTAATTATTTGACATTTTTAATCTCCTTTATTTTATATACTTAAATTTTATTTGAGTTTCATTCCGTCAACGTATGTTGCAATGCCTGTTTCAATACAATACGCGGCTAATCTTCCTCCGCATACGCACCCGCAATCTATTGCGATATGCCCGTTTTTCTCATAAACCTCGGCTTTTTCCCAATCGGGAATGTGTAATGTAGGTGTGTGTCCGGTAATCAAATATTTGTTTGCGTTTTGAAAGTATCTTTTTGAATAGTCTGCTCTATGGTCGATAAGCTCGTCAAGTTCATAATCTTCTAAAGCTTTGTCCGGAGAATATTCTCCTAAATCTGCATGAACCAATATATATTCCTTGTTATTATAATCAATGGTTTCGTAAATAGAAGAATTCCTTAAATAATTTAATATGTTTGCTTTTTCATTTTGTGAGAGTTTTGAAAATTGATTTGCTGTATTATAACCGCCGTTTTGTATCCATTGATTATATTTTAAAATATCGTCGGTTTCTAAATAATTTTCACAATTTTCGGCTGTTATTTCGACAGTGAGCTTTTTTAGAATTGTATACATCATAAATTCGTGATTGCCAATAAAACGAACAACATTTTTTCGTTTCATCATATCTTGCAATATTTTAATCGGTTCAGGACCCCTGTCGACCATATCCCCGAGAATGTATAGTGTATCTTTGTCCGTGAATTTGATTTTTTTCAAAAGATTAATATATTCATTGTAACATCCGTGTATATCAGCTATAATATATCTCATATTTTTCTCCTGTTTCATCTACGGTGTTTTTTCTTTCGGACCGGTTTTGCACCGGTCCGTTATGTTACTATGCGATTAATTTTTCGCATTTTTTTCTGTGGTCATTCAAAACTTGTAATCTCATTTTTGAGATGAATTTTCTTATGCTTTTCGGATCATTCTCTTTGGGGATTGCGATAACTGCCTCTTGACCGACTCTCATCATTTCAGGAATTTTTGAGGAAAGTGTATCACTGTTTGATACATCTTCAATCACCACCGTTATGATTTTATAGATTTTTTCAATAACTTCATATTTACTGTTGACTTTGTAAATTCCGCAAATTCTAAGTAAATCAAATTGTGTTTCCTTCAATAATTTTTTCTTGTAATCACCGAAATACCATTCGTAGTAGCAACATTTTCCTTGCTCTACATCATTAATTGACTTTTGAACTTTTTCGGATTCTTTTCTCCTTTCGCATACTGCACAATCTTTTTTATTATTTTCTTTTTTGCGACAACGTTCGCAGGATTTAGAAAGTTTTTTCTCTTGCTCTTTCAAATCGGCTAAAATGTCATCGCCGAAATGACTGTTAAAATATTCACACGCTTCCTTTTTGCTTGAAAAAATTGCTTTGGCTTGGGATTTTAGGTTGATTGATACGCAATCGTAATTCATCATATGCAGATACCTCACTTTCAAAAACGCTGTTTTTCATTTGTCAATGTGCTTTCTACATTTTCTATTATAACGTTTTAGAAGTCGTTTTTTTCCACCCTTACGGTGTTTTTAGAATTTTTCTAAAATTTTTTTCAATTCATCAATCATACGCTGTGTTCTGTAGTTAATAAACTCGTTGCTTTTATCTACATAAATTCTTAAAAGTTTTGCGTATTCTTCATCGGTATAATAGTTTGGTAATTTTTTTTTGTTTTCATCTGATGCTGTTGTTTTCATTCTGAATTCTGGGTCAAGCTTGAAATAATTCACGGGAACACCGTTTTTAAAACAACCGTCTAAGAAGAAAATTTCTTCCCATTTTGAAATAGGCAAGTAATCTTTGCTGTATTCCGGATTTTGTTTTAATCGTTCATCAAAGCTTTTTCGCGATTTAAAAGCATTATCAAAATTTCTGATTATATTGTTTTCCTCACCGGCTTCTCTTTGTTGATAGTTATAAATGCTGATTAGAAACCAGTCAAAATAATCACGCATACCACGAAGCCAATTTGCCCTGCTGCAATTTATATCTTGATTGTTAGGAAGTACTATGAAATTTCCAATTTGGTGGTATGATTCTTCAAACTTTAATATGTCTTTAAAAAGTTTGGGATTTGTTTTGTCAATGTGAAAGAATTTTATTACTCTTTTATTGTTCTTACCAAATTTACCGCAAGCATGTATTGTATCACCCCTAAACGGAAATTGCTCGTCTTCGTTGTCGCCCCAGGAACCCAAATTTTTAAAACTTAAATTCCAGATATGTCCCCAAAGAACTATATAAATAGCTTGCGTTATCGGGTACATATCAGGATCATTTAAAATGTTAATATCTTTGTCACTTTTAACATATTTTTTATGATCAGTTTTTTCTTTGTCTAAATCAAAATCTTGAAAGCCTTGGATATCTTTATTTAGATATGTATTGATGAAATTTTTAATAATCTCAATGCTTCTTTTAAAATCTTCTGTACCCATATACTTTTCTCTGTTTACCATATCGGTCACCATACCTTTCTTAAATTAATTATAAATTTATTTTGTATTTTTCACTAAGTGCTTTAACTTTTTTTGCTATCTCATCTCTCAGTTCTTGCGGCATAAGCACTTCGACTCTGTCGCTGTATTGTAATGCCCAATGCGTCATTGCATATGGAGAACATCTGACAGTTACTATATCTTTTTCATCTGTGACAACTCTGAAATTATCACCGAACCAATCGTGTAAAAACGTATAATCTGCGCCTTTTCTGTCGTTTAAGGTGGTGATTTTTAAAGTTATATCTACAGGCTTGTCAAATGACATATTGAGGTGTTCCAATTGGAAATTATCGTCCCATTCAATCGGCAAATTTTCAACTTCTCTTTTGGGAAGAACGTCATAACCGCCTTCGCCTGTTTCACGATCAAAATTTGGTATTTCAATCTCTGTCATTAAATCAATTCGCCATATGGACATATTTTTTATGGTTTTATCGGAGGTTTTAATTTCTTTGCAAGCTAATAAATAATATTTTCCGCTGTTTGCTACGATGTAGTACGGACTGACAATGTCTTTATTTTCACGAATGGGAATTAACTCTTTTTCACAAGAATATCCGTTGAACATAAAAGCAATTTTTTTCTTGTTATCAATTGCTTCCTGAATAGTGAGTAAATTGTCACGCAAAGTTTCTCTGTCCATGAGATTTGGTTCATGGACCTTGCATATATTTCTCGAAACTTTTTTGTAAAATTTTGTGGTTAAAGTGTTTTCTACTTTCTCAATAAGGTCTTTGGCTGATTTTGTATCAAGTGTTTTGCTGGATAAAATGCCTTCAATTATTCTGTCTATTTCGTCGTATGAGAACGTTCTGTTATAATACAGGTTTCTGATGTGCATTGAAAGGTTTGAATCGTCCTCATCAATATCATCATTCGGATTATAGTTATCGAGGTCATACTCATTTTTAAAATCATCAAAAACAATTTTCCAATCCTTTACGGGCAGGATTTCATCACCTGAAGAATTCATTGAAAATGCCATGTCTTTGATTAGTCGGTTAAAAGTTTCCTTGTGACCTATGTACTCGGATATGCTGTCATTCCTCATTTTCTGTTGAGTTGTCGGATGGTCGCGGTCGGTGTTCCGTTTAAGATATTCCATTATCTTAAACATTCTCTCAAAACGAGGTGCTTTGCTTAATTTCCTTTGTGCCATACACATCACTCCTTTTACATGTTCATTTATATAATTTTAATTTTGTAATTACATTATAACATCCGATAAGTCGAATTTTTCCACCTTTTTGCGAATTTTAAATAAATCTTGCGATTCTTTAAACAATAGTATCATAATTTTTTCAATTATGCAATATATGTGATAAGTGTAAAAAACAGTTGGACGTGTGATACAAGAATGTGCTGGATTATTAGTTAAATAAAGCCCTCGAATATAAAAACGAGGGCTTTTGTGTTATAATTCTTCTTTTAATAAAAAATCAAATAAGTGAATGATTTTTACACCGTTGACGTTGCCGGTTGAGAGTTCGTCTAAGGTGACAACGTATTTTGGGTATTGGTCTTTAATTGTGAGTAGATTGCCGATTTCACGGTCTGAATTTTCAGGAAGTGTTCTGCATACTTGCACATAAATACGTTCATCACGTTTCATGGCAACGAAGTCTATTTCTTTTGTGCCAAGCTTTCCTATATAAACTTCATATCCTCGTCTTTTTAATTCAAAATACACGATATTTTCAAGCATAGAAGCTATGGACTTTGGATTGAATCCCATAATGCAATATTTTAGCGATTGGTCTGCAAGATAGAATTTTTCTTGAGTTTTTAATACTGATTTTCCTTGTAAATCATATCGTCTGCAACGATAGATTACAAAAGCTTTTTCAAGCCATTCAAGGTAGTTATAGATACTTTCTACCGACAAAGCTCTGCCTTCACCTTTTAGAAATTTTACTATTGAATTGGCTGAAAAAGTTTTGCCTACATTTTCAATAATGAATTTCACAACACGATTGAATAAATCGAAATTTACGATATTATGTCTTTTTGTAATATCACTTGTTATGACTGAATTATATATTCCTTCGACGATTTGATATGCCGATTGTTCATCGTAATTGTCGAGTGCAACAATAGGAAACCCGCCGAATTTTATATATTCATTAAGAAGATCTTTTTTTGACTTCGTACTGCTTGATTTAAAGTCGAGATATTCTTTGAATGACAGAGGATAAACGGGGATTAAAACATATCTGCCGGTTAGATATGTGGATATTTCACTTGACATAAGCTTTGAGTTTGAACTGGTCACATAAATATCGGCATTGGTATCTTCGAGTAAACTGTTAATAGCTTTTTTCCAACCGTCTATTTCTTGTACTTCGTCAAGTAAAAGATAGTATTTATTATCATTAATCATTTCTTTTTTTATGTCGTTATACATATCTTTTGCAGTATAGCAGTCATCTATCTCAAAAGAGGTATATCGTTTGCAGATAATATTGCTTTCATCAATACCTTTGCTTATTAATTCTTTGTGGAGCATTTCTAAAATTGTGGATTTTCCGCAACGACGTATTCCGGCAAGAATTTTTATAATCGGTGCATCCATATATGTGAATAATTTTTTTAAGTATTCTTCTCTTATAATCATAAAAACAACCTCCTTTTATATTAGTATAGACTAAAAAGTGAAAAAATACAAGAGTTTTTACTTAAATTAAATAAAAACTTTAATAATATGCATGATGAGATATAGTGATAATATAAATACTATAAAATATTTAATTTTATATTGAATATAGTTTTCAACATAAAAGAATAATGTTACGGAACGATATCAAATACATTTGATATTGTTCCGTAATGTGATGATAAAGTTCCGAATGATATATAGTTGAGGGGGAAATAAAAAAACTTTATCCTAATATGCTTTACTTTTCTCCTAAAAAGGGGTATAATTTAGGAGAAAAATAATGGAGTGTGAGAAAATGCGAACCTTTGATTATACGAAACTAAAAGAACGGAAATGGGATAGTGAAATATTAGGCTTAGTTGCACAAATACATGAATTTAAAGGTCGACAGGAATTATATTTAAAACAAAAACCTGTTGAACTTGACAGATTAATTGAGATAGCGAAAGTGCAGAGTACAGAATCATCGAATGAAATAGAAGGGATAAGAACAACAAATACTCGTCTAAAACAATTATGCACAGATAAGACAACGCCCAGAAACCGTGATGAAGAAGAAATTATGGGGTATAGAGATGTATTAAATACTATACACGAAAATTATGAGTACATTCCGATTCGTTCAAATTATATTTTGCAACTTCACAGAGATTTATATAAATATTCTGAAAAGAATATTGGGGGTAATTTTAAAAATACACAGAATTATATAAGTGCAATAGACGGTGACGGAAATGAATTTGTATTATTTACACCACTTGCACCGTATGAAGTACCTACGGCGATAAATAAATTATGCGAAGGATATAATGCAGCTGTTTCAGCACAAGATATTGATGCATTAATACTTATACCAATATTCATACATGATTTTTTATGTATTCATCCGTTTAATGATGGGAATGGCAGAATGAGTAGATTGCTTACGACGTTGCTGCTATATAGGAGTGGATATGTAGTAGGAAAGTATATCTCTTTGGAGAGTAAAATAGCGAAAAACAAGAATTTGTATTATAAGGCTCTTGAAAAATGTCAGCATGGTTGGCATGATAACAAGGAAGATCCGTCATCTTTTATAAAATATTTATTGAAAATTATTCTTGCAGCATATAGGGATTTTGAAGATAGAATAAATGTTGTGTCAAATAAAATGTCGGCTTTGGATATAGTGAGAAAGGCAGTAGAGAGTAAGATTGGTAAATTTAAAAAGAGCGATATTTTGGAGCTATGCCCAACAATAGGGAAAGCGTCAGTAGAGAACTCTATCAAAAAGCTTGTTGATAGCGGAGAAATTATAAAATGCGGTTCGGGACGTTCGACATTTTATATAAGAAGTGATTCACAATAGGATAGAATTTATATTAAGCGGATAGAAGTTAATTCTGTCCGCTTTTTAGTGGGGTTTAATATATTTGACAATTCGGTACGAATATGATATATACGGAAAACAGCTCTCTATTCCTATATTTAAACATGAAACTATAATGGAACACTTAATGACTATTCTTGAATTTTATCCGAATAGAGATATGGCGATTGTTGCGGATAGAGTTACAGAGTGTATATTGGCAAAGCAGAGGATATTTTGAACGGAAATATATAAAGTCCACTAAATAGGACTCTGCTTGT
>OLRK01002432.1_pt1 | contig 11715 bp, 8 predicted proteins | sample 1672911 | NCBI WGS metagenome assembly OLRK01 (sample SAMEA3136736, study PRJEB25190) | human gut metagenome | biome: human gut; feature: human-associated habitat; material: faeces | place: Austria | collected 2013
GTTAGGGGCGAACACGCTCACGCAGTTCGCGCGCCCCGCTCAGCCGGTGCAGAGAAAAAGGCTGCCGCCCGGAAGGGGCGAACACGCCTGCCAAGCGGATACCCAATCAAACCCATAGTGATTTTCTAACGATAACGTTATTCTTCCACTTTTTCCAGCAGCTTCTGCACATAATTCGGCAGATAGAACGCGCCCTTATGCAGATTGGTGTTGTAGTATCTGGTTTCCAGTCCCAGACTGTTCCACCAGTCCGGATTCAGGTCGCGCACCGGATGCACGCCGCGCGACGAAAAGCCGAACAGCCAGTGTCCGGACGGGTAGGTCGGGATATGTGCCTGAAACAGACGGCTCAGCTCAAACGAGTGTACGATATTGCGGTGCGCTCTCTGGCACGCAAGCGCATCGCCCTTGTAGAACGGGCTTTCGTGCTGGTTGACGAGTACGCCGTGCTCCTTGAGCGCCTTGTAGCAGTTGCCGTAAAATTCCATCGTGAACAGGCCCTCGCCCGGGCCGAACGGGTCGGTCGAGTCGATGATGATAAGGTCGTACTCGTCCTCAATCCGGCGGATATACTTTAATCCGTCCTGATAGAGAATGTGCACGCGCGGGTCGTCGAGCGAACATGCCACACCGGGCAGGTACTCCTTGCAGACCGCGACAACGCGCTCGTCAATCTCCACAAGGTCGATATGCTCGATGTGCTGATAGCGGCACAGCTCGCGGACACAGCCGCCGTCACCGCCGCCGATGACAAGCACCTTTTTGATCTTCTCGCCGAGCACGGCCATCGGCACATGCACCATCATTTCATGATAGATGAACTCGTCCCGCTCGGTCAGCATCATGTAGCCGTCAAGCGTGAGAAACCGACCGAACTCCTCGCATTCAAACACGTCGATGCGCTGAAAATCGCTCTGTTCGGTGTAAAGCTGACGGTCTACCTGTATCTGCAGCCCAACCGTCGGCGTGTGCATTTCAGTAAAGGTAAGTTGCATGAGTGAAACGCTCCTTTTATTCCGGGCTGACAACGCCGCGGATGACCTGCAGGTTGTTCACCTCGGGGTCCTCGGTGCCGAGCAGCATGCAGTTCTTTTCCTTGGCGTAGCGAATATAATCAAGAATATCGCGGGTGATACGCTCACCGGGCGCGAGGATCGGGATGCCAGGCGGATAGCACATGACAAACTCCGCGCAGATACGTCCGACCGACTCCTCGAGCGGCATGGCCTTCTTGTCCGCGTAGAACGCCTCCTGCGGGCCGGCAACCACCTGCGGCGAGATGTACTCCTGCCGCATGAGCGTCGCCTTGTCGCGCTTGTAGCGGCGGCGAATGTCCGCGAGAGCAGCTACCAGACGTTCGAGGTCGCGCTCTCTGTCACCCACCGAAACATACGCCAGCAGGTTGCCGAGATCGCCGAACTCGGTCTGAATGTCGTAAAAATCGCGCAGAATATCGTACACCTCGATGCCCGCCAAACCAACATCCAGCGTGTTTACCGCCAGCTTGGTCGTGTCGAAGTCGTACACGGTGTCGCCGTTGATCAGCTCGCTGCCGTAGGCGTAGTAGTCACCGAGGGCGTTGATCTCCTCGCGGGCGTAGGTCGTCAGGTCAACGACTTTTCGGAAAATCTCCTTGCCGTGCAGTGCAAGGTTCTTGCGCGAAATATCCAGGCTGACCATCAGCAGGTACGAACCCGAAGTCGTCTGCGTCAGGTTGATGATCTGGCGAACGTGCTCCGCGTTCATCGACGGGCCGCACAGCAGAAAGCTGGACTGCGTGAGCGAGCCGCCCGACTTGTGCATGGAAACCGAAGCGAGGTCCGCGCCCGCCGCCATCGCGGAAACCGGCATATTTTCACCGAAGTAGAAATGCGTGCCGTGTGCCTCATCGGCCAGCACCTTCATGCCTGCCGCGTGCGCGAGCCTTACGATTTCCCGAATGTTCGAGCAGATGCCGTAGTAGGTCGGGTTGTTGACGAGCACCGCCTTTGCGGACGGGTGCTTCTCAATGGCCGCCTTCACGTCCGCGACCGACATGCCGAGCGAAATGCCCAGCCGGTCGTTCATCTGCGGGTTGACGTAAACCGGAATCGCACCGGTCAGCACGAGTGCGTTGATGACGCTGCGGTGTACGTTGCGCGGCAGAATGATCTCGTCGCCGCGTTTGACCACGGAGAGAATCATCGCCTGTACGCTGCTCGTCGTGCCGCCCACCATCAGGAAGGCGTGCGCCGCACCGAACGCATCGGCAGCCAGCTCCTCGGCCTCGCGGATAACGCTGGTCGGGTGGCACAGATTGTCGAGCGGCTTCATCGAGTTGACGTCCACCGTCATGCATTGCTGACCGAGGAATTTCGTTAATTCCGGCGAACCGCGTCCGCGCTTGTGGCCGGGTACATCGAACGGCACAATGCGCATGTCTTTGAAGTTTTCGAGCGCCTCCATAATTGGCGCACGGGATTGATCCATAAAAATGCCTTCTTTCGGCAGAGAATGATATGCTGCGCTTTCGCGCGAAGCGCGCATGAAATACAAAATCTGCGCAGCAGATTGATAAAAACCGGGAGCATGTATCACGGTTTTTATACATGGAATAAAATTTGTGTGCCGCGCAGCGACGCGCAAATTTTATTGTGAAACAAATCCGAACATCGTTCGGTTTGTCTTTCTCGATTGAAAATGTATTTTCAATCGAAATCAGTAGATGTTCTTGCCCGAAAATATCTCAATCATCTCTCGTCTGAGGTCGGAGTGAATCTTGAGTCTGGTCTTGGGCGGCAGCTCATAGATGTCGGTGTTGAACAGGTAGTTCTGGAGATCGATCTCCTTGAGCAGCATACGGGTGTGGAACAGATTGGACTGGTACACGTTAATGTCGTATGCGTCGTACCGCTCGAGCGTTTTCGGATCGATAAAGTCCTGAATGGACGTCATATGGTGATCCATGAACAGCTTTTTGCCCTCGATATCGCGGGTAAAGCCGCGCACGCGGTAGTCCATGGTGATGATATCCGAATCGAACGAGCCGATGAGGTAATCGAGCGTAGACAGCGGCGTGATCTCACCGCAGGTGGCAACGTCAATATCCACGCGGAAGGTGGCAAGGCAGGTATCCGGATGGTACTCCGGGTAGGTATGCACGGTAACGTGGCTCTTGTCGAGGTGTGCAACGATGGTATCCGGCTCAAGGGCCGGCTTCATGTGCTCCTCCGCGATGAGAAAGGTCACCGAGGCGCCCTGCGGGTCGTAATCCTGCTTGGAAATGTGCAGCACATGCGCACCGATCATCTCGGTTACCCGCTCGAGAATGCCGGTCAGTCGTTCGGAGTTGTACTGCTGGTCGATATATTTGATGTAATCACGCTGTTCGCGCTCGGTCTTTGCATAGCAGACATCATAAATGTTGAAGGACAGCGCCTTGGTCAGGTTGTTGAACCCGTAAAGTTTGAGCTTGTTCTGCATTTCATATCCTCACAATACCAAAAAATCCCCAGGCGAAAGGGGTACACACGGTACGCTTTCACTTGAGGATGATCGTTCTCTTTTTGCAGATGCTTCTGCACATTCCGTAGGTTTTAAGCAAGAGGAAAGAGTCTATATAGCAAGAATCGTTACTTTTAGGCAATACCGCATAATGAAGCAAGAGCGATTTGCGAGTAAATTTTGTGCTCTGATAAGGCGTGGTTTTGCGGCAATACTTGCTGTATTGCAAAAAATCACAACGAAATCAGGGTGCAAAATTTCCGCAAAGCGCCGCAGTCTTAATTGTACGGTGTTGCCGTTGTACTCTTATTGATCGTTTCACAAGTGTGATGCGCCCGCGGCACACGGCTTTTAGTCAGCCAACTTATAAAATTCAATAAGGCAACAAAGTTGCCAGTTTCGGCATTTGACCCGGCTGTCCGTATGGCCTTAGCACCGTTTTCGCGCAGAAACCGGGCGGTCAAAGAAATTCTGCTGAAAGGCTTCGCCTCTCCGAGTAACTTTTATTATACCCGAGCATGGATACAAATGCAAGATTTTATTGCGGATTTTACAGATGTTGTGCCGAAATTTTCCCGGGCAGCATCATATAATTAGACAAGCGCGATTTACGAGCAAATTTTATGCACTGATAGCGCCACAGTCCTGATTGTATGATGTTGCCCTTGTACATAGAAAGTTTACAGTCTTTGTTTTGAAAAATCGCGTAAAACGTAGTACAATGGAAAAAGCAAGACGATGTAATTCTGAAGAGACAAGGTGAATCATGGCACGCAAAAAGAAAAGCAAGGGACTTCGGGTCAGCCTGATGCTGACGGTCGGACTGATGATCGTGTCGTTTGCGGCAGGCATGCTGACACAGAAGATCGTGTTCCGCGAGCCGCAGACCGACGCGGGACTTACCTACATTGAGGATATTCCGGTGATGACCGACTTTCTTCCCGAGGGCACACGCGCCCGTCCGGGACAGAAGCGCGAGATCAGGTATCTCGTCATCCACGAGACCGACAACACCGGCACCGGCGCAAATGCGGCCGCGCACAACTCGTTCATCCACCAGAACGCCAACGCCGAGGAGGGCATTGTTTCGTGGCACTACACGGTGGACGATCACGAGATCTACCACCATCTGCCGGATGATGAGACTGCCTATCACGCAGGCGACGGCATGGAGAAGAACGGCGGCAACATGAACGGCATCGGCATTGAAATGTGCGTCAACTCGGATGGCAACTACGAACAGACGCTCATCAACACCGAAAAGCTGTGTGCGCGGCTGCTGATCGAGTACGACCTGAACCCGTCCAAGGCACTGAAAAAGCATCAGGACTTTTCGGGCAAAATCTGTCCGTCCACCCTCATCAACAGCGGCCGCTGGGACGAGTTCTGCAGCGCGGTAACCGCAAAATACAAGGAGCTGAAGGCCGACGAAGCGGCAAAAGCATCATAAGTATCCGGTTAGCAGTATGCAACCATGTGCAAAAACCGTGGGAAATCAAAGGGCGATTTGTCGTAAATCGCTCTTTCTTTTTATCCTCTGATATGGTATACTTCAAATCGTACGCTGTAAAAAAACTGAAAAAATTTAAGCGTACCGTAAATCCTACTTAAAATTTATCACATTGTGAAGGAGTGAACTGAAATGATCGTTGTACTCAAACGAAACAGCGACAAGGAACATGTCGAAAAACTGATGCAGCATTTCACGGATATGGGGCTGCGGATCAACTATTCCCAGGGTGCAGATACACTTATCCTCGGCCTGATGGGCGACACGACCCGGCTTGATGAAGGGGACATTATGGCGTATGACGTGGTCGAGCGTGTACAGCGCGTGACCGAGCCGTTCAAGGCAGTCAACCGCAAATTCCACCCCGAGGACACGATCATCGAGGTTGCGGGCCGCAAGATCGGCGCCGGCTACTTCAATGTTATGGCAGGTCCGTGCTCGGTCGAGAACGAGGCGCAGATCGTCGAGTGTGCCGAGCGCGTTAAGGCTGCCGGCGCCTCCTTCCTGCGCGGCGGTGCATTTAAGCCGCGTACCTCCCCGTACTCGTTCCAGGGTCTGGAGGCCGAGGGTCTCAAGCTGCTGCTCGAGGCAAAGCGTCAGACCGGTCTGCCGATCGTCACCGAGATCATGAGCGAAAAGCATCTCGATCTGTTCGCGGATGTTGATATCATCCAGCTGGGCGCCCGCAACATGCAAAACTTCATGCTGCTCAAGGAGCTGGGCCGCTCGAAAAAACCGATCCTCCTCAAGCGCGGTCTGTCCGCCACCATGGAGGAGTTCCTCATGGCTGCCGAGTACATTTTCGCAGGCGGCAATACCAATGTTATCCTGTGTGAGCGCGGCATCCGTACCTTTGAGAAGCTGATCCGCAATAATCTGGATATCTCCGCTGTTCCGCTGGTGAAGATGTTCAGCCACCTGCCGATCATCATCGACCCGTCCCACGCAGCAGGCCGCCGTGATATGGTGCAGCCGCTGTCCCGCGCAGCCATCGCTGCCGGTGCTGACGGCCTGATCATCGAGGCGCATAACGATCCCGCACACGCCCTCTGCGACGGTGCACAGTCGCTCGACCTCAACCAGTTCGATACCGTCATGAAGGACATCAAGCGCCGCGCCGAGTTTGAAGGCCGCGTGATGATGCCGTAAAAGCAAACAGAAACCTCTCCGGTTTTCGGAGAGGTTTTTATTTTATATATTGTTTTCCCGTAGGGTGCGACGACCTCGGCGCACCGTTGTAAACCATCTGCACACGCATAACCGTAGGGGCGCACAGTGTGCGCCCGCAGCGCGACCGGAGCCTGCGCAAGGAACGGCCAAGAACCGTTTGATTTTACGTTGCGTGGGAGCACACTGTGCTCCCCTACGAGATAACGAGTACCAATCGTTAGATACGGTGCGCCGAGTCGTCGCACCCTACGTTTTAGCTATTGACCGACAATTCAGCCAGTGAACCAAATTGATAACCCGCGCTCTCCCACTTCGTCAGCAGTTCATCGAGAATCCTCGCATTGGTCTCGCTGGTGGAATGCAGCAGCACGATGGCTCCGTTATGTATCCTCGGCAGCAGCTTGGAGAATGCCTGCTCATCGGTCGGCTGGTTATCCGTATACCAGTCCACATACGCGAGCGACCAGAAAACCGTGGTATACCCCAGCTCCTGCGCCTGCCGGAGATTCTCCTCGCTGAACTTGCCCTGCGGCGGACGATAAAATTTCTGCATCGGCTGGCCGGTCAGCGCGGTGTATTTCTCCTCGAGACCGTTCAGCTCCGCCGCAAACGCGCTCTTATCCGCAATGCCGGACATATCCGGATGGTGCAGCGTATGGTTGCCCACGATATGCCCCTCCGCTGCCATGCGCTTTACGAGTTCCGGTGCGGTATCAATAAAGTTGCCCACCACGAAAAAGCAGGCAGGCGCGTTATGCTTTTTGAGCGCATCCAGAATAGCAGGCGTGCAGCCGTTCTCGTAGCCCGCGTCAAACGTCAGGTAGATGGTCTTTTGGCTCGTGTCACCGACGTAAAACGCGTTGTACTGCCGCAGTTCCTCGGCGGAGACATTGCCGACCGGCGGCTGACCCTCGGTTTGGAACGACAATCCCCAGTCGCTGACAGACGCGGGAACCGCCTGTTCGGCGGCTGTCGGCTCAGCATTTTCGCGCGGAAACAGGATGAAAACCGCGGTCAGAACCGCAAAAACGCTAAGTCCCACACCAATTCGGTGCAGGCCTGTGCGTGTGATCGTGATAAACATAGCAGTGCCCTCCCTTGCTCTACCCTATGCGCCCGCATGGACAGTATGACGGTTTTTGCCCGCCAATTTGTGCCAAACTGCGGATAGACAAATCCCACTGTTTTCCTGTACAATGGTAGTAACACCTATGTGAGGGGGCACAATATGAAAAAGAGAAACCGTTTTGCCGCTGCCGCACTCGCAGCGCTGCTGCTCGCCGGCTCGGCGCCGAGCGCGCTCGCACTGGATACCACACCGCCGATGTATCAGCAGTTTGGGTATGACAGTGCGGAGGAGTACATGGAACAGGAATCATCCTACGGCGTTTTCGATTATGATACGCTCAGTGACCATTATCGGCAGCACCTGGACGCCATCCATAAAGATCCCCAGATCGCAGTCGATTACTGGGGGTATGACGATCTGGAGGGGCTGTCCTTCGGCTGGGACGGTGATTTAGAGGAATGCTATCGTGATACAGCGCGTGCCATGACAGAGGGCGATGAATACAAACTCCGCTGTCAGCTTTCCGTGCAGCTCAACGGCGCGTATGTCCACTTTGCGGACGCACAACCGGAAAAGGTAAACGGGCGCGTGATGGTTCCCTTCCGCGCCATTGCCGAGGTGCTCGGCGCCGAGGTCACATATGACGCCGGAGCAATCACCGCGAAAAAGGGCGGCGAAACGCTGTCGTTCGCGCTCGGCGGCAAGCAGCTTACCGTCACGGACAGCGCGGGCAAAACCGTCAAAACCGTGCAGCTTGATACCGCGCCGTACAAAAAAGGCGGACGCACCTATGTTCCGGTGCGCTTTTTCGCGGAAGCGTTCGGACTGACCGTGCAGTGGGATCAGGATATGCAGACCGCCGTGCTGTATGACCGCGCGGCGCTTGTAAGCGACATTGACAGCAAGTTTACCGTGCTCAACAAGTGGATCAAGGCACAGCCATCCACCGAAAACGCCAAGACGCTGCGCACGGTGGCGACAATCGGCGCGGCGTACACCGCCTTCGACACCATCGACGGCAACAAGGATTACAAGGTTGATGTCAAAACCGAAATTCTGGCGAACGGACAAGCCATTGAGGCGACCGTGACGGTCGATCTGCGCGTGCTGGCGTCTTATTTCCTCGGCGATTTGCAGGCGGATGACGTACTCACCGCCGCACAGGCAGCCCTCCTGCGCAGTGCGCTGAGCAACGTCAAGCTCGAGCTCCTATGCAGCGCGGACAGCGGCGACCTGTATTTGAAGTGCCCTGCCGTGGCAAAGATTCTGGCGATGGACGAAACGGACGACGCCGATCTCAAGGCGCTGTCGAACGGCGCGTGGCTGCACATCAACTGGGCGGACAGCACATTCGGCACTCGGTTCAGCGAAAATCTGAAGATTCTGAAGAACAATACCTTTACCTCGGTGGGCGAAAGCATCGTTGCCGCGAACGAATCCAACATGACCGCATATGAGCTTGGCTGGGAGGATTTTTATCTCAACATAAAGAATGACGTAAACCGCCTGAACAACCTGCTGGGCGATGAACAATTCACCGCAAGCGGCTCGCGCTACACCGCAAAAATCAACGGTCTGAGCAGCGATTCGTATGACAACCTGACCGGCAGCTACACGCTGAACACGGCGGACGGCTCGTTCTCGGGCACACTCGAAAGCCGCTCCGATAGCTGGAACACCACCAAAACCGTGCTGACGTTCTCCGGCAGTGTGCAGAACTGCAAATTGAACGTGACCTACCACACCAAGAACACCGGCATTCTGTCGCTCGATATCACGCTGAGCACGACCGAATCCAGTGTCGAGCCAAAGAACGCGCCGCCTGCAGGCGACAAAATCGTCGAATGGACGCAGCATGATTATTCCAATAACTAGGATTATGTCAATCCGGACGGTTCTCTCGGATAACGCAGTATAAAACCATAAAGAAAGAGCAGATGCCAAGCATCTGCTCTTTTTCTATCCAATTCAGGAATTTAGCCGCGCAGCTGAGCGCCGAACTCGGTCTCAAGCGCCGAGATCGCGGCACGCATTGCCTTGTCGCACTCCTCATCGGTGAGGGTACGGTCGGGTGCGCGCAGGGACAGCGAATAAGCCACGGACTTCTTGCCCTCCGGGATGCCCTTGCCCTTGTAAACGTCGAACAGCTTGACCGACTCGAGCAGCTTGCCTGCTGCCTTCTCAACAGCGGCCTGCATGGAGGCTGCCGGAACGGCATCGTCAACCAGAACCGCGATATCGCGGGTAGATGCCGGGAACTTAGGCAGCGGATGATACAGCTTCTCCGGGTCGATGGCAGCCAGCAGCGCGTCCATCTGCAGCTCAGCAGCGAGTACCTCGCCGGACAGACCGTAGCGTGCGGCAACGGTCGGATGAATGGTGCCGAATACGCCGATCTCCTTACCGTCGATCAGCACCTTGGCACAGCGGCCCGGGTGATAGGACGGATTGGCCTTCTCGGGAGCGAAGGATGCACCCTTGATGTTCAGCTCACGCAGCAGCGCCTCGATGGCACCCTTGAACTGGAAGAACGACAGGCGGCCGTAGCTGCCGAGGGTCAGGATCTTCTCCTCGTGCGGCAGAACGTCCGGGTCAGCCTTGCCATCCTTGACGGTCGGGGTGTAGATGGTGCCCAGCTCGTACAGCGAAGCGGTCGGGTTGCGGTGTGCGTGGTTGTGTGCCAGATTATCCAGCATAGACGGCAGCACGGTGGTGCGCATTACGCTGAAATCCTCACCAAGCGGGTTGAGGATGGTGGTGGAGATACGGCGCGGGTCGTTCTCGTCCCAGCCGATCATGTCGTAGAACTTCGGGGAGATGAACGAATGGCTCATGGACTCGTCAAAGCCTGCCTCGCGGCAAACCAGAGCGGCAGCGCGCTCCGCCTGCTGGGACGGCGTGAACTCACCCTGTACCATCTCGCCTGCGTACAGCGTGGTCGGGATCTTGTCGTAGCCGTACATGCGGGCAACCTCCTCAGCCACGTCGCACATGCGGTTGATGTCGGTGCGGAAGAACGGCACAACGACCTCGTTGTTCTCGATCTTGAAGTCCAGCTTCTCGAGCAGCTTTACCTGCTCCTCGGCGGACAGCTCCAGACCGAGCAGGGCGTTCATCTTGTCCGGCTCGAACGGCAGACGCTTGTGGTTCGGGTCGGAGTTGTCAACGTCGATAATGCCGTCGATGACCTCGCCTGCGCCCAGCTGCTCCACCAGCTCGCACGCACGGTTGACCGCATCGAGGGTCATGCGCGGGTCAAGGCCCTTCTCAAAGCGGCCGGAGGCCTCGGTACGCATGCCAAGCGCCTTTGCGGTGATACGAACGGTAGCGCCGTGGAAGTTTGCGGACTCGAAAACGACGGTCTTGGTGTCGTCCATAATCTCGGAGTTTGCGCCGCCCATAACGCCTGCAACAGCAACCGGCTTGTCGTTGTCGCAGATGGCGAGCATCTTGTCGTTCAGGTCGTGATCCACGCCGTCCAGAGTCTGGATGGACTCACCGTTGCGGGCACGGCGGACAACAATGCGGCCATCGGACAGGCACTTGTAGTCGAACGCATGCATCGGCTGGCCGTACTCGAGCATAACATAGTTGGTGATATCAACGATGTTGTTGATCGGACGAACGCCGCAGGCGTGCAGACGCTCGCGCATCCACGCCGGAGACGGCTCGATCTTGATATTCTTGACAATGCGGGCGGTGTAGCGCGGGCACAGGTCGGTATCCTTGACCTCGACGGACATATACTTGTTGATGTCGTCGCCCACGCCCTTGACCTCCGGGGTCTTGACGCTGAACGGACGGTCGAAGGTAGCCGCAGTCTCGCGGGCCAGACCGATCACGCTCAGGCAGTCCGGGCGGTTGGACGTAATCTCAAAATCGGAAACCCAGTCGTCCAGACCGAGCACCTTCTTGATGTCCTCGCCAACCGGAGTGCCGGCCGGCAGGAACAGGATGCCGTTCTCGCACGCATACGGTACGCAGCCGTGGGACAGACCCAGCTCCTGGAACGAGCACATCATGCCGTTGGACGGCACGCCGCGCAGCTTGCCCTTGGTGATCTTCACGCCGCCCGGCAGGGTGGACTTGTGCAGGCAGACCGGGCAGATCTCGCCAACGGACGCAGGCGTTACATTGGGTGCGCCGGTGACGATCTGCACCGGCTCCTCCTTGCCGACATCGAGCTGGCAGATCTTCAGATGGTCGGAATCCGGGTGATCGACAACCTCGAGGATCTTGCCGGTCACAACGTTGTCGATCTCCGCGCCGAGGTAGTAAACCTCCTCGACCTTGGAGCCGGACATGGTAAGCCGTGCGTCATACTCCTTGGGCGTGACGCCGGAAATATCGGTATAATCCGAAAGCCAGGAAAGCGGCAGTTTCACAAAAATTCCTCCTTGAAATTTTTCGATTGAAACCACGGTTTCAATCGAGGGGGACGCGCCGAACCATGGTTCGGACGCGTTCTAGGCTGCGAAAGGTT
>OLRK01002434.1_pt1 | contig 11712 bp, 9 predicted proteins | sample 1672911 | NCBI WGS metagenome assembly OLRK01 (sample SAMEA3136736, study PRJEB25190) | human gut metagenome | biome: human gut; feature: human-associated habitat; material: faeces | place: Austria | collected 2013
ACGGCGCACTTTTCATCCTCAAAAATAAAATGGCGGCTGCCGATCCGCACGTCCTCGCCGGCCACCTCGGAGGCGATGCCGTGGGCGATCACGTAGCTGACTTTGGCGTGCATTTCCTCGTGTTTTAAGTTCTCGATTTCGGCCTGGCGCACCACCGCGTTGGCGATGGAGTGGGGGAAATGTTCCTCCAGACAGGCAGCCAGGCGCAGCATCTCATCCCGGTCCCAGTTTCCGAAGGTCAGCACCTCCCGCACCTTCGGCTCCGCCTTGGTGAGGGTGCCGGTCTTGTCAAAGACCAGGGTGTCTGCCTCGGCCAGGGCCTCCAGGAATTTTCCTCCCTTTACGGTGATCTGGCGCTCATTGCACTCCCGCATGGCGGAGAGGACTGCCACCGGCATGGACAGTTTCAGGGCGCAGGAGAAGTCCACCATAAGGATGGAGACGGCCTTCATGGGATTTCTGGTGATGGCGTAGGTAGCCACCGCCCCCAGAAAGCTGTAGGGCACCAGGCGGTCCGCCAGGTGTTCCGCCCGGCTCTCTAAGGAGGATTTTAATTTTTCTGACTCCTCCAGCATTTTGATGATTTTTTCATAGCGGGTGTTTCCGGCGGCTTTTTTCACCTGGATGACCAGCTCCCCTTCCTCCAGGACGGTACCGGCGTAAACGGAAGATTCCGGCCCTTTTTTCACTGGGATGGATTCACCCGTGAGGGATGCCTGGTTGACCATAGCCTCCCCCTCTCTCACCACGCCGTCCAGAGGGATCATGCTGCCCACGGCCACGCGGATGAGGTCGCCCTCCCGCACCTGGTCTAAGGGGAGCTGCACGTCTCCTTCCTCCCGTTTCAGCCAGACATGATCCACACCCAGAGCCATGCTGCCGGCCAGATCGGCCACGGATTTTTTGTGGGTCCACTCCTCCATCAGCTCGCCGACGCCTAACAGGAACATGACGGAGGACGCGGTGTTAAAATCCCGCCGCAGCAGGGACACAGAGATGGCTGTGGCGTCCAGTACCGGCACCTCCAGTTTCCGGCGCAGGACGCAGCCAAGGCCGGTGCCCAGGTAGCGGACGGCTTTGCAGCAGGTCCATCCGGCGCGGATGGGGGACGGCACGAAGGTGTTAAAGAGGGCCCGTTTTACAAACCGGCTGATGAGCCGTTCCCGGTACTCCCCGTTTAATTTCCGGGAGGTGCACTCCGGAACCAGCCGCCGGACGGACTCGTCCTCCAGGGAAAAGGCGGCAATCCGCCGCAAAAGCTCATTCCGTTCCCCCTGATAGAACACCACTCCGTCTCCGCTGCGCTCGTACACCTTCCCGCTCCTCACTCCGGGAAGGGATAAAAGATAATAGAGCAGGCAGTCCGCCTGCTCTGGATTCAGGCGGCCCAGGCTTGTGGAAAACCGGATCCGCCCTCTGATTTCATGCTCAATACGAAGTTTCATGATTACTCCCCGTCGGTTTCAACGTCCGCCGTCTCTGCCTCGAACACTTCTTTCTGCGCCCGCTCCTCGTTCACGGCCTTCGCCTCAGCAAGCACGTCCTCGGCGTTCTCCTGCACCTTGTTTACGGTATCCATCACGCACTCTTTGGCGCGGAGCACTGCGGCGGTGGTGTGGACATACGCCTTTTTGGCATCCCGGCTGGAGAGCAGCTTGATGCCTGCCGTTCCAAATAATACTCCCGTGGCGAAACAGATGCACGCTTTTCCATATTTGCAGTCAAACATTGTTCATTCCTTCTTTCTTGTGTTGTGATTTGTGATGTTTTTCCCTTATCCCGTTTCGGCGGCGGTCGGGAAACCGCTGCGCGGGGCGGGGATTCGGCCCGTTTGGGTTGGCCGGGTCTATTTGTGGCGATAGCCTGTATAGAAAGCCATCATACTGGAAAACGTGTGCGCTACAGTGCACACGTGCGCCGGAGCGCGGCTGCGCCAGCAGCCATCTTCCTCTGCGCGGAGTGCGCCTCCGCCGGAGGCTTTTTGTCAATAGGAAACGCAGTTTCCTATTGACAAAAAAGCATGGCCCATGCCCAGAATCTGTGCTGTTTCATCTTTTGTTCTACCGCCTCTCTTTTGTGCCGCCGGAGTGCGCTGCTTCGGACGGCGAAAGCCTTGTATACAAGTACCTCCTTTTATTTTACGGTTAAGACAGCCTAATGTCAATTAGGTAGTCTTAACAATTTGGGTGTCCGAACTGTTTTTTGCGGCGGTTTCCATTTTTGTACGTGTATGAAAGAGGAAAACTATGGAGAAATTGACCGCGATAGGATGATTCCCGGAGACAGGAAAACCGTTCCAGACAGGCGAAAACGAGGTGTCTGGCGTCGTTTCCGCGTTCCGTCCGGAACGGTTTTTATGGATTCTGTGATGTCTGATTAGATGGTTTTACATTGCAGCCTGCGTCCCGCGGCTGATTTTTCCGCATTTGACGGCGTTTCTATTCTATGTAGCCTCTCTGCTCCGCTCCCCTGGTCAATCCAGGAAGGTGACAGCTTTGCAGGGCGTACGGTAATTGGCATTGGCGATGCAGATGCCGGTCTTGGACGAGCCTGCGTGGATAATCTGTCCGCCGCCGATGTACATGGCCACGTGGTTGATGGTGTCGCCGCTGGCGTAGAACAGCAGGTCGCCGGGCTGTACCTCCGATACGGGAATCTCTTTGCCCTTAGCCGCCTGGTCTCTGGAGCTGCGGCCGGTGCTGATGCCAAAATGCTCATAAATCCGCATGGTAAATCCGGAACAGTCCGTTCCGTCGGTCAGGCTGGAGCCTCCGTAGACGTAAGGATTGCCCAAAAACTGCTTAGCATAGGCCACAATAGCCTCTCTGGTGGCGCTCATGACGGCCTGTTCTCCCTCAGGAGTGAAGTAGCCGGGGCCATTGCTCTGGGAGCCCTGACTGCCCGTTCCCGTCTGGCTGTCCGCCACCGGCGGAGCGTCCGTGCTGTGGGAGGTGCCGTCTCCCGCCGGGTTGACGGGGATGATGTTCTCCTCCTTCGTCTGCTCCAGTTTCTGGATGGCCGCCTCGGCCTCCGCCCGCTGCTGCTCCTTCTGCCGCTGCATTTCAGCCTCCTCCTCCAGACTCACCGCCTCCCGGAACTCCACCCGGGTGCTGATGTAGTCGCAGGAAACGTATCCCTGAAGGGTATCGTCAATGAGCAGATGGGCGAAACCGTCCTGCTCTCCGATCACCTCATAGCTTGTCCCGGAATCCAGGGTGGTGAGGATGGCCGTCTCCAGGGACGGGCCTTCCCGCAGCCGCAGGCCGGAATTGCTGGTGACGGTGGCGTAGGTGGTGCCCACCTCCTTCGCCACTGCCTCCGCCTCGTCTCCGGTGATGAAATACTGGGCCTTTACGTAGCCTTCCACCGTACCGGAACGGATCTGATACCAGTCTCCGCCCTCTCCCGACACGGTAGCCAGGATGGTGGCGGCGCAGTCGTCATAAATTTTCCCCACCACGACGCTGGAGGTATTGGCCTCGGCCCGCACATTTACGTAGTTTGTCACCTGGCTGATGGCGATGGAGTCATAGGATTCCCCGCTGGTGGCCAATACGGTATGAGCGGAGTTGCCGCTGAGCCCAAGGGCCGGTACCTCGTCCGCCCACGCCGGAACACAGGCGCAGACCGCCAGGCCGCCGGTTAAAAGGGCGGCGCAGAACCCTTTTTTCATTCTGTCTGTTCTCATTCGTCCGCGTCCCCCTTATTCTTCCGTGAGATAACGCTCCACGCTGGTGATGGCATTGGCGCCGTCGGACACAGCGGTCACGATCTGGCGCAGCCCCTTCGTTCTCACATCCCCGGCGGCGAAAATGCCGGGACAGGAAGTGGCGCAGTCCTCTCCCGCCTTGATGTAGCCGTTTTCCATTTCCACAAGTCCCTCAAAGGGAGCGCTGTTGGGGTTGATGCCCACGGCTACAAAGACGCCTTGGAGCTCCAGCTCCCGCGTTTCCTTCGTCTTTACGTTGGAAACTACCAGTTTTTCCACCTTGTTCTCTCCCTCGATCCGCTCCGGGATGCTGTCCCAGACCAGCTCCACATTTTCCAGGGAAAACAGTTTCTTCTGCAGGCTCTTGGCTCCCCGCAGCTCATCCCGGCGGTGTACCAGGTAGACCTTTTTGCACAGACGGGCCAGGAAAATGGCGTCCTCGATGGCCACGTCGCCGCCGCCGATCACTGCCGTGGTCTTGCCGCGGAAGAAGGCACCGTCGCAGGTGGCGCAGTAGGAAACGCCCATGCCGGAGAGCTCCTCCTCGCCGGGGATGCCCAGTTTCCTGTGACCGGCTCCCGTGGCGATGATCACCGTTTTCGTCTCGTAGGTCTGACCGGCGCAGACCACTTTTTTCACCTTTCCCTCCGTCTCAATGCAGAGCACCTCGTCCTCCACAAAATCCGCGCCCAGGCTGTCGGCGTGCTCTCTGAACTTCATGCCCAGATCATAGCCGCCGATGCCGCGGACGCCGGGGTAATTGTCCACCTCGTAGGTGGTGAGCACCTGTCCGCCGCTGACCACATTTTTCTCTATTACAATGGCATTTAACTCCGCCCGCTCCGCATAGATGGCTGCCGCCAGTCCTGCCGGGCCGGAGCCGATGATGACTACGTCATAAATCTCGCCCATGGGAATCCCTCCTTTATCGTTCCATATTTTTACCGTTCAAGGAATAGTATATCATGTATGGCGTCCGGAATACAATCCCAGATTCGGGGGTGTAAGAAAGTTTTAAGGTTTGGACGGAATCCTGGTTACGCAACGGCGGTTTTCTGGTATAATAGGAGGCAAGAGGTGATGATTTATGGCAAAGAAAACGGTACTGGTGACTGGCGCTTCCCGCGGAATCGGAAAGGCCATCGCCGTGAAATTCGCGAAAAAGGGCTACAATGTGGCCATCAGCTGCCTGCGGAACGAGGACCGGCTGATGCAGGCAAAACGGGATATTGAATCCTTCCAGACCTCCTGTCTGGCGTTTCTGGGGGATATGGGGGACTGGGAAACCTGCCAGGCCATGTTCGGGAAGGTGAAGAAACAGTTCGGCTCCGTGGACGTGCTGGTAAACAACGCGGGCATTTCCTACATCGGACTGCTCCAGGACATGACCCCGGCGGACTGGGACCGGATCGTGAAGACGAACCTGACCTCCGTGTTTAACTGCTGCCGCCTGGCGGTGCCGGACATGGTGACCATGAAGGCGGGAAAGATCATCAACATTTCCTCCGTCTGGGGCGTGGCCGGAGCCTCCTGCGAGGTGGCCTACTCCGCCACCAAGGGCGGGATCAACGCCTTTTCCAAGGCCCTGGCAAAGGAGCTGGGCCCCAGCAACATCCAGGTAAACGCCGTGGCCTGCGGGGCCATCGACACGGAGATGAACCGCTGGATGGAGGACGACGAGCTGATCAGCCTGGTGGACGAGATCCCGGCGGGCCGTCTGGGAAAGGCGGAGGAAGTGGCGGATCTGGTGTACCATCTGGCGTATAAGAGCAATTACCTGACAGGGCAGGTGATCGGGCTGGACGGCGGGTGGATCTGACGTTTCGGAAATTAAGGTCAAAATGAGGCGCCCCGCGGCATTCCGGCAGTTTCAGGGCCTGGAATCCCCGCGGGGCGTTTCTCTTTTTTACAGTTCCCTTTTTCCCTGCGCCCCCATTTCCAAAGGAGAGTGAAAATGTTGTTTCATACCATTGCAAATATTCCAGAGCCGATCCGTCCCTTTCTCATCAAGCGGGTTTATGAGAAGGGGGAGTATATTTTAACCGCCGGCGGCGACAACCTCCATCTCTATCTCGTCGAGTCCGGTTCCTGTGTGGCGACCATGGAAGGCTACAGCGGCGCCGTGGCGTTCATTGACAGCTATCACTCTGGTGATATGTTCGGCGAGCTGGAAATTTTCTGCGAGGATCTCAAGACGGCGGAGGTGGTCGCCGTTGAAAAAAGCACCATTTACATGGTGCACAAAACCTATGTTCTGGAGTGGATGAAACTGGATTTTGACTTTACCTTAAGCCTGATCGAGCATCTGGTGAAAAAGCTGCGCTATCATTCCCGCAGGGCCGTCCTTCTCCAGCTCTGCAGCGTGAAGGAGCGGGTTGCCTGCGCCATCCTCGCCCACGACGACGCAGGCGCTTTGGAGTTTCTGACCAAACAGAACTTGTCCGTCCTGGCCCAGACCCCCATCCGCAGCGTCAACCGCGCCCTGGAAACTCTGATCCAGCGGGGCTGCATCCGCGTTTCGGAAAAGCGGATCCAGATCACCGACCGGCCGCTTTTGGAGCAGATTTCCAATTATCAGGCCATATCGCAGCTGTGATTTTCCCGCGGGACGCGCGGTTTCAGAATGCCAGCCGCCACGGCCGCTGCCGAAAATACCACAAACGGCGCGGACATTCCGCCATTTATAAAGGAAATCGCGTTCAGGGCATAGGGGGATACGGACGAGCCCAGGTTGCATCCCACTAAGGCGCAGGTGGTTGCCGCCTTCACCGCCTGGGGCGGAAATTGTTCTGAAATGCCCTCAAAGACGGTGGTAATCAGAATATTGTTGGCAACCCCCGCAATCACCGCCCCAAGACCGAGGACAATCAGGTTTCCCGCCGCGGCCATGACTGCCAGGCCCAGGCCCCAAACGCACAAAGCGATTCCCTGAAGGCGGCCGGAATACCGTTTCTTAAGCGCACCGAAAGCCATTCCGGCGAACACTCCGGTGATCATCATCAGGCTCAAAATCAGGCTGGACTGCGCCCCGGTACCAATTCCCTTTTCCACAACCAGACTGGGGATTCTCATAGTACAGCACGTATTGACTCCCACAAAAAATCCGCCCCAGAGGCCGCAGAATACATATCCGTTCCTCCCGCCTTTCTCCATCCGCCGGCCGGTCCGTTCTTCTGTTCCGCAAACCTTCTTTTCTCTCTTTCCATTCGGCACAAACAGGAGATAGAGGAGCAAAACTGCCGCTCCGAAGAAATAAATCAGGAAACAGTATCTCCACTCCGCGCCGGAACCCAGAATCCGTCCCACGATCAGAGTCAAAACGACGTTTCCCACCGTCTCCGCCGAACCGCGATAGCCTAACAGGGCCGACCGTTCATCCCCTTCAAACCGTTGGTTGATCATGTCGATGGCGCATACATTCATCAGGCCAACGCCGGCGCCCTGGATCAGCCGCGCCACAAAGACTGCCCCATAGTCCTGGACCCACACCGGGGCGGCTCCGCCCAGAGTCAGAAACAGCAGGCCAAGCACAATGCTGGCCCTGTCGCTGAGTATCTGGGAAATCCACGGGTTCAGAATGATGATCAGGGTGACCGCGACGGATGATATGGAAATCAGCTGCTCCACCTGGCTCCGCCCGTATCCCTCATAAAACCGGATCATTTCGGGGATCACGGCGGATACGGAATAGGTGGATACCAGCATCAGCGATAAGGATAAAATTCCTCCCTTTTCTAAAATGCGTCTCATGATGTTCCTCCCTAGCTTTCCTTTATGCTGATGTCAGCATAAGATAAAATCTATGAAAAAAACAGGTCAGTTGACCCGAATGAAAAAATTTTTACAGTGATTGGGGATCTGCAAATACGGCCTGCGACGGTCGGTTTTACAGAGCAAAACGGCCGCTATGCAGATTTGTTAGCGGACAATTTCAATAATCAAAAACAAAATGTCGCTTTTCAGGGGACGAAATTATGAAAAAATATGTTATATTGTTTTGGGGATACCAGGGTCAAAAGGTCGGAAATCCGATGCAAGCTTGCTTGCAAGAGGATTTTTGACCTTGGGACCCGCCAAAACATGAATAAGCAGCCATTTTTCGTAGAAAAATGAGCGGATTATGAATGTTTTGAGGATTGCGTGAGCACGTAGTGCGAAGCAATCCGGTATCAAAGGGGTCAAAATACCTTTTGACCCCAACATCTATTTTATAAAATAAAGGAGATACGTCATGAAGAATAACAGAGGAAAGGGCCTTTTATGTCTGCTCATTTCCATCGCGGCCATTGTGCTGTTCGGCTACCTGGGCTATACGACGGCAAATGACATCAAGCTGGGACTGGATCTGGCGGGCGGCGTTTCCATCACCTACCAGGCGGTGGGAGACGTCACGGATGAGCAGATGAACGACACGGTTTACAAGCTGCGCAAGAGAGTGGACAGCTACAACAGCACGGAGGCGGATGTGTACCGTGAGGGAAGTGACCGGATCAACATTGATATTCCGGGAGTTTCTGACGCCAACGCGGTGCTGGAGACGCTGGGAAAACCGGGATCTTTGCGGTTTACCGATATGGAAGGGAATACCATTCTCACCGGAGACCAGGTGAGCAGCGCCAATGTGATGGTGTCGGAAAACAACGGATCCAGAGATTACGTGGTGTCCCTGACGTTTAACGAGGAAGGCACGAAGGCCTTCGCGGATGCCACCTCCGCCATGGTGGGCCAGCAGATCGCCATTATCTACGACAATGAGGTAGTTTCCGCCCCCACGGTGCGGGAGGCCATCACCCAGGGTCAGTGTACCATTGACGGAATGGCAGGATACGATGAGGCGGAAAATCTGGCCTCTACCATCCGCATCGGCGCCCTGTCCGTAGAGCTGATGGAGCTGCGCTCCAATGTGGTGGGCGCGAAACTGGGACAGGAGGCCATTACCACCAGTTTGCAGGCAGGTGCTGTGGGATTTGGAATCGTGGTCCTGTTTATGATAATTGTGTATCTGGTGCCCGGACTCGCGGCATCCCTGGCCCTGTCTCTCTATGTGGGGCTGATGGTGCTGCTGTTAGAGGTATTTGAGGTGACGCTGACGCTGCCGGGCGTGGCAGGTATCATCCTGTCCATCGGTATGGCTGTGGATGCCAACGTCATCATTTTCACCAGAATCAAAGAGGAAATCGGTGTGGGAAAGACGGTGGAATCAGCGGTCAAGACCGGTTTCGCGAAGGCTCTGTCCGCCATCGTGGACGGAAACGTGACCACCCTGATCGCGGCCCTGGTGCTGTTCTGGAGAGGCTCCGGTACGGTGAAGGGCTTTGCCACCACTCTGGCTCTGGGTATTGTGCTTTCCATGTTTACGGCCCTCTTTGTGACCAGGTTCATCCTGCGTGCCCTGTTCCGCCTGGGATTGCAGAACCCGAAACTGTACGGCGTGAAGAAAGAGCGGAAACCGGTAAACTTCCTTGGAAAGCGGAATCTCTGTTTCGTCCTCTCCCTGGTGGTGATCGCTGCCGGCCTGGTGTCCATGGGAATGGGCATGGCCTCTGGAAACGGCGCATTCAACTACAGCATGGAGTTTAAGGGCGGCACCTCCACCAACGTCACCTTCAACGAGGAAATGACCATGGAGGACATTTCCCAGCAGGTCGTTCCGGTGGTGGAAGACGTGACGAAGGACGCCGACGTGCAGACTCAGAAGGTAGAGGGCACGACGGAGGTGATTATTAAGACCAGAACTCTTTCCGTAGAGGAGAGAGAGGCGTTAAACCAGGCGATGGTGGACAATTTCGGCGTGGACGACGAGAAGATCACGGCGGAGAGCATTTCCGGAGCGATCAGCGAGGAGATGAAAAACGACGCTATCGTGGCGGTGGTGATCGCTACGGTTTGTATGCTGATTTACATCTGGTTCCGGTTTAAAAATATCCGGTTCGCGGCCAGCGCGGTGCTGGCGCTGGTTCACGACGTGGCAGTGGTGGCGACCTTCTATTCCATTCTCAAATGGTCTGTGGGTTCCACATTTATCGCCTGTATGCTGACTATCGTGGGTTATTCCATCAACGCGACTATCGTCATCTTCGACCGGATCCGTGAGAATCTGAAACTGACGGGCGGCCGGGCCGATCTGGCGGAGCTGGTCAACGACAGCATTACCCAGACCTTCACCAGGAGCATCAACACCTCTCTTACCACCTTTATCATGGTGTTTGTGCTCTATATCATGGGCGTGTCCTCCATTCGGGAGTTCGCTCTGCCTCTGATGGTAGGTATTGTGTGCGGAACCTATTCTTCCGTGTGCATTACGGGAGCGCTGTGGTATGTGATGACGGTGCGCCATGAAGGCAGGAAGGCCGCGGAGAAAGCGGCGGCCAAGGCGGCGAAAAAACAGGGGAAGAAGGCATGATGGAATATAAGATCATAGCGAAGGACGGCCGCGCCAAGCGGGCGGAAGTGAAGACGGTTCACGGGACGATCCAGACTCCGGTGTTTATGAACGTGGGAACGGTGGGGGCCATCAAGGGAGCGGTTTCCACCGACGATCTGCGGCAGATCGGCACCCAGGTGGAGCTTTCCAACACCTACCATCTCCATGTGCGGACGGGGGATAAGCTGATCAAGGAGTTTGGCGGCCTGCACAAGTTTATGAACTGGGACAGGCCCATTCTCACCGATTCCGGCGGGTTCCAGGTATTTTCCCTGTCGGGATTGAGAAAAATCAAGGAGGAGGGAGTGTATTTTAACTCCCATATTGACGGGCGCAAGATTTTTATGGGGCCGGAGGAGAGTATGCAGATCCAGTCCAACCTGGGATCCACCATCGCCATGGCCTTTGACGAGTGCGCGCCGGCTCTTTCCTCCAGGGAGTATGTGGAGAATTCCGTGGCCAGGACCACCAGATGGCTGGCCCGCTGCAAGGCGGAGATGGAGCGTCTGAACCATCTGCCGGATACGGTAAATCCCCATCAGCTCCTGTTTGGAATCAACCAGGGCGGCATTTTCCCGGACATCCGCATCGCTCACGCGAAGGAAATTTCCAGAATGGATCTGGACGGCTACGCCGTGGGCGGACTGGCCGTGGGAGAGACTCACGAGGAGATGTACCACATCCTGGATGAGGTGGTGCCCCACCTGCCGGAGAACAAGCCCACCTATCTGATGGGCGTGGGAACACCGGCCAACATCCTGGAGGCGGTGGACCGGGGCGTGGATTTCTTTGACTGCGTGTACCCGTCCAGAAACGGGCGCCACGGCCACGTTTACACCAACCACGGGAAGCTGAACCTGTTTAATCAGAAATATGAGCTGGATCCCCGGCCCATCGAGGAGGGCTGCCAGTGCCCGGCCTGCCGTTCCTACAGCAGGGCCTACATCCGCCATCTGTTTAAGGCAAAAGAAATGCTGGGGATGCGATTATGTGTATTGCATAATTTGTATTTTTATAATAAAATGATGGAAGAGATTCGCGATGCAATCGAGAACCACCGTTATGCCGAGTACAAGGAACAAAAACTGGAAGGTATGGCGAGAGGACAATCAAAGGGATAGCGGTCCGGGCAAGGCGCAGGACGCGAACAAGGAGGATTTTTACTATGCAAAGTGGAGTTGTTATGGTCGGCTACATCATTTTCTTCTGTGCACTGATGTATTTTATGCTCATCCGGCCCCAGAACAAGGAGAAGAAGAAAAGAGAGGAGCTTATGGCCAGCATTGCCGTAGGAGACAGCGTGCTCACGACCAGCGGTTTTTACGGCGTGATCATCGACATGACCGATGACACGGTGATCGTGGAGTTTGGCAGCAATAAGAACTGCCGTATTCCCATGCAGAAGGCGGCCATCATCGAGGTGGAGAAACCGGAGCTGTAATACGGAGAGAGAAGAAATGGGAGCGGTTTTCCTGGAGGATGGGAGGGCCGCTCCTTGTTTTTATGTCGTAGGAAACGGCGTTTCCTATGACACAAAAGCCTCCGGCGGGAGGCGCACTCCGCGCAGAGGAATATGGCT
>OLRK01002435.1_pt1 | contig 11706 bp, 8 predicted proteins | sample 1672911 | NCBI WGS metagenome assembly OLRK01 (sample SAMEA3136736, study PRJEB25190) | human gut metagenome | biome: human gut; feature: human-associated habitat; material: faeces | place: Austria | collected 2013
ATTCAGGACGGCGGGAGATCTGGCAGAAAAATTCGTGTCAAGCTTGCTTGTAAGCGGATTTTCCAGCCAGATCTCACATCGGAGGAATCTTCGATGCTTCTTGTTTGGCTTTACCGGACAAGAAGATGTCGTCCTGAATAGTTACCAATCGACAATTTATCACAGAGGAGGAAATCTCTATGTCCGAATATATTCTCAGCCAAATAAGGCCCTCCGATCGCCGTGCATCTAAGCAGATGGATGCGCTTTTACAGCAGGAGGGAATCGAACGGGACAAGAATCTTGATTACAGCGTCGGCCTTTTCGATGAAGATTACAATCTGGCCGCTACCGGTTCCTGCTTTTCCAACACCCTGCGCTGTCTTGCCGTCTCTTCAGACCATCAGGGGGAAGGGCTTTTAAATCAGGTTTTATCTCATCTTATGGAATACCAGTACAGCAGAGGCAATACCAGTCTGTTCCTTTATACCAAATGCGGCACTGCCAAATTTTTTGGCGATCTGGGATTTTATGAAATCGCCCGGGTTGAGGGAAAGGTCGTGTTTATGGAAAACAGACGTACCGGCTTTGCTGATTACCTGAAAAAGCTTCAGACGGAAACCAGTCAGTCTCCAGCTGCAAAAGCGGTTTCCCTTCTGGCAAATCCACGGACAGGCGCTGTTGTTATGAATGCCAATCCTTTTACCCTGGGTCACCGCTGGCTTGTGGAATACGCAGCTTCCAAAGTAGATCTGCTTCATGTATTTATTGTATCCGAAGACGTTTCCCTGGTCCCCCTCTCTGTTCGGGAGCAGCTGGTACGGGAGGGAACTGCGGATCTGGGCAATCTGGTTTATCATCAGACCGGCCCCTATATGATCTCCAATGCCACCTTTCCTTCCTATTTTTTAAAGGACAAGGACACCGTGATCCGCTCTCACGCCCGTCTGGATATTCAGGTTTTCCAGAAAATTGCCGGGGCACTGAACATTTCCCAGCGCTTTGTAGGCGAAGAGCCCTTCAGCCAGGTAACAGGAATTTATAATCAGGTTATGAAGGAGGAGCTGGAGGCCGCCGGGATTTCCTGCACCATCATCCCCCGCAGAGAAGATGCAGACGGTCCTATCAGCGCCTCTGGAGTCCGGGAACTTCTCCGTGACGGAAACTGGGACGATCTGCAAAAAAAAGTACCGGAATCTACATTCCGATACTTTTCTTCTGAAAAAGCTGCCCCTGTTTTACAAAAACTTCGAGAAGCCAATGAGGTTCGCCACTATTAATCTGTCACATGGTTTTTCTCTGAAAATACCCCTGCCATGCGTTTCAGCAGCCCAAGGGAAATCAGAATCGCCAGATAATCCGCTGCAGTCTGTGTGTAGTTAATACCAGAAAGTCCAAAACATGATTTCAGAAGATACAGAAGCGGAATAAAGAAAAGCCCCTGACGGCATACCGACAAAAGCGTAGCCGGAAGGGGCCTGTTTACTGCCTGCATACTGTTAATAGACAAAAACAAAAGCCCCAGAACCGGCCCTGCAATCGAAGTGGCTCTCAGCATCTGCGTTCCATACGTAATCACCTCTTCATCCAGAATAAAGCCCCCCATAATCTGCCGGCTGCAGAAAATATAAAACAGACTGAGAATCGTTCCGCATACCACGGTCAGCAGTCCGCTGAATTTCACAATGGACACAAACCTCTTTTTTTCTCCTGCTCCAAAGCAATATCCTAAAAGCGGCTGGATCCCGTTTGCAATTCCCATATGAATAAACACAATCAGCATATACGCCTTTGTTACAATTCCCATAGCTGCCAGCGGCTTATCTCCATAGGAAACCAGAGCGTTATTCAGCAGAACCGTGGCCACACTCATCAGGGCAGAATTGATTCCTGCCGGAATTCCAATGGAAATCAGGCGTTTCCACACCTCCCCAGCCCTGCGAAAATATCTGGGATGAATGGAAAGCAAGGGACTTTTTTTCAAAAAATAGTAAAAATAATACAGACAGGAACCAATATTTCCCAGCACCGTGGCAATGGCTGCGCCTGCCGTTCCCATATGAAAAGCCAGAATAAACACCGGATCCAGCACAATATTGATTATGGTTCCAATCATTCCTCCAATCATGGAAGCCTTTGCAGCGCCTTCCCCTCTCACAGCATGACCAAAGGTATTGCCAAACAAAATAACAGGAGCTCCCAGAGCAATATAAAACAGATAGTCCTTTGAAAACTGCCAGGTATAAGCGCTGCTTCCCAGAATACGAAGCAGAGGCTCCAGAAACAAAAGAATTGCCCCTCCCATAACAACTCCGAAAGCCAGCGAACCATAAGCGCAGAATGACGACGCCTGTTTTGCCTTTTCCTGCTGCTTTTGTCCCAGCAAAATAGAAATCAGCGCGCTTCCTCCGATTCCCAGCAGATTTGCCACTGCCATAAACATCACAAAAACCGGGTTTGTCAGCGATACAGCCGCCACCTGATAGGCATCATGGGTCTGTCCGACAAAATAAGTATCTGCCATATTATAGACAACCAGCACCAGAGAAGAAATTACTGTAGGTACTGCCATCTGAAACACTGCTGTCCTCACCGGCGCATATCGAAACAATTCCTCTTTTTGATCCATATAAATAACCTCCTATTTTTATTTGTATGCCAGCAAACTATTAGGAAGCAAAAATTATATCGCTACAGTCAGATCACATTTGTGAGATTTTTTTCTGTGGCCTGAAGATTTCTAACCCTCCATCGAGGAAAGCATCCTCCTGCACAATTCCTTAAACAGCTCTGTCTCTTCCCGTGACAATCCGGCTGTCAGCTTTTCTTCCATTTCAGCCCGCAGCTGACAGCAAAGCCCGTGAAGCCAGATTCCTCTGGGCAGCAGCTCAAGCTTTTTTAATCTTCCATCCTCCTCTGATGTCCTCCGGCAGACTAACTGCTTTTCCTCCATCAGCAGAAGCATTTTTGAGGCTGTTGCCCGGTTAATAGAAAATTCTGCCTCCACATCCTTCTGATAAATCGCTCTGTCCCTGTTATCATACAGGAAATCGCATACCCACAGATTCATCAAAGAATACTCCTGAATGTCCATCCTCTTATATAATACAGGAAGATATTTCTGAATGTGATTGTCCAGTTTTTTCAGCAAAAAGGAAACATCCATATTGCCTGCAAATTTACCGCCCATATTCCTTCCTCCTTTTTGTTTGCCTGCAAACTATTATAACAGGCAAGAAAAACATGTCAAGAATCTTTTTCATAATTTAAAACATATTTTTAAGAACGAAGCTCGCCTGCGGCGGGTCGCTTCTGCGACAAAATTCTCTTCCGACGCATGGCGATCCTCGCGGAGCGTTTTTATGTCATAGGACGCACTTTCCTATGACACAAAAAAAGGAACCTTCTGCCGTTTCCTGGAAAAAGGTTCCTGTGTAACTTCCAAATTCTTCCTCTACATCAGCGGCGCTATCAGCCGCAGCATTTTTCCTGCCATTCTCCGTCCCAGAGGATAATTCCGGCAGTCCTCCACCGTAATCTCCTGGCTTTTTTTCAGCGTATCCTGGAAATCCGCCTCAGCCTGTGCTACTGCCTGATTGCGGAACAGATAGGCGGCACATTCAAAATGAAGGTGGAGACTGCGGTAATCCAGATTAATTGAGCCAACCACAGCTTTCGTATCATCACTGGTAAATACCTTTGCGTGAATAAATCCGGGAGTATACTCAAAAATCCGAACGCCAGCCAGCAATAACTCCTCATAATAGGATCTTGCCAGCACGTAGGCATAGATTTTATCGGGAATGTGGGGCATAATAATAATAACCTCTATTCCCCGCTTGGCCGCAAAGGTCAGTGCCGTAATCATATCGCTGTCAAGAATCAAATACGGCGTCATAATATGTACATAGTATCGTGATTCATTCAGAATATCCATATATACATGCTGTCCCACGGTCTCCTCATCGAGAGGGCTGTCTCCATAAGGCATAACATATCCCTTTCGATCCAGCTCCGGCGGGAACTGGTATCCTGGATCCAGCTGATACTTTCTGTAATCCTCCGGCTTCTGCTCGGTAATATTCCACATCTGGAGGAACATCATCAAAAAGCTGTTGACTGCGTCCCCCTTCAGCATAATCGCCGTATCCTTCCAGTGGCCAAACCGTTCCTTCTGATTGATATATTCGTCAGCCAGATTAATTCCTCCGGTAAAGGCAGTGTGTCCGTCAATCACAGTAATCTTTCTGTGATCCCGGTTATTCTGATAGGAAGAAAGCATGGGACGAACCGGTGAAAACATCCGGCACCGGATTCCATATTTTTCCAGCTGTTTGGGGTATCCGTAAGGAAGCAGCGTCAGACTGCAGGTTCCGTCATACATAAACCGGACCTCCACACCCTGAGATGCCTTTTCCTTCAGAATTTCCAGAACACTGTCCCACATCTCCCCTTCTTCTACAATGAAATACTCCATAAAAATGTACCGTTCTGCCTTTTTCAGTTCCTCCAAAAGCTTCGGGTACATATCATCGCCCAGGGGAAAATATTCCGCATAGGTCTTGTCATAAATCGGATAGCCGCCATGATTTTTCATGTAAACTGCCAGCTGGGCATTTCCCCGGCTGGCCAGCCTCAGCCGATTCATAACATCCTCATCCTGCTTTAAATACGGTTCTGTCTCCTGAATCAAACTGCGAAGCCGCCGGTCAATGATCCGCACACCTACCTGCGATTCCACAAACAGATAGAACAGCGCTCCAAATACCGGAAATACCAGAACCGGAATAATCCAGGCCATCTGATACGACGGATTCTGTCTTTTATTAATAATATAAATGACAATAACTGCACTAAGCAGCGTAAATCCTCCATATACATAGAAGAAATGATCACTGAGCCATTGAAACGCCCCCAACAGTACAACTACCTGAAGCAGCAGCGACAAAACGACAAATGATGTCCGCCCAAATATAATCCGAAGTGGTTTTCCCAGAGTTTTCTTGTTCAGCTTTCCTCTGGCCTTATCTACAGCACTCACGCTCTGTACCTCCTGACTTTTTCTCTGTTTGGCCGCCTTTTCTCTCCATTCTCCCCATTTACCTTCTCCGAAGATGTCTTATGCCAGAGCCTGCTCCAAATCTGCAATAATATCCTCTGCCGCCTCAATTCCTACGCTGAAGCGAATCAGAGACGGATCAACCCCTGCCTCTACCAGCTGTTCGTCATTTAACTGCCGGTGGGTGTGACTGGCCGGATGAAGCACAGAGGTCCTTGCATCTGCCACATGGGTTACAATCGCTGCCAGCTTCAGTTTATCCATAAATTCTGCAGCAGCCGCTCTTCCTCCCTTTAATCCAAAGGAAATCACTCCGCAGGTTCCATTTGGCATATACTTCTGAGCCAGTTCGTAATAGCGGTCTCCTTTCAGTCCCGGATATTTTACCCAGGCCACGTCCTCTCTGCTCTGAAGATACTGAGCCACCTTCAGCGCATTTTCACAGTGACGGGGCATTCTTAAATGAAGGGTTTCCAGACCAATATTCAGCAGGAATGCATTCTGCGGAGACTGAATCGAACCCATATCCCGCATCAGCTGTGCCGTTGCCTTGGTGATATAGGCTCCCTTGCCAAATTTTTTTGTATAAATCACGCCATGATAAGATTCGTCCGGTGTAGTCAGTCCCGGGAACTTATCTGCGTGAGCTTCCCAGTCAAAATTGCCACTGTCTACGATACAGCCGCCTACACACATGGCATGACCGTCCATATATTTTGTAGTAGAATGGGTGACAATGTCTGCGCCCCACTCAAAAGGACGGCAGTTAATCGGTGTCGCAAAGGTATTGTCCACAATAAAGGGAACCCCATGTCTGTGAGCCAGACCGGCAAACTTTTCCAGATCCAGCACAACCAGTGCAGGATTGGCAATGGATTCTCCAAACACTGCCTTTGTATTGGGACGGAAAGCCTTTTCCAGTTCCTCCTCCGGCGCATCCGGATCCACCAGGGTGCATTCAATTCCAAACCGCTTTAAGGTAACCGTAAACAGATTGGAGGTACCGCCATATATGGTTGCCGCGCTGATAATGTGGTCGCCTGCAGAGCAGATATTCAAAACAGCATACATGTTGGCTGCCTGGCCGGAAGAAGTCAGCATCGCTGCCACACCGCCCTCTAAAGCGCAGATCTTATCCGCCACTGCATCGTTGGTGGGATTTGCCAAACGGGTATAAAAATAACCATTCTCCTCCAGATCAAACAGACGTCCCATCTGCTCGCTGGTTTCGTATTTAAAAGTAGTACTCTGATAAATAGGGAGCACCCTCGGCTCTCCGTTTTTCGGCTGCCATCCGCCCTGAATGCAGATAGTATCCCGTGACTGTTTCTTATCCATAGTCCTCTCCTCCTGTATCCTTCAAATATCTTTTAAAAATCTTTTAAAAAGAATTAAGCATAGTCTATCACATCCCGATAAATTTCACAAGTTTTCCTTTTTACAGACACAGCTTCAGCGCCCACAGTGCTGCCAGAAAAATCAGGTTCCATCCGGTAAAAACAGCCAGATAACGATTTTTCTTTTCCGGACAGTATGAAACCGCCTGCTTATAGGAAATCAGACTTGCCATAGACGCAATCAAAGTTCCAAGGCCTCCCAGATTCGTTCCTACAATCAGACTTTCCCACTCTCCGGTAAAATTGGACAGAAGCAAAGCTGCCGGAACATTGCTGATTACCTGGCTCATCAAAATTGCCGCCTGGGTTTCATGACCGGAAATCATGGACACCACAAAATCGCGAAACGGAGCATAGCGGTTCATATTTCCAATAAAAACAAAGAAAAACAGAAAGGTCAGCAAAAGCGAATAGTCTACCTTTCCAAACAGTCCCCTATCCCGGACAATCACTGCCCCTGATATAATCAGAAGAAGAGCAAAAGCCGGAATTCCCCCGCTTACAGTCTGAAGACAGATCAGAAACAGGAGGCTGTAGTAGATAACTGACGGTATTTCCGGCTTTTCCTCTTTCTTCCCTTTTTCTACAGAAATCTCTGTTCCGCGAAAACCAAAAAAACTGCAGAGAAAGAGCCCTAACGCCGCCGCTAAGGTGTAGGGAAGCATTAGCTTCACAAATTCCAAAAGGCTCATCCCCGACAGACTGTACAGATACAAATTCTGCGGATTGCCCATTGGAGTCAGCATACTCCCTAGGTTAGCTCCAATTGTCATCAGAGTAATCACAAAGCAGACCCGATTTGTCATACCGGCCATTTCCAGAACCAGAAGTCCAAAAGGCACAAAGGTAATCAGAGCCACATCATTGGTAATTACCATACTGCCCAAAAAGCACAAAAATACAAGGAGCAGCACAATCCCCCGCTCTGAGCGGATTTTTTCCAACAGGCAGTGCCCCACATAACGAAACACTCCCAGACTTCTCAGTCCTGCCACCACAGTCATCAGGCAAAACAGTATCAAAATGGTATCCATATTTCCCGAAAAATAAGACAGATATTCCTCGTCCGGCTTTACCAATAAGCAGGAGCCTGCTGCCAGAAATGCAGAAACAACAAGAACCGTCTCCTCTCTGAGCCATGCCATTATACGTGTTTTCATCTTTCAGATATCCTCTCTTTTTTGTTTTATAAAACCAGCTGCACGCTTCTCATTCCAGACTATTTTTCTCTTTGTTCCCCGACAGCTGCAGCCGCCTTTCTTGCCATTCCCAAACCGATTTTATCCCGGCCAATCTGCCAAACCGTAATGTCCTCCCCTTCCTTTGGCGGAACATCCATGGAAATCAGCCGGTTATCATGAAAGTAGGTGTCCACCGGCTTTCCGTCCACACAAATTTTCGACCACTCATTAAAGCCCTCGCCAGATACAATAATCTGATTTCCCGAACGCACGGTAGACTTCTGAATAATTGGCCTGGTTCCGTATTCCATTTTTGTTTCCTGATAAGGAGAGCTTCCCCCGTACACCTCCTGTTTTCCATAGAGAATATCATACTCCAGGATTTTCATATCGTCGAGGCATGCCTGGGTTTTCGAATCCCCCCGTTCCAGATGGCGCTGATGAAAACGGATCATCGTTCCCTCATGGATATTGATCAGATTCAGCACATGAGAAGTAAGCTGGTAAGACTCAATATCCCTCTTCTCCCTTGGAAGATCCAGATTATTCCAGATAACATAGGGAGTCTGAAACAGAGAGCGGTTTTTCATTTCCTTTTCCGTCCATTCAAAGCCAGGAAGGTGATCTCCATACAGCACCAGAACTGCCGGCTCCTTTCTCTGATTCAGCATGGTAATCAGCTGACTGATAAACAGATCCATTTCTCCAATCTGTTCGCAGTAATAAGAAAAAGACGGGTATTTTCCATGTCCCTGAACAGAAATCGTATAAATAAAATCCTGTCCTACAGAGGAATCAAGGGCTTTCTCAATTTCCTCTGTCAGTATCTGATCCTTACACCACCCTGTGGGATTTTTTTCCACATGATACATATATTCAATCGGAGTAAAGGTATCAAAGCCGAGACGTGGAAATACCTTATACCGGTCGTAAAAGGTTGCCTCATTGTTGTGAATGGCATGGGTCCGATATCCCAAATCCTTTAAATTGAATGCGATGCTTTCACAGGTCTTTTTTTGCAGAACCGTTTTATACGGGTATTCACCAGGCCCAAAAAAATCAAGATTCATGCCGGTAATGCACTCAAACTCCGTATTGGCAGTTCCTGCCCCCACAGAAGGCACACTCAGATATCCTGATGGAAAATGCTTTGTCAGAAAACGAAACAGGGGAATGGGATCCTGCTTCACCGGATTATTCTCCCAGAGCGTTGGATCGAAAAAGGATTCCAGCTGTACCATAATAATGTTGGGAGTTGTGTATTCTTTAAGGGAGTATGTATTTTCCGGAACCAGCTCCTTCTCCTTTAGCCGCTCCAATTCTTTCTGCCCATATTCCTGCGGTCTTGAGATTCCTGTATTAAAAACTGAGTTGCCAAAACAGTAGGCAAATCCATAATCCTGAAAGGCCTGTCCAATATTGCCAAAATGTACCGCAACTACCTGAGTGAATACAGCAAGGTTCAGTCCTGCCCAGATTACCGTAGATGCAACCGCAGCCACGCAGACAGATTCTGTCAGGTTGACCGGACAGGGATCTACCGGCGCTTTTTTCCAAAGCAAAACACAGACAAGGACTGCCGCTCCCAGCGCGGCTGCTCCCATAATAATCTGAGGCCAAGATAAATAAGTCGTAAGAAGCGTGGCTGCATATTTGATCAACCGCAGATCCGCGGCAGTAAAAGGCGTTGTCCGAAACATCAGAAGAACGCCATTGGCAATTCCCATTGCTATTTCAATCAAAACTACCAGTACGATATAAAAGATTTTTCTTTTTATAAAAAACACGAGAAGAAACGGAATCAGTGTCAGCAGTACGTTTAACAGAAATACCAGCGGGCTGCCAAAAATATATCCGCCCAGACCAGACAGGGATTTTCTGGAAAACAGTTCTACTGCCAGATTAACTGCCATGGAAATCAAAACCAGTTTTCCCAACAGTGTCCACAGTCGCTTCATGCTTTTTTACCTCGTTCTTTCTGCCAGATATTTTAAATCAGGCTTTAGTCTAACATATTTTCCTGCAAAACAACATAGTCTTTTTACACAAAACATACTGCAGCCTTCTGGTTTTTTTCCGATTATAATTGAAATTTTGCGTAGTATCGCATATAATGAGATTTGATTTGCCCCGTGCATGGGCAGCAAAAGATTTTATAAAGGAGATTATTATGACAGATTCACTGGTACAAGGACTTACAGCGGCTTTGGGCGGCAAAGTGTCCGGAGAGATCATTATTTTTATCATTTCCATGATTCCCATTCTTGAACTGCGCGGCGGCCTGTTAGCTGCCTCACCGGCTCTTTTGAATGTTCCGATTTTAAGAGCCATTCCCATCTGCATCATCGGAAACCTGCTCCCGATTCCCTTTATCCTGCTTTTGATTGAAAAGGTACTGGATTTAATGGAAAAAATCCCCGGCCTCTGTAAAATCGCCCGTTGGGTTCGCCAGAAGGCTGACAAAAATAAAGGACAGATTGAAAAATTTGGTTTCTGGGGTCTGGCACTGTTTGTGGGAATTCCTCTTCCCGGAACAGGCGCATGGACTGGTTCCCTGGTTGCCGCTCTGCTCCATATGAAATTTGGTAAGGCTATCGCTGCTATTCTTGTTGGAATCGCAATGGCAACTATTATTATGTCCCTGCTTTCCTATGGGCTTTTAGGAGCCCTCTTCGGCTAATAAAAAAGAAGCTCGCTCGTGAGCTTCTCCGCCTGCAACGGGTCGTCTCATCAGCCCAATTCGCTTCCAACCCATGGCGATCCTCACGGAACGTTTTTATGTCATAGGACGCACTTTCCTATGACATAAAAAAATCTCCTGTATCCGCAATACTGCAGATACAGGAGATTTTTTTATTTTCTGATTTCAGAAATCGAATCACCATTTCGGACGACTCGCTGTACTGACCGGATTTCCCGGTCAGTGTAACTCAGGGAGTCGAGTGAAAAAGCGTATTTATTATTCTTCGTTTCCGTACAGGGTAACCAGCTTGGTCAGATACTCGTATCTTTCCTTAGCCTCAGCCTCGTTCTTAGCAAACAGTTTTGCTGCTCTCTCCGGATTCTTCATAGCCAGAGATGCATAACGAACCTCACCCTTCAGGAAGTCCTGATATCCTTCCATGTTCGGAGCCTTGCTGTCCAGAGTGAACTTCTTCTCTGCAGCCGGGTTGAAGCGGAAGTTGTTCCAGTAACCGGTCTCAACAGCCAGCTTCTCCTCAGTCTGAGCCTTGCTCATGCCCTTCTTAATACCGTGGTTGATACACGGAGCATAAGCCAGAATCAGGGACGGACCCGGATAAGCCTCTGCCTCTGCGATTGCCTTAACGGTCTGAGCATAATCAGCACCCATGGAAATCTGAGCTACATATACATAGCCGTAGGACATTGCAATGCTTGCAAGGTCTTTCTTCTTGGTCTCTTTACCGCCAGCTGCGAACTGAGCAACTGCACCGGTCTTTGTGGACTTGGAAGACTGACCGCCGGTGTTGGAGTAAACCTCGGTATCGAATACCATAATGTTGATATCCTTGCCAGATGCCAGAACGTGGTCTACGCCGCCGAAGCCGATATCGTAAGCCCATCCGTCACCACCGAAGATCCACTGGGACTTCTTAGCCAGGAATGCCTTGTTAGCAACAATGTACTTGCAGGTCGGGCAGTCGATGCCTTCCAGAGCTGCAACCAGCTTGTCAGTAGCAACGCCGTTTAATGCGCCGCTTCCAAAGGTATCCAGCCACTCTGCACATGCAGCCTTAACTTCCTCAGAAGCCTCTTCGCTTGCAGCAACGTTTTCTACCTTCTCCTTTAACTCATCACGGATTGCGTTCTGAGCCAGCAGCATACCATAACCGAACTCAGCGTTATCCTCAAACAGGGAGTTATCCCATGCAGGACCCTGGCCCTTAGCGTTTACAGTGTAAGGAGTAGACGGTGAGGAGTTACCCCAGATAGAGGAACATCCAGTTGCGTTTGCAATGTACATTCTGTCACCAAACAGCTGGGTGATCAGCTTAGCGTACGGAGTCTCGCCACAGCCTGCGCATGCGCCGGAGAACTCAAGCAGCGGTTTCTTGAACTGGCTGCCCTT
>OLRK01002439.1_pt1 | contig 11689 bp, 14 predicted proteins | sample 1672911 | NCBI WGS metagenome assembly OLRK01 (sample SAMEA3136736, study PRJEB25190) | human gut metagenome | biome: human gut; feature: human-associated habitat; material: faeces | place: Austria | collected 2013
GAAGGTATATCCTTTATATATAGATTTAATATGAAGATTTAAGCATTCTTAGAGAATAAGGATGTTTTTTTTCGTTTAAAAGAAAAATTTAAAGATTATCAAGCAGCGATTGTAACTAGAATCATAAAATTTCTCATGCTATAATGAAGGAAGAATCAAACTGTGATCACAAAAGGAGAGAAACTATGATTGCAAATTCAAGATGTATCGCATGTAATCTTTCAAAAAGAGAACAAAAGATCCGTAAACATTCGGATGAAAAAAAGAAAAAAGAATTTATTCAGAAAGTTACTGGAATCTTATATCAATATGGAGATAAAGAATCAACACCAATGTTAGATAAGCGAATTCAGGATATTTATAATGAATACTACTATGAAGAAGAAACGGACTATGTAACACTAAAGCATAAATATAATCAATATATGTTAGAAAGAGAAGATGAGATCAGGGAATGCTTAAAGGAAACAAAGGACATAGAAGATTATATTAAATATGTATGTGTCGGGAATTACATAGATTTTGGTGTGACAGGCAATATTGATGATCAAATGTTAGAGAATTTATTAAATAAAGTCAATGATCTAAGCATATTGAGACAAGAAGTAAAATATCTGGAAGAAGAATTAAAAGAAGCAAAAACTCTTTTATATATCACAGATAATTGTGGAGAAATTGTTCTTGATAAGATTTTTATCGAAGAATTAAAGAAACGTTATAAAAATCTTGAAATCACAGTTATGGTAAGAGGCGGACTGGCAATTAATGATGCAACGATAGAAGATGCAAAAGAAGTGGGACTTACGAAGATTGTTCCCGTGATCAGCAATGGAGCTGCAATCACAGGAACCGTCAAAGATCAGTTAAGTGAGGAAGCAAGAAAATATCTGGACAGTGCAGATGTGATCATAGCGAAAGGAATGGGTAATTTTGAATCTATGTATCAGGAAGGAATTAATCCATATTACTTATTCTTATGCAAATGCGATCTATTTACAACGAGATTTGGTGTTAAGCTGTTTGATCCGATATTCTGCAAAGAAGAACGATTAGAAATACATAGTAAATAAACGGAAAGTAAATAAAAAGATGACTGCGTAATATCAAAATAAACCGCAGTCATCTTTTAAATTATAAACAGTAAATATAACTTATTTACAAATAAAATCAAGTACATTCTCTACCATTTCAGGATTTTCTCCATCTTCAGGATAAACTGCATATACCTTTCTCTGATTAATCTCATGATTCAAAGGGAGATACACAAGATTAGATTCCATATCATTCGAAGAATTTATAGAATCAGTATCTAAATCAGGCACAGACAAGCTGCTAACAATAGACACATAATGAGGATGCTGAAGGATCAATTCCCGCTGTAACAAAGAATTATAACAATAAGTAAATTTCGAAGGCGTCATATTGGAATGGAAGAAAAGCTTTTGTACATATTGATCCCATAAGTTACCATCCTGACACAGCAAAATTGTCTGATCTTTGATATCATTCAAACTCAAAGTTCGACGGAAAGCAAGCCTGTGGGAAGAAGAAAGCGCCACATACAAAGAATCATTTGCAACCCATTTCTTCTGATACCCAACGGGATCAAAAACATCCTCATACAAAATCGCCATATCAGATCGTTTTGTTGCCAAAGCATGAAAAGCCATCGTCTGATCATTTGGAATGATCAAATCCAGAGAAATTCCATGATCGCTAAAATCCCTATGTAATTCCTTTAATCCAGATTGAAAAGAAGCAAGGCTGAACTGCCTGGAGTAAGTAATCGTAAATCCTCTTCGGTTCTGATTTATTGTATCTGCATTTTCCATACAACTGGAAACAAGCTCCAAAATTTTTTTCGCGCGAGTATACACTTCCTGCCCTAGAATATTCGGATAAACTCCCTTTTTCGAACGATTTAAAAGCAAAACGTCAAGCGAATTTTCAAATGATCCGTCAGCTCATTTTTATAGACGGTACATAAATTTAACATATAATCCGCATTATAAGTCATCGATTTCTCATCCGGCCAGCACATATAGATCGGAAAACGGTTTGCCTCACAATCAATGGAACAAAATACAACATCATTTCCAAGGGCATTGGCTTTCGGAATGATACCGATCGCATTGTACCAGCTGGCATAAGTAATAATTTCTTCGGAAGTATTGGCATATCTTATAATATTCGGTTCCACGTTCTCATAAGCAAAGATTTTCTTTAATGAATGATAGCAGGAGCTGTTTTTCTCATAAAAAATAAATGGTTCTCCGACAATATCAGAAATCTTAATTTGTTCTTTCGATGCAAGAGGATGAGATGCTGGAAGTACCATCATATATTCATGATAAGCACAGACATCATAATTTAACGATGTATCATAATCATACAAAAATGCCAGCTCAACTTCTCCGTTCTTTAACATATCAAGAACCGCATCACTGCTCACTGCAAGTTTCAAAATGACTTCCGTATCCTTCATATCCTTACGTTTATGAAAAATGTGCATAAGTTCTGGCATAAAAGATTCTGCGATCGAAGATGTTGTTGCAACGATCAGGGATTGTCCAGGAGTTGTACGAAGTTCTTTTACCTTATCTTCAAGTTCTGAACAGGAAGTAAGGATAGTTTTCGCATACTTATAAAAATGAATTCCTGCATCAGAAAGTACCATTTCCTGATTTTTCTTTGTGAAGAGTTTGACGTTTAATTCCTTCTCCAAGGCTTTCATCATACGGCGCAGATTCGACTGTGAAATATATAAAATTTCCTCAGACCTTGCATAATTTTTCGCTTTTACAAGACAGTCAAAGATCAATAATTGTTGAATTGTCACGGTTTTGACCTCCTTTATTTCTTATATAGTATCACATTCCAGATTGTTCGTCAGCAGATACAAAAAAATAGTCAGAAGAAAGATGTGCAAATTTTTGATTTACAGATTCAAGTTTTGAAAATTGAAAATACAAAAACCTTGTTATAAAATTAACACTGTCAAACCGATCGGAACAAAGTTGATTTAGGAGGATGAAAAATTGATAAAATATAAAGACAGAAAAACAGCAAAAAGAGTGATCTTTATCGTCATGTTTATCTGGACATTTTTTAACGGAGCGTATGCAAATATCAACGCACCATTGATCAGATCAATCGCAGAGGTTCAGGGATTTACAAATGAGATCATGGTAAATTACATTGCAACAATCACAAACTTAGCGATGGTAGCAGCAAATATTTTCCTTTCACTGATCGGTGGAAAGAAAATGAACATGAGAATCTGGGCAGTTGTCGCAGGAGTGCTGACAATCGGAGGAAGCGTAGGAGCAGTTCTAGTGAGTGGAAGCTTAAGCGCGATGATCTTCATGAGATTCTTTGTAGGATTTGGAGCAGGAGTTGGATGTCTGATCGCAGGAGCAGTTCTTCCATTCTATTTTGAAGGAAAGGAACTTGCAACAGTCCTTGGAGTCGTAACAGCAGGAAGTGGTTTCTGGGGATTTATCTTCTCTAACATTTCAGGAATTGTAAATGCATCTTTCGGATGGAAAGCTTCTTATATGCTTTATTTATATGCTATTGTACCAGTGCTTTTATTCCTAATCTTCATACCAAAAGAAAAATTTATCGAAGAGCCTGAAAAAGTGCTCGATAAGGCAAAAGAAACAAAGAAGGAAGGAAAAAAAGAAAGAGAATTAAATCCATCCGTTATCATTTATATTGTACTTGCATTCTTAGTATACTTAATGATCCAGCTGATGTGGTCTAACATTTCTACATGGATCGCTGAACCACCAATTAGTGCATCATTGGTACAGGTAGGACTTGCAGCAAGTATCATGCCACTTGCAAGTTTTATCGGACGAGCATTAAACGGACCTATTTACAACAAGATCGGAAGATTTTCCCTTCATTTATTCTATGGAATGTTACTTGCAGGACTGATCCTTGGAGTTGTAGCAACGACATTTAATTTATCCTTAGTTGCAATCTTCTTGGTAGGGGCAACGATGGGACTTGCACATTCAGTTGTGACTTTACTAGCAATCAAAACATCACCAAAAGCACAGGTAAGAGCACAGGCACTGATCCTTGCAGGCGAAAATATCGGAAACTTCTTCTCAACACAGTGGCGTGTATACATTAACAAATTAAGTGATGGAACACTTCGTTCGGCTTTCCATATTAATGCATATTTCGTAGCAGCAGTCTTAGTACTTTGCTTTATCGGAACATTCATCATGATGAAAATGGAAAAGAAACAGCAGTTAGCGTAAGAAAGATCAGAATAACAAGAAATAAGAATTATTACAAAAACTATTAAAAACAGGAGGAAAATTCATGAATCCATTTGAGAAAAACAGATTACCACATGTCGTATTTGGAGCAGGAAGTGCCAAACAGACAGGAGAAAAAGTAAAATATCTTGGAGCAACAAAATGTCTGATCGTAACAGATGAGGGCGTTATCAAGGCAGGACTTGTTGATGATGTATTAAAATCATTAGAAGCATCACAGGTTGAATATGAAATCTATGATAAAGTACTTCCAAACCCTCCAGATTATGTATGTATGGAAGTTGCAGACGTATTAAGAGACAGCGGATGTGACTGTACGATCGCACTTGGTGGAGGAAGCAGTATCGATACAGCAAAAGCTGCCAACCTGATCGCAGCATTACCAGAAAAAATCGATTCCCTGCATGACTATGGTGCAACAGGAAGCAAGATGAAGACATCATTTAAGAGAAATGTAAAATTCATCGCAATTCCAACAACATCTGGTACAGGAGCTGAAGTTACAGCAAGTGCCGTTATCACAGATCCAAAATTAAATTTAAAATATAGTTTTATGAATCTATGGTAACAGATTTAGTTATCATTGATCCAGATCTTACAATCGGAATGCCTCCAAAACCAACAGCATCCGTAGGTCTTGATGCATTAAGCCATGCAATGGAAGTTGTTATCGGAATAAAACAGAACGCATTCTCCACACCACTTGCATTTGACTGTATCGAAAGAATCAGAAAATGGCTTCCAATCGTATACAAAAATCCAGGAAATAAAGAAGGCAGAGCGCAGTTATCATATGCAGCACATATGGCAGAAAGTACTGGTGGTGCAGCAAACGGACATTGTGTAGCCCATGCGATCGGAGCAAGATATCATGTCGTACACGGACATTCAGCAATCATGGTAATTCCAGCACTGATCCGTCATCATGCAGAAGCATCTGCAGAAAATATCGTAAAATTAGCAGACATCTTCGCAGTGCCAAAAACAGGAACAGCCAAAGAAGTTGCAGATTATGTAGCAGATGCAGTGCTTGATTTCTACAAGAGCTTTGGATTCGAAAATTGCAAGAAGACATTAGAAGCAAACGGATTTGATGATGATGTTAATCAGTTTACAGAGAACTTAATTCCAGCGATCTTAGACGATTTCAAATCAAGAAACTGGGTACCACCAATCGATGGAGAAGAAGACAGAGAAAATCTGATCAATGTCTGCCATATGATCTATAATGAAAAATAATATAAAAACATTAAACGAAGGAAAAAGGTTATGAAAAAATGGGATGAGGATTCAAGAACATATGATCCAAAAGAATTAAAGACAGAAGAAAACAAGCGTTTTATACGTGCCAAAAAAGAGATGATACAGATCCATGTGCAATATTTTATTTTTGTGTTAGTTGAATTTATTGCCGCATTTTCTATCTACAGATTTTATCCGGATACCTATGTTTTCGGATTCCCATTCTGGTTTGTAACAGGTGTTATGATCTCCATTTTATTTTGGCTTTTTACAGTCAGCTTTTTGATTCATGGGATTACAGACTGTAGTTTAAGTGCAAGGGAGAAAGGAGATTATGATGAAAGGAATTAAACTTGGTGGATTTTTTATATCTGCAGGAATGCAAAATACGATATTGATTATATTTACAGTATATTCTGTTGCAGTGATCGCACTCGGAATGCTGGTACATTTAAAAAACAGAAAAACAAGCCGATTCTCCGATTTTTTAACAGGCGGCGGAAAATTAAATGTCATGGAAGTTGCCATGATCTCAGCCATGGGATCGATGGCAGGAGGAACGATGATCGCAGGACCGGGGCTTACAAGAAGTGTTGGATTTATTTATACACTGATTGCCATATCATACGCATTTAACACTTTTTTCTCCTTGGGAGCCTTTGGAAAGAAAATAGCGATCGTCAAAGAAAGAATTCATGGACAGACATCCGTTCATATGTTACATCACAGGTATCAGTCAAGGAACGTAACGATCGTGATCACTTTGCTGACGATCATCTTTTTGATGATCACAACAGGAGCACAGTTTTTAAATGCAGCAAGGATTTTCAGCCTGATCCTTGGTGATAAAGCTTACAGCATTGGAATGATTCTGTGCATCTTAGTGATCATTCTATATTCCGCAGCAGGTGGAGTGAAATCCCTTGCAAAAGTATGTGTCCTGCAAGGAGCATTCATGATCTTTTCTGTGATTTTCCTGATCGGTGTAACCTTACACAAAGTCAGTACAGACTTTGGAAGTGTCGCACAGGCCATGCAGTATCTAAAAAATGTCAACGATACCTTGGTAAGAGCAAATTCCTATACACTGCCACAAGCGATCAGTATTGCAATTGTATCAGGATGGGCAAATGCATTAAATCCATCATTTTTACAAGTGCCAATGATGTATGACAATACGAAAGTCATGAAAAGGGCAGCAGTGATCAGTTGTGGAATGGCATTTTTCACTTATTTGTTTATGACAGCAACAGGACCATTATCTTATATTATTAATCCGGGACTTTCCCACGCAGATTATTCCACCGTCTATCTGACAGCAAGTCTGATGCCAGGCTGGATGGCAGGAATCGTGGTATCTGCAATCTTTGCGGCAATTCAGTCATCGGTATCTTCATTTGTACTGGTCATTGCGGGAAGTATTACAAAAGATTTGTATGTAGACTGTTTTGGCGGCAAGGCAGAAGAGAAGAAATTAAAGCAGATCAATATGATCTTATTTGCAGTATTTTGTTGCCTTTGTGCATTGATCGCATTAAACCAGAATCAGTTAGGACAGCTGCTTGTCATATTATCAGCCGGCGGAATCGCACTTTCCTTTGGTGTTCCATACTTTTTCGGAGTCTACTGGGGAAAGGCAACGGCAGCAGGTGCGTTAGCATCAAGTGTTGGCGGTGTTATCAGTTATGTATTCCTTTATTACTGCTCCTCCATGCAGTGGTATCAGGAGTATTTATGGAGTATCAATCCACTGATTCCAGCGTTGATCATAACGATTTTATTAATGGTCGGAGTTAGTTTAAAGACACAGGATCAGAAAGTTCCACTGGGTGTATACAGAGTATGGTTTTGTGAAGATTATTCGGAAAAATATACAAGAATCTAGAGAAAAAATATAACCCAAAGGTTTAAACTCAATAACAAAGCGAGACTTTATAACAGGTCTCGATTTTTCTATAATAGTAAGGAAATAAGCAATATAGAAAATCTTTGCTTTATTGCGATAAATACCGGAGGGAAAATGGTAAAACAAATTGTTTTTATAAGCTGCTTTATTTTAAGTGTGTTAGTTACTGGATGCAACAAAAGAACAGAACAAAAAGATAATAATGTAAAAGTAATAAAACAAGATATTAAGAAGAAATCTAAAAAACAAGGTAGGAATTTTACAATGAAAACGAAAGTAAAAGATGTGATCAATGATCCTGCATTTAAAGGATATGGACGATTGATATTCCCAGCAGATATCAAGATTGAAGATGATCTGACATTAAAAAATATCGAAGAAATATTACCATGGTACAGTGAAATTAATCTGAAACGTACCGTGGAAATTGTAAATTACATGAAAAATGAAGTTCAAAATGGAAATCAGATTTTTTATGATATTTACACAGAGAAAGAAAAGAAAGAAGATTCAGACAAAAGAAATACAGGCGGTGGATTTATGTATGTTGCAGGAATTCATGACAGCTTCCCTCATGCATTGGAATTGTCAAAGAAAGGATATAATGCCTTTGCTTTAATCTATCGTCCAGGAGCACAAACAGCATGTGAAGACTTAGCAAGAGCGATAGCTTTTTTGTATGAACATCAAAAAGAACGGAACTGATGCAGAAATTCAAATATTTGATGGATTGACACATGGTTTTGGATTAGGTGAAGGGACTGTAGCTGAAGGATGGATCAACGAAGCAGTTCGCTTTTGGGAAAGGCAAGTAAAGTAAGATGAATATTTAAATATTTTGAAAGGAGGCAGGTATTAGAAGATGAAGAAGGTGTTCAGATCATGAGAATCCTTGGAAAAAACATGGCTTGGATGCTAAAAAGTATCGAGCTTGGAAAAGAAGCAGGGCTTAAACAGCCAGAAAAAGAAAAAAGAATCAGCACAAATTTTATTCATTAAATTAGGAAGGAGAGTTTTTAATGCATTATGACGAAAATGTAACAGGTACTGCGTTAGACAAAAAATATAAAGAAGATCAGCTTGATCAAATACCAGCACATGCGTCAGCAGATGGAATGATCTATTCTTTCTATGGACGGCTGAGTGTAGGAAATATGGATCCGAAATGGTTGAAGAAAGGAAATCTTCCACCAACATTTTATGTATATGGAACGGAAGATTCATTTTATGACCAGTTTGAAGAACAGTATCAGGTAATCAAAAAAATGGGGATTCGTACAAGAAAGATTGTATTAGATGGATGGCCTCATGGCTTTGGATCAGATGGTGGCTGGGTAAAAGATTATGCAGACTGGCTGGAGGATGTATTTAACAAAGACAGAAAGGAATGACATATATGACAGATTGTTCAGGCAAAAGAGATGTTTTATGAAGATATAGGATGGACATAGTATAAGATATATGAATTGAATTTGTAAGAAAGTTAAGTTTCTTACTATGAAATCTCATAGTAACTTGAATCATAAATTTTCAAATGTTATAATACAGTTATCGACATATGACGGAAATAAAATACAACAAGGAGAAGATAATATGGCAAGACCAACAAGATGTAGAAGAATATGTATGGAACCAGCTTATGATAGTTTTTTTCCAGATGGATTTTTGACAGGGGAAGAAGTTATCATGACATTAGATGAATACGAAACGATACGTCTGATCGATCTTGAAGAATATACACAGCATGAATGTGCAAAACAGATGAATATTTCTAGGACAACCACAGCAGAGATTTATAAAAGCGCAAGATACAAGATGGCAGACAGCGTTGTGAATGGAAAGAAGCTTCTGATCACAGGAGGAAATTATCAGTTTTGCGATGGCACGACATGTCCTTTTTGTAAAAAACACTGCAATAGAGCAGCAAATTCCGTCAGACAATCAAAGATTTTAAAAAAGGAAGGTAAGAAAATGAGAATTGCAGTAACATACGAAGATGGAAAGATTTATCAGCATTTTGGACATACAAGTCAGTTTAAACTTTATGATATTGAAGACGGTAAGATTACATCTACACAGATCGTTGAAACGAATGGACAAGGACATGGAGCCTTATCAGGTTTCTTATCACAAGGTGAAGTGGATGTATTGATCTGTGGCGGAATCGGTGGTGGAGCACAAATTGCATTAGCAGAAGCTGAAATTAAATTATATGGTGGCGTATCAGGAGATGCCGATGAAGCTGTGAATGCATATTTAGAGGGAAAACTAGATTTCAATCCTAATGTACAATGTTCTCATCATGCACATGAACATTCTTGTGGAGGACATCAATGTGGAGAAGATAAGCATGGATGTTCAGGAAATTAGAAAGTACTGCAAAAGAATAATAATTTACAAAAATATGTAGAAAGAGTATAATGACAATAGGATAAGACATCAAGCAAGTTCTCCATCTGAAGATTTAAGCAGATGGAGAACTTTGTATATAAAAAAGAGAGCAATAGGAGAAAAATATATGAATTTATATGAAATTTATTTTAGTCCTACAGGTGGAACAAAAAAAGTAGCAGACATTATGATCAAAGCAATGAAAAAAGATGCACAAGAGATTGATATGATCAAAGATCCAGATAAAATACTACAGACAGAATTTTCGGAAGATGATATCTGTCTGATCGCAGTTCCTTCTTATGGAGGTAGAATTCCATCTGTGACAGTTGATAAATTTCAAAAATTACAAGCGAAAGGGACAAAAGCAATATTGGTTGCTGTATTCGGAAACAGAGCGATTGATGATACATTAGTTGAAATGCAAGATATTTTAGAAAATGCAGGATTTGTTTGTGTAGTAGGAGTTGAGGCAGTAGCAGAACATTCTCTGATGCATCAGTTTGGAACTGGACGGCCAGATCAACAGGATGAGAAAGAATTGATTAGATTTTCAGAACAGATCATGCAAAAAATAGAAACAAAAATGGAGTGTATGAAGGTAGAACTACCAGGAAATCACAATTATAGAGAATATAATGGTGTACCTTTAAAACCTGTTGCAAATGGCAAATGTACTTCCTGTGGAATTTGTACAAAAGAATGTCCAGCAGGAGCGATTTCAAAAGATGATCCAAAAGTAACAGATAAAGAGAAATGTATTTCCTGTATGCATTGTGTAGCAGTTTGTCCTCAAAAAGCAAGACATTGTAATAAAGTAATGGAATTGATCGCGAGTAAAAAAATGAAAAAAAGCTGTTCAGGGAGAAAAGAAAATAAGTTGTATTTATAAGAATATATTGATCCGGAGGAAGAAAATGGGGAAAAGATTAGCAGTAATATTTCCAGGAATAGGATACCATTGCGATAAACCAATTTTATATTATTCTAGAAAGTTAGCGAAAGAGCAAGAATATAAAGAAATCATCTCATTAGAGTATTCTTACACTGAAAAAAATATTCGAGGAAATGAGAAAAGAATGAAGGAGGTATTTGATGTTTTATATCAACAGGCAGAAAAACTATTAGAAACAATTGATTTTTCAAAATATGAAAACGTATTATTTATTTCAAAAAGTGTAGGTACTATTATATCATCTGCATATGCACAGAAGCATAAGATTCGGTGCAAGCAGATCTTATATACGCCATTAGAGCAAACATATAAATTTGAACATCCAGATGCAATCGCATTTCTTGGAACTTCCGATCTATGGAGTAATACAGCAAATGTAAAAATGCTTTCAAATGAGCAGAATGTACCAATATACATGTATAAGAAAGCAGATCATTCACTAGAGACAGGAGATATTATAAAGGATATAGAGATTTTAGAAGATGTTATGAAAAGAACAAAGAAATATTTGTGAAAAACAGCTTGACATACAACGTGTGTTCATGATAATATAATCAACGTCGCTGAAATACGACAAAATATAACATATCATAGATGAAATAAGTTCTTGACAAGGAGAAAATAATATGATATTATGAAAAAGTTACTGACGGAGAACGATCAGAACGATACATAATAAATATCATCAAAAAACTTCTTGACAGACATGGAGATAGATGATATGATATAAAAGTTGTTGCAGAGCAGAAGAACTCAGAACAACAAAATAAATTAAAAAAGTTCTTGACAAACAAAAAGAACTGTGATAAAATAATAAAGCTTCTTACACACAAGAAGCGGATCACAAAAAGATCTTTGACAACTGAACAATAAGACAACCTTGAAAATTCTAATGAATTT
>OLRK01002443.1_pt1 | contig 11681 bp, 9 predicted proteins | sample 1672911 | NCBI WGS metagenome assembly OLRK01 (sample SAMEA3136736, study PRJEB25190) | human gut metagenome | biome: human gut; feature: human-associated habitat; material: faeces | place: Austria | collected 2013
ATGACGCGCCTCATATTGTTTGAACTCATCTACTGTAGGTGGTCTTGTTCCAACAAGACTCATATCACCCTTTAGTACATTCCAAAACTGTGGAAGCTCATCAATACTAGTTGAACGAATAAATTTGCCGACCTTTGTGATTCTCGGATCATCCGTCATCTTAAACATAAAGCCCTTCATTTCATTCTTTTCCATAAGCTCGGCCTTGCGCGCCTCTGCATCCTGATACATAGAGCGCACCTTATAAATATAGAAATAACGGCCATTTTTTCCCACACGCTTTTGCTTAAATATGAGTGGTCCAGGAGACTCTAGCTTTACAGCTGGTGCGATAAAAAGCATCACAACTGCTGTAATCATCAGTCCTACTATCGCTCCTACAATGTCTATTATACGCTTCATTACAAGCTTGTTAAAATCAAAAAATCTTGGTGCCACGCTGAGCGCATAGTGATTTCCAATCTGAGTAACTTCTCTTTGATAACCTGCGCCAAGATGATCAAGAAGGTCAATATTTACATGAACAATTACACCCATCTGAGCAAACTGCTCAGCATACTCAATGATTTCGTTTTTTCTTTGATCATCAAGCACTAAAAATACTTCATCAACAATTTCCCTGCTTGCTACCTCAATCACATTGTCGCCATTTGCCACAACACGATAGCCTTCGATATCTTCTCCAACATAATCACCATCTGTAATCGCAAGCGTAATCAGATAATTCTCGTAAGTATTATATCGTCTTAAGTCCTCTGCAAGCGTTTTTACACGATCAGATGTCGTCAATACAAGGAGATGATCTGCTTTTTTATTTTTAAAAATAGTACGAAGCATTCTCTTACAGATTAAATGTGTCACAGCCATCAGCACTATATTGATCAGTACTGTTAATGCCCATACACTTCTGCTGATCAGCTCTGTATTTTTAGTAACATAAAATACAGCAATAAGCACAGCTCCCATAATAATATTTAACTTGATCGTATATGTAATTTCTTCATATTTGTTTCGCTTCATGAAATAGCGATTCATGTTGAACGACAGAAATACCAAAAAATAGCTGATCAAAATCATCCAAAGAGATGATAATACGGAAGAAAAATCAAATATAAACTTCCGAAAAACGGATGCAAGAAAACAAGCTGCAATATAGCTTATCACGAGACAAACCGCATCAATCCAAATCAGCAGATAATCCTGCATGTTTTTCCTTTGTTGACTCATGTTCAGAAATTCCTTTCCCTTTTTTTCTTTTGTTTATTGTATCATAATTCTTTTCTTTAAACAACTTGATTTTTCAATTCACGCGTCCTGCTAGATGTCTCAGTAAACTGAGACGATAAATTTCATGCTTACATAGAAATTTGACAGATCAACATGATAACATGCCCGAAGGTGAATGGTAATGTTTTTTTCTTTTCCTGTTTACTTTTACTTTAAAAAAAGGTATAGTATCAGCGAAGTAAACGAATATGGAAAGGCATGGTATTTATCGTGAATCTTACAAAACCTGTTATTTTAGCATCTGGCTCCCCACGCCGAAAAGAATTGTTAACTCTTGCCGGCTTCAATTTTACTGTCTGCCCGGCAAAGGGCGAGGAAGTCACCACAAAAACGCTTCCATGTGATATTGTATGTGAACTGGCTCATCAAAAGGCATTTGAAATTGCAAAGGCACAAAAAGCTCCTTGCTATGTAATTGGCGCTGATACTATCGTTGCATTTGAAAATCGCATATTGGGAAAACCAAAGGACAGCGCAGATGCCGTGCGAATGGTTTCCATGCTTCAGGGCAGCACACATCAGGTCTATACCGGTGTGACACTAATTGAAGTCTGCTCTGATGGCAGTCTTCGCGAAAAAAGCTTCTACGAGGAGACAAATGTACATGTCTGCCAAATGACAAAGGATGAAATTGCCTCTTACGTTGCAACAGGAGAACCACTTGATAAGGCTGGAGCCTATGGAATTCAGGGTACTTTTTCAATCTATGTCTCAGGCATTGAAGGCGACTATTTTAACGTTGTTGGCCTTCCTGTTTCTCGTCTTTATCATGAATTTGCTGCTTTTCAAAATGCAGCTCACAAATAAGTGTTCAGCTCTCTTAGGCAAATTAAGGCGGTACCCTTACGGATACCGCCTTGTTTATTTTGGGCTAATCATTTTTATTTACTTTTTGCTACGCTTTGTAAGAATGATCATTGCCACTACTGCTGCCGCAAGAATAATTCCAATCACAACCAGAATAATTCCGATTATTCCGCTGGCATCCTCAATACCAAGAATCTGGTTGATTTGACCAGACTGTGTGGTTGGCATTGGAAGTGTTGTGCTGGCTTCTGATGCAGCTGATGACGGTGCCGTGCTTGGTGCTGTGCTCGGCGCTGTACTCGGTGCTGTACTCGGTGCTGTGCTTGGTGCTGTACTTGGCGCTGTGCTTGGTGCCGTACTTGGCGCTGTACTTGGCGCTGTAGTCGTGGTTGTCTGTGCCTGCGTTGTTACTTCTGGTGTCGTAGTCGTTGGTGTCTGCGTTGTTGCCTCTGGCGTTGTAGTCTCCTGTGTCTGCGTAGTTGCCTCTGGTGTCGTTACCATCGGAATCTCTTCTGTCTTTGTTGCACCACATACTGTACAAGTATAAAGCTTTTCTCCAACTGCAGTTGTTGTTGCTTCTTTCTGTACAACACCATCATTCCATGTATGATTCTCATTCACAGTAAATCTTACACTTGCCAAATTGCCGGCGGCATCGGCTGCTGTAAATACATACGTGCCTGCCTTTGTAATTTCATGGGTAAAGGTATCATTTGTATTTAAGCTGCTTTCTGATGCAATCTCCTGATTATTTAACTTAACAGAATATAGATTTTCATCTTTTACCGTAAGTGTAATCTTTTGATCTAAGCAATATGTCTTATTAGATTCAGCTCCGCTAATCACTGGTGGTGTCTTGTCAAGCTTAATGCTTATCTGCTTTTCCTGACTAATTGCTCCACTTGAAATATTCATAAGATAATATTTCATCGTGTAGCTTCCCTCTTCGGTGATTATGATTTGTTTGTTTGTTCCAAATGTTCCTCTGTCATTCGTAAATGCAATATAGAATCCATCTGGTGCTTTCAGCGTAGCATTTGCACGATACCAGCCATTACTTCCAAGACCCTGCGTTAAGAATTGTGCATCTACATTTACAGTGTACTGCGGATCATATTGTCCACATACAGTACAGATACCATTTGCATAGCTGTGACCGTTGTGCACCGTAATGGTAATGCTTGCTTCATTTCCTGCTGCATCAACTGCCTTAATAGTCTGTTCTGTCTCTGCTGGAGAAACTGTAAGCGTTCCTTCTGCAGTCAGCGATACTGGAGTTCCATTTACTGTAACCTGTACAAGATTTGCATCACTAATTGTAAGTGTCGTAGCCTCACAATATGTCTTTTTGCCTTCTACGCCGCTAATTACAGGCGCTGTCTGATCGAAATTCGCTGTTAATGTCTTCTCTGTACTGATAACCTTGCCGTCTGTGCTTAGCAGATAGTAGGTAATCTTGTTTTCGCCTTCATTCAATGTAAGGTCAAGACTAGTTGCTGTGCCAAATGATGACTCATCACTTGTCTGGCTAATATAGTAGCCTGTAGGTGCTGTCAGTTTAATGGTATTTTTGCGGTACCAGTTTCCTGCTGCATCTGGTGTTGTCGGCACTGCATCTGGTACATCATTTGACTGTACTGCCGGTGCCTTATAATTAGGATCAGATGCTCCACAGTGAACGCAAACACCATCTTCAAATGCATGAGTTCCATTTACCGTGATATGAACTGATGTCTCATTTCCTGCCTTATCGCGTAATACGATTTCCTGAACACCTGCTGCCGGTGATGCAGTAAAGCTTCCATCTGAATTTTGACTTACTGACTCTGGAATGCTGCTTGATTCAAGATCAAGGTTTTCTTCCACAACACTAAAGGTTACTGCTTCACAATAAACCTTTCCTTCTTCAAGACCATTGATCTGTGGGGCTTTTGTATCAAGATATAAAATCTTTGTACGCTGCTCACTGACTGTTGTATTATCTTCTTTTATCAGATAATATACGATATGGTTCTCGCCTTCCTCTAATTCAATATCAAGAGTCGGCATTCTGCGTAATCTTGCATAAGGATTTTCAACAATATTGTAGCCTTCTGGTGCAGTAAGAGTAATGTATTTGGTTCGATACCAGCCATCTGTACCCTGTCCGTCTGCCGCAGTACCATCCTCATTTAATGCTTTGAGCGTGATATCAGGAATATTTGTATCTTCTGTAGGTTCTGGCACATAATCAGGATCACTTGCATCACAGATGAGACATTTTCCCTCTGAGAATGTATGACCATTATTCACGATTACATTTACAGTAGTCATGTTTCCTGCCTCATCTACTGCAGAAACACTTAACTGATTTTCTCCTGGCTCTAACGTAAAACTTCCATTTTCATCAAGTGAAACTGGCTGTCCGTTTACTGTAACTGTAACAGCATTTTCATCTGTCACCGTTACTGTCTGTGCCTCACAATATGTTTTTCCATCTTCAATTCCTTCGATAACAGGCGGTTCTGTATCGGCTGGCTTTGTCGGATTTACAGTCACATTTACTAATGCAGTAATTGTATTATAGATAGACGTGTCTTCTGGTGTATAAACTGCCGTATAAGCACCATTTTCCGGGATAATGCTTGCTTCAAGCCAGCTCCATCCTTCAGGCAATTCAACAGTTGCAAGTGACTGTCCCTCATCAATACTGATACTGTCCGGACACTGCGTCTGCGGTGTCGGATCTAATTTATTGATCTTGATTGTAATGACAATATTTTCTACTATATTGTAGTTTTCAGTGTCATTTGGAACATAACGAACTGCTGCTGATGCTTCCTCTTGTGCTGGAAGTGTCGTTGCCGGATCAGTCTGCCACTCAAAATGACCATTAGAATCACTCGGAAGCTCAATCTCTGACAATGGTCTTGTCACATATCCTTCCAGTCCAACTGGAGGTGTATAAACCGGATCCATCTTCTGAACTGGTTCTGGGGTTGGTTCTGGCGTTGGCTCCGGTGTAGGTTCAGGCGTTGGCTCTGGCGTTGGTTCTGGTGTCGGCTCCGGAGTTGGTTCTGGCGTTGATTCGACTGACTTTTCAATTAACGTTACATCATTTTCAATTGCCATACCTGATACAACATCAGTCAGCGTGCCATCTGCTCCTGCCATCTGCCACTGACATCCATCTGTAAAAATGCTGTCTGGCACAATACCATTTGTATAGACAACAGAATCCTCTCTTGCTTCATCTGCATAATCAAGTGTCCACTTATAGACACGTGAGTAACTCTCGTCTGTCTTTTTAATCAATACAGGCATCTGATCCGTTCCCATAAGCTGTGAAAACTTTGGATCTGTAAAACCTGAATTTAATGACCATGCTGCCGCTCCATCTGCAAACTGTGATGTGTCAAGTACTGTTACACCTGCAGGCGCTTCTGTCACAAAAAGACTGTTTTCTACACTTTCCTTATGCTCTGTAAATGCAGCTGATACGCTTCCATTTCCTGTTGTGCTTGAATATCCTGGTGCATAATTTAACAGAATCGGCGTAACTGCATCTTCTCCCAACATATTTGTAATGCTGAAATTACTTGAGTAAACAGATTCAATCCTGTTTTCATTATCAGCAGCAAACTCACTTACAAACGCATCACTTTTTGAAGAAGTCACTGATGCGCCTGATGTGACGCAGGCACTAATGCTTCCTTCATTTCGTCCTGTTAACACACCTGCATCTGCATTTGACGTGATAGATGTGTTTTCCAGTTTAAGCTCTGTAACATGGCCTGCACTTCCAATATAGCCAAATACACCTGCAAGCGCATTTTGCGCAATATTTTCAATAGGCTGTGTTCCAAGCACTGCTGCCTGTTCTTCTGATACCTTGCTGACTAAGTCCACACCGTTTATCTGGTTCAGAATGATATTACTGATACTGTAACCATTTCCATCAAATACACCGTCATAGCTTTTTCCTGTCTGTGTCTCGACATTATAATATCCAAGCGGTGTCCATGAATACGCTGCTAACGCGCTCATGTCAATGTTGTCGGCTAAGCTTACATTCTGTGTCTCTAAATCTCCTGCATAAAAATGCTGAACAAACCATGCCAGTTCTCCTGCATTCTCAATCTCATATGCACGGATATCGCTGTAGCCAAGCTGTGCCATATCCTGATTTTCGATCACCTGCGGCTGCTCAAATTCTGTATATCCATTTATCTGAGTAACTCCATTTATATATTGGCTTTGTTCCTCTGCCGATACTGGAATATTAATCATGAGCATAGCGGCTGATGTCAACACTGCACTCCATTTTGCTTTTTGTCGTTTCATCTTCATCATATCGGACCTCCTGTCCGGTCAGGGTCATTCTCCCTCACCTTTTCTTTACTTTCAGTATAACAGCCGTTCTCTGCAATGTCACCTTAATAAAACACGTTATTTTTTACAAATTCCTTACGAAAACTAATAGCGCTCTTTTAAAAACTCTGATACATTCGTATGTCCGTAGTGCACAAGCTTGGCATCAAACTCTGCCATCTTTTTCTGAATCATATCCTTATCTTTTTGTTTTAGCAAACCGCTTTTCTCATACCGCTCAACCACTTCTTTTGCATCCTTATATGACTGCAGCGTAAGATCCTTATAATTATTTTCCAAATACATTTGAACTGTATTTAATTTTTCTTCGATTTCCTTTAATGCCTTTTTTCGTTCAAACATTGATATTCTCCCTTCTCATCTGCACAAATTTATATTGGCATACCATTAAATTTATGTTATACTAAATCTAGTATAACACTTTTTCAGAAAAGACAGGAGGTTTTTTTATGCCAACACCACATAATAATGCACAAAAAGGTCAGATCGCAAAAACTGTTTTAATGCCTGGCGATCCGCTGCGCGCAAAATTTATCGCTGATACCTTTTTACAGGATGCCGTTCTTGTAAATGAAGTACGTGGTATGCTTGCTTATACCGGAACTTATAATGGAAAACCAGTTACCGTTATGGGCAGCGGAATGGGTATGCCAAGTATCGGTATCTACTCCTACGAGTTATTTAAGGAATATGATGTAGACCGTATCATTCGTATCGGAAGCGCTGGAAGCTACAGCTCTGACGCAAAGATTTATGATGTCGTTCTTGCTACTTCCGCAGTCAGTGAGTCCACCTATGCAAAGGTTCAGTCTGGCTACGACAAGGATGAGAGCTATCCATCCAAAGCACTCAATGATTCCCTTCGCGCTGCTGCAAAGCGTCTTGGAATTAATATGATTGAGGGTGCAATTCACTCTAGTGACGTCTTCTACCGCCAGCCGTCTGATGAAAAGCCAACCTATTGGGAAAAGCTTCGCGATGAGCGCGGCTGTCTGGCTGTTGAAATGGAAAGCTTTGCACTGTTTGCAAATGCTTCGGTACTAGGCAAAGAAGCAGCCTGCCTTTTAACAATCTCTGACAGCTTTATAAGCCCAGAGATCACTACTGCCGAAGAACGTCAGACTTGCTTCACTAACATGATGAAGATTGCTCTTGAAAATTTATAAAACGTTATTAAAAAGGTGCGCCGATTACTTTCCTCGGCGCACCTTTTTTATACATTTAAATATCATACTCCTCGTAGCAATTACCCAATACTTCACAGTCACAATAACCGCCATCTTCTTTTATTTCTCGTCTTACTTGATCGCGTCTTTCTTCATCATCAATGTTATCAATTATCCACTGTTCTGTATTTTTTAACGAATGATCACACTCTTCCTCTTCTAAAGCTTCCTCTAGATATTCAAAAAGCTCCTCCACCTCTTCCTTCTCTAAGCAGTAGCTTTTTTTCTCTTTTTGTCTCCATGCACGAAGTGCTTCCTTTTTTTGATTTTTTGTCATTTCTCCCATGATTTTTTCCTCCATAGTGATTAATTTGTTCTTATCATATCACATATGTTCTGAAAAGCAATATTTATATCATTTACCCAAACCCAATACAAGTTTCCTTTCTCACCTTACTGTGGCATTGTCGTTCACAGTAGCCACCAGAATCATACATTTCCTCAAGAAAACGATACTAGTAAAGATTCTTTTTTTGAATCGTTTTCTTTGCCGCTACCCGAATTGATTTTGCACCTTTTATATCTTTCACTTCTGTCAGCATATTTAATATTTCTAACGGTGCAAAAGAATTCGTAGCAATCGCTTTTAACACAATTGGATTCGCTTTTTCCTCACAATATATCTTTGCTATTTGGCACTCATCCTTTAAATTCTTCACCGCCTCAGCTGACGCATAGCTTTTTGCACATTCTCGAATATCACTGTTATCAAATTCCACGCAAGCCTTTATCAATATCTGTCTTTTATGGCTGCATTCAGGAAACGCCAAAAGATTCAACACAATATCAGGATATGTATTCGCACATTGTTTTAAGAAATCAAGAAATTTTGCTTCTGAACATTTCTCATCAGTATAATATTTATGTGCCAACCTATACGCAGCCATTGAGTCGTATTTCATGAATCTTATCAGCCATTTTTCTGGAAAATCCAGATGAGCCAGTCCTATAATGCCAATCTCATTAGAAATTAGAAATTCCAATACTTCATCTGAAAATTCTTCGACTGGTACACTTAATAATTTTTCTTCCATAGCAAAACAGTCTTCTGCATACGGATTTATTTCATATTTCTTCAAAAACTCCTGAACTTTATCTTCCATAAGATTTGCTCCTCTGCCTTGTGTTCTTAGACTCAATACAACTCTTTTAATTTATTTGAGATTCTTTTAATGCTGTCAAATATGAAATGCTATACGCAAATATTTGATAGAAAAAAGGTGCGCCGATTACTTTCCTCGGCGCACCTTTAAATCGTTGCTATATACTTATTACTGGATTAATTCCTTATCAATAATCTGGAAGTTTGCCCTGTGAATATAGAGTGCCTTTCCATCGATCATAAGCTTCGTCATTTTTGGCAAATCCTCCGGAATCTCCCAGTAGACACTGTCTCCTGAAAATGCCATGATTGGATTTTTCAGAAACAAGGGCACCATCTGCAAAAAGCGGTTTTTGGTAAATTGCACATTGCCAGTGAGTTTGGCCTGCATCTCCTGCCGGTTTGCGTGAAGGCGCATGTAGCTGTGCACTTGTCGGACAATTTCTTCTAGCGTGTACTCCCCCAATGTGGGGTCAATGCAGGGGCGGACGGTGAGGATAAAGTTACGCAAGGTTTCCGAAGGGAACCATGGCCGGAGATTGATGGGGATGGCCAGGGCCACAGGCCGAGGGTGGCGGTAGTGTCGCGCGGCTTGGTTTTCCAGCAAAGATTGCAGCAGGACCGCGGTGAGATACTCTGTCACAGAGGCGTTGTACTGTTGAGACACTTTACGCAGTTGATCCACAGGAACCAGGCCCATGGTGACATTTAAAGTGTAAAAGGGTTCTGGTTGACTGGTGTTGGGAAAGGCGGTTTTCTCCAGTTTATCCCGCAGGATACGCTGGCCGGCATATTTGGCATAGGCGTCCTCCAACTCCTCCTTACGAGGGGGCTGGGTGATGTCTAAAATGCCGGGACCATTTGGAATGGCATAGCCCAGTTCCCGGAGATAGACCGCCAACAGGGTGCGGAAAAAGACCAGCGTTCCAGCCCCGTCTGAAATGGCGTGAAAGACTTCCAAAGAGATGCGGCGTTCGTAGTAGAAAATGCGAATCAGCCACTCATTGTCTTCCCGAAACCGTACGGGCTGGCAGGGGTTTACCATATCCTGTTTCACGAAGGGGCCTGGGTTGGGGTTGGGCTCAAAGTAACACCAGAAAGCACCTCGGCGCATCCGAACGGCAAAACCAGGAAACCGTGGCATGGTCTTTTCGACAGCACGCTGGAGCAGGGTAGGGTTGACAGGTTCTGTCATGACAGCGGAAAACCGATAGATGGCGGAGTAACGGTCCTTCTGGATGGCAGAATACAGTACCCCCGCGTTGTCCAAAGGATACCACGTGTTTTTGGCCTGCTTTTTGGACACGGGTGAGGCCCCCTTTGTACGCAACATGACATGTTTGATCAAATTGATTGTATCATAGCGAGGGAGAAACTACAAGGGAAAGAAGGGGAAGGCCTTTTCTTTTTCCGGCTGCCGTGGTATACTAAGCCATCTTTTATTGACGGGAAAAGGAGAGCTGCAGTATGGACCCAAAGAAACTGTCCTTGCGGTTGAAGCCTCGAGGAAAAACAACGGGAAGGGAAAGCGCCGAGGACCGTCAGTTGGCACCTATGATGCGGGCCTTGAAGGCGATTCATTCTGTAGGTACACCGGACTCTATGAATCCAGAGGATTTGGCCAAGCAGCGTGCCGCCCAAGAGGTGCTGGGACGCCTGGTGGCCCCCATGATTGTCATGAAAAAGTGGGAGACCTTCCAACTAAAAGAGATGGCCTGCGCTTGGGTAAAGCCGGATTGGCCCCACGACAAGCGGCGGGTGATCCTCTACTGTCACGGCGGGGGATATACCAGTGGAAACCTGGGCTACTCCCGCCCACTGGCATCAAAACTCACCAATGCCACTGGTTGGGAGACCCTGTGCTTTGAGTATCGTTTGGCGCCGGAACACCCCTTCCCAGCGGCAGTGGACGATGCCAGACGGGCGTGGGACTATTTGATGTATTTGGGGTATGGCGCCCGGGATGTGGTGGTAGCGGGGGATTCGGCAGGGGGGAACTTGGCGTTGGTTCTCTGCCACCAGCTCAAACAGGCGGGGCGTCAACTGCCTGGCCGTCTTGTATTGATGTCCCCCTGGACGGATATGACCGCCAGCGGGCGCTCCTATACTCAACGGGCTGCGATGGATCCTACGATTACTCTGGATTACATCCACGCGGTGCGAGAGGTGTATGCCGGAGGAAACGAGTTGACCTCTCCGTTGCTTTCCCCGCTCTTTGGGGACTTCCGGGGATTCCCACCGACTTTGGTGCAGGTGGGGAGCAATGAGATCCTCTATTCAGACTCCCTCCGCTTGCGGGAGCGGATGCAGGCAGCAGGGGTGCACTGCCAGCTAGAGGTATGGGAAGATATGTGGCATGTGTTCCAAATGTTCCCGATTCGGAAAGCGGCGTTGGCCATGGAACACATTGGTCAATTCTTGTTGGACAGTATTTGATGGTTGGAGCCAACTCTGTGATAGAATTTATCCCTGTTGCAAATGCAACAGGGATAAATTTGCTGTTGGCGTAAGATAGAGGATAGGAGCGGGGGACTTTTCAGTGAGGTTCCTGCAGTCAGAATTGGTAGGAGGTGCTATCCATGAAGAAACCAAACATTCGTATCACGCTGGTAGGCCAAAAAGGGACAATGGGGTGCCACAGGGGGCATCAGGTGGGGGATTCCTATGACTTTGACACAGAGCGGGGAAAACTTTGCCCGATGGCGATGCACGTTGCCTTTCCCTATGTCGATATTCTGCGATACGGTGGCAAACTGCCCTGTCAGCCAGATGGAACCTTTTTGTTTTGCTGCCCGGACGTGGACGTCATTAACGTCTTTCAGCTGACGGTAGAAGACGAAGGGGACGGTGCAGCGTCAGTCTAACTTGGAAATGGATGCATCAAACGT
>OLRK01002447.1_pt1 | contig 11643 bp, 10 predicted proteins | sample 1672911 | NCBI WGS metagenome assembly OLRK01 (sample SAMEA3136736, study PRJEB25190) | human gut metagenome | biome: human gut; feature: human-associated habitat; material: faeces | place: Austria | collected 2013
TGAACAGCCAGTTTTTCCGGCCAACAGTGAATGGTCTGATTGCATTCTCGCTAAGTTATTCATATATGAAGATAACTCAGTTTATCCTCAGTTTATTTTTATCCTCATCTTTTGCCGAAAGTAGTTTAACAGCTGGTAATTCATATCCTAAAATGGGGATAACAAAAACGAGAAAAATATTCCATAATAAAACCATCAAATATAGGAGGTGGTTCTTTATGGATCAATACGATATTCATGTAAATCTTGTTATGGAATTCCTGAAAACAAATGGCTATAGTGCATCTGTCATAAGTGCTCATCGCATTTGCTATAAGGAACTCCGAAGATATCTCGCCAGTACTCATACATCGTATACTTTATCAGAGTCCTTGGCATGGTTGGAAAACAACCAAAATGCTTGGACTTACAGGATGTATACGAGCAGAAGGCTCTGTATTTATCAGCTGGAAGATGTCTACATATCTGGTACTGTTTCGCCAGATCATCTTGGCCCACATGCATCAGCCTATACGATGCTTATTCCAGAACTGCAAGAAGAACTGGATGATTTTATTAATAATGACCAACATGTATATGGAGATGGCCGGTACAGGATTTCCTGTTCAAGATTTTTATACTATCTCCAGAAACGTGCAATTACCAGTATCTCGCAGTTAAACTACGAGCTATTGTTAGATTTTCATGCTGATGATTATCATCGTTCTTCAAAGTCAAAAGATGTTTATGAAGATCAGATCCGTGTATTTTTACGCTACTGTTCTTCGAAAGGATTGTATAGTGACGGATTGGCAATTGCCTTGAATAAGTTGATGATTCCTCAGATTGTTAGTCTTAACGATAACAGTATCATTACAGGTACGGAGAACCAGCAAAAGATTACTTTGAGTGAAATAGACCGTTTTCTTGAATCTCTCAGTACGAAAAAGTATGGTTTAAGTGTCATGAAGTACAGTCGTCATATTTTATCCTTACTCTATATCTTTCTTGACATGCATCATCTTGGAATAAATGTCCTACAAGTGAGTGGTTCTTTCCAGGAAAATATCCGGAACAACACATCCCGAAAACTTCGGTGGATCGTAAGTTTAATGAATTCTGGAATGCAACGGAACTTTCAAAACAAACAGACAAAAAGCCGACTGTACATAGTCTTCGTCATGCATATGTTACAAAACGAATGAATCTATGGATGAAATCCGATACTGATTTGAAAGTAATGATGCCATATCTCAGCCAATATCTGGGACATAAAGGACCAGTTGAGACGTATTACTATTACCATCAGGTACAGGAGATTTTTGAAACTATACGCAGAAAAGATAAGATTTCATCAAGGGTAATCCCGGAGGTGCGATATGAAAAAGACTGATTATGATCATCTATTCTTTTCCAGAACACGGGATTTTCTGGATATCTATCTGTCAAAACAATGCAGTCGAAGTCCTTACACTGTAAAAACTTACCGTGATGCACTTACTGTCTTCCGGAGATATGTTACTCATCAGGGAATATCTCTGAAAAGATTTTCATTCGAGGACTGTACACGTGATTTCATGCTTAGCTTCATGGAATACCTTCTGCAGGAAGGTTATGAAAAAGCTACCTGCAACCAAAGGCTTGCCGCAATCAAAGCTTACCTGTGGTATGTGGCAGATGAAAACATTGATTATCAGCAGACTGCATTGGCAGTTTCACATGTACCTTTTCTGAAAAATCCTGAGAAGGTTAAGGAAGTCATTTCCGAGGATTGTTTAAAATCGCTCCTTTCAGCACCGGAACATTCAAAAATCGGAATACGAGACACTACAATCATGGTTATCCTATACGATTCTGCCATCCGGCTCAGTGAACTTTTAAATCTAAAAATCTCAGATGTTAATCTGCAGAAATCCACCCCTTACCTGAGAATCCATGGCAAGGGAGATAAGGAGCGCATCGTATCAATTTCAGATAACACTGTTGCTCACATAAAACGATACATGAGGTATTACCATGAGGAGTCTATTCTGACAATGGATACCTCCTGAGTTTTAAGGAGATTGTAGCAGAATAAAAAATGAAAAAAAAGATACAGATGATTACCTACTTACAAATATAGTTGACAAATCACATATGAGGTGCTATTGTTAATTACACAAGTAATGAACCAAATAACTAACTCGAACAATAGCCAGCCTGAATCCAGAAGAAGCTAACGGCACAAAATGGTTCATCTTATTTCCATCACCAAGAAACAACAAAAAAGGAGGAGTCTCATTTGAATGAAATCCTGACTCAGGAGAAGTCCATCTATATTCAGATCAAGGAAATGATAGAGAGTGACATTCTCCGTGACATACTCCTGGAAGAGGAGCGCGTGCCCAGTACGAATGAACTGGCAAAGTTATATGCTATCAACCCTGCTACAGCAGCCAAAGGAGTCAACCTGCTGGTAGATGAGGGGATTTTGTACAAGAAACGTGGAATTGGCATGTTTGTAGCAGAAGGAGCGAAAGAACGGATCATGAAAAAAAAGAAAGAGCATTTCTACGATGATTACATCAAAAGCCTCATGGCAGAAGCCAGAAACTTAGGCATTACAAAGCAGGAACTGATTGCCATGATCGAGGAATCCGCAGAAGGAGGAAGAAAAGATGAGTAAATTAACAGCACAGGCATTAACCAAATCTTATGGAAAAAAAGAGGTCCTGCACAACATCGACCTTATACTGGAAAGCGGAAAAATCTACGGCCTGATCGGCAGAAACGGTGCCGGTAAAACAACCCTCCTTTCCATCCTGACAGCTCAGAATCCAGCCACAGCCGGAACTATCACTCTGGACGGACACCCGGTATGGGAGAACCCGGAAGTGCTCAGTCAGCTTTGCTTTTCCAGGGAACTGACAGCATCCAATGGAAGCGGACTGGCAGCGATGAAGATCAAAGAATACCTGAAAATCGCAGCTACTTTTTACCCACACTGGGACAAAGAAATGGCAGAGAGCCTGGTGCAGAAATTCCATCTGGATATCAAACAGAAGCTTGGAAAAATCTCCAAAGGTATGCTCTCTATGGTAACGATCATTACAGCTATGGCAAGCAAAGCTCCATTCACATTTCTGGATGAGCCGGTAGCCGGTCTGGATGTGATAGCCAGAGAGCAGTTTTATCAGCTTCTTCTGGATGAATACACAGAGACAGGAAGAACGTTTGTTGTTTCCACACATATCATTGAGGAGGCTTCCGATATTTTCGAAGAAGTGATCATCGTGGACAAGGGAGAAATCCTTCTGAAAGAAAACACACAGGAACTTCTGAACCGTGCATACCATATCAGTGGTCATGAGGATCTGGTAAAAGCAGCCAGACAGCAGGCACAGATTTACCATGAAGAACATATCGGAAGAAGCATGGGCGCAACCGTACTTCTGCAGCTTGGACAGGAACTGGAAATATCACCGGAACTTCGCGTGCAGAAACCGAATCTTCAGAAACTCTTTGTAGCACTTTGCGGGGAGGAGTAAGTTTGAATGAAGAATATAGAAAAATTGAAAGATATCAAGAACGCTAATGAATGCGTTGGTAATAGATGTGATAACAGTAATAATTGGGAACCGAACAGGGGCACCGAAGATGATAACAGGAGCAGTATAAATAACAATATGAACATAAGAATCTTCAAATACTGGCAGGAAATAGTCGCCACCTGGCTTCTGATCAGTGTCGGAATCGGAACCCTCTGGTATCTGTTCAAAATATTTGGACTGAACGGTTCCAAGGATAAAACAGTGGTATCTTTTCTTGGAATTTTTTATCCCTGGTTTATCTACATTGCAGGTGTGATCCTGATTTTTGCGTGCGGCATAGGTCTGTTTAAAGTTTATCTGTCGGTTATGCTTTCCATGAATGTAACCAGAAAAAGTGCTGTCCGCCAGATCGCAGTCATGCTGGCAGAGCTGAGTGCAGTTATCTGCCTGGTCATTGGGATTGTATGGAAAATAGAAGAAGCGGTTATAGGTGAGCAGATAGAAATGCTTTCCGCTATATGGGTGATGTTCAGTATTCTTCTTATCGTATGTGCAGTTACAATGGCGGCAGGTGCAATTGTTGTAAAATGGGGCGGAAAAGTATTGGTTCTGATTTCGCTTATTACTGGCGTTTTAGTGGGAGGCATCGTCGGAGCGTTGACTGTAATAAACTTTAAAGATTTGGACATGATAAGTCTCCGTATCATCAGAATAGACAGAATTTTTACAACAGTTTCCGTAAATGTAAAATGGGTATCTGCAGGGATTCTCATCTTTATCCTGGCATATTTCCTTGCCAGAAAGCTGACATGCAGACTGGAAGCACGATAGGAGGGGAGGATGACGATTATGTTGGAAGCAGTAAAACGACAATTAAAATCGACGTATGATCATGCAATACTCAGTTATGTAATGAGTATTCTGGGTTTTCTTGCAGCAATGGTGATGTGGCTTGTGCTGCGTGGCGTACTTAGAAAAGAAGCACAGTATGTTCCATTGGGAACAATTATGGCATTGGGACTATGCGGACTCTGTATTCTGTTTTCGCAGATTTTTCAGACGAAACTGTTATTTGCTCTGGAAATCTCAATGGGAAGTACCAGAAGAATCTTCTTCTTATCCTATCTGCTGGTGCAGGCATTGTACAATGCAGGAAACTATATTCTTCTGGTTCTCCTGATCCTGCTGGAAAAGAAAACCAGACCATTTCTGGTAGCGCATAATGTTGCAGCCGGAAAGAAAGCAGAACTCATCTGGTCATGGACAATACGATATGGATTTCCGGCACTGCTGGTATTTACGATCGTATCTATTCTGTTTGGAACATTATGGATGTATTTTGGAAAGGTTGTCGGAGTGATTTTGTGGATCTTGTGGATGGCATTCTGCCTCGGTGGTCCGAATATTGCTGATGCGTTAACAGACGCACCAAATTCCATTCTGGGAAAAGTCGGCCTGGGGATTGCAGGCATGATCAGTTTCTTCTCAGGAGCGACCGGAATGATCGTGGGAATTGTATTCGTGATAGCTGTACTGGTAATTATTTACTGTATGATGCAGAGGCAGGCAGTACAGTTCTAAGTAAAGCCGATGCGTTCCCTGAGTAAAACGGCCGAATAAATGAATAAGCAGATAAAACTATAAAAGCATAAACCTATAAAGACATAAACAGGAGAAGCCCCCTGACTGCCGGATATAACAGCAGCACAGGAGGCTTCCTCTATGGTTGGAACACTATATTTTGTTTAAAAGAAAAGGTGATTCTGTTATTTTGCTTCTTTTTTCGGAGCAGCTTCTTTGAGTTCCGGTACATTTCCCTCTCCATAGTAAGCTTTTAGATAGATTTCTTTCAGCTCAGACATTAATGGATATCTCGGGTTAGCGCCTGTACACTGGTCGTTGAATGCCTGTTCTGTCATTTCGTCCAGAGTTTCAAGGAAGTATTTCTCATCTACACCATACTCTTTGATTGTATGTTTGATTTCGATGGTATCCATCAGTTCCTGCAGTTTCTGGAGAAGTTTCTCGAATACTTCGCTGTCGTTTTTGCCGGTCAGACCTACAGAACGACCGATCTCAGCGTAACGGGCCAGTGTATGCGGATACTGATACTGTGGGAAGGTACCCATCTTAGCCGGAACTTCGGCTGCATTATAGCGCAGAACATGAAGCAGAACCAGAGCATTTGCAATACCATGTGGAAGATGATGGAAAGCTCCCAGCTTATGAGCAAGAGAGTGGTTTACGCCAAGGAAAGCATTTGCGAAAGCCATACCAGCCATGCAGGAAGCATTTGCCATATGCTGTCTTGCTTCTACATCAGAACCATCTTTGTATGCACGTGGCAGATAGTTAAATACCAGTTTGATCGCATTTAATGCAAGACCATCTGTATAATCAGATGCCATCATGGAAGCATAGGCCTCAAGTGCATGAGTCATAACGTCGATACCGGAAGCACAGGTCAGTCCCTTAGGTGCGCTCATCATATTATCTGTATCAACAATAGCCATGTCAGGCATTAATTCATAATCAGCCAGAGGCCATTTGATACCTGTAGTTTTATCAGTAATGATAGCAAAAGGTGTTACCTCGGAACCTGTACCGGAAGATGTTGGAACAGCTATAAAGTAAGCTTTCTTACCCATATGCGGGAATGTGAAGATTCTCTTACGGATATCCATAAAGTCCATAGCCATATCATCAAAGTTGGCATCCGGATTTTCATAGAGAACCCACATAATCTTGCCGGCATCCATTGCGGAACCACCGCCCATTGCGATAATGCAGTCAGGCTCGAACATTCTCATTGCAGCAGCACCGGCTCTTGCAGAAGCGAGAGATGGATCTGGCTCTACATCGTAGAAGCAGGTATGTACGATACCCATCTGGTCTAATTTATCTTCAATCTTCTTGGTATATCCATTCTTATAAAGGAAAGAGTCTGTTACGATAAAGCAGCGTTTCTTGTGCATAACAGTGCCAAGCTCATCCAGAGCAACCGGCAGGCAGCCTTTTTTGAAATAAACTTTTTCCGGTGTTCTAATCCAGAGCATATTTTCTCTCCTTTCAGCAACGGTCTTGATGTTGATAAGATGTTTCACACCTACGTTCTCAGATACGGAGTTGCCACCCCAGGAACCGCAGCCCAGAGTCAGGGACGGAACAAGTTTGAAGTTGTAAAGGTCGCCGATGCCGCCTTGAGAAGATGGAGTATTGATGAGGATACGACAGGTCTTCATAGCTGCTGCATGTTTTTCCATCTTTTCCTTCTCTCTTGTGTCAATGTAGAGAGCGGAGGTATGTCCATAACCGCCGTCAGCTACAAGCTGTTCAGCTTTGGCAATCGCTTCGTCAAAAGTTTTGGCCTTGTACATGGCAAGTACAGGGGAAAGCTTCTCATGTGCGAATTCTTCGCTGATGTCTACAGATTCAACTTCGCCGATCAGGATCTTTGTCTCAGGAGAAACTGTAATACCGGCCATCTCAGCGATAGTGGCAGCTTTCTGACCTACGATCTTTGCATTCAATGCGCCATTGATAAGGATAGTTTTTCTTACTTTCTCTAATTCATCCGGTTTCAGGAAGTAACATCCTCTGTAAAGGAATTCTTCTTTTACTTTCTTATAAATGCTCTCAAGAACAGTTACAGACTGTTCGGAAGCACAGATCATACCATTGTCAAAGGTCTTGGAATGGATGATGGAGTTAACTGCCAGACGGATATCTGCACTGTCATCAATGATAACAGGAGTATTTCCGGGACCTACACCTAAAGCAGGTTTTCCGGAAGAATAGGCAGCCTTAACCATTCCGGGACCACCTGTAGCAAGGATGATGTCTGCTTCACGCATAACCTGATTTGTCAGATCAAGACTTGGAACATCGATCCATCCGATGATTCCCTCCGGTGCACCGGCTTCTACAGCTGCCTCCAGAACAACCTTTGCTGCCTCAATGGTACATTTCTTTGCGCGGGGATGCGGACTGATGATGATTGCATTACGTGTTTTCAGTGCGATCAGAGTTTTGAAGATTGCAGTAGATGTCGGGTTGGTTGTAGGAATAACAGCAGCAATCAGACCGATCGGCTCAGCTATTTTCTTAATACCGTAAGCAGTATCTTCTTCAATCACACCGCAGGTTCTGGTATTCTTATATGCGTTGTATACATATTCGGCTGCGTAATGGTTCTTGATAACCTTATCTTCTACAATACCCATTCCTGTTTCTTCAACAGCATCTTTAGCAAGCGGGATACGTGCTTTGTCAGCAGCAGTAGCAGCAGCTTTGAAAATCTTATCTACCTGCTCCTGGGTAAATGTTGCGAAAATCTTCTGTGCCTCTTTCATGGCTGCGATTTTTGCAGTAAGGGCTTCAGGGGTGTCGATGATGGTTGGGATAGTGTTCTCTTTTTTTGCCATTTTGGAATCCTCCTGTTTTCGTTTTCCTTAAAATTATTTACCGTGACCTGTTATAGTGACATTATACAAATAAACTGACTATTCGGTCAACAGTAACTTTAATATGAGCATAACAAAATATTATACCGAAAATTGTGCATAATCACGTAAATAATGTGAATAAAATATCAATTGTCAGAATATATGAGAAAAATTTAACAAGACCGACAAAACGCAGACGACTGTGAAATTTTTCTGGTTGGCAACTGAGAGAAAGTTAAAAAAATAACGTTAATAAATTAACAACCTCGATGATGCTATTATATGACTTCGTTAATCATTTGTCAATCAACAAAACGATAAAAAAGTTAACAAATCCTAACTTCGAAATTTGTATAAAAATGACAATATAATTTGTTGAAGGATTTTGAGAAAAAACAGATATTTTAATATAATAGATTTAAGAACATATAGAAAATAAGAGTATATAAAACATGAATATATCAGCTTACAGCTCCGGAGCAAGTATGTTTTTCCATGCATTTGCAGGAGTCTTAGAAAAACTTAGCCCCTCGAAATCTGCGTTATTCAGAAAAATGCAACTGTCTGAGCCGACAGGCGAGTTTTGCATTTTTCTGAATGGTTTTAGCAGATTCCGAGGGGCCTAGCTTTTCTTAGGCTCCGAAACCGCATGGAAAAACATACTTGCTCCGGAGCGTCCCTTTTTATTTATCTCAGGCTTTTCTGAAAGCCGCTCTCTTACGTTCTCTGGAATCCAGAAGTCTCTTACGGATACGGAGAGACTCCGGTGTAACCTCAAGGAGTTCATCCTGGTCGATGAAATCGATGGCCTGTTCCAGGCTGAGAACTCTTGGTGGAGTTAATTTCAGTGCATCATCAGCGGAAGAAGAACGTGTGTTAGTCAGATGTTTTGTCTTGCATACGTTCAGCTCGATATCTTCGGCTTTACCATTCTGTCCGATAACCATACCGCTGTAAACCTTTGCACCAGGTCCGATAAACAGAGTACCACGCTCCTGGGCTGCGAACAGACCATAAGTAACAGCTTCACCAGCCTCGAAAGCGATCAGAGATCCCTGTTTTCTGTACTGGAAATCTCCCTTGTAAGGAGCATATCCGTCAAACATAGTATTGATGATGCCGGTACCCTTGGTGGAAGTAAGGAACTCACCGCGGAATCCGATCAGTCCACGGGAAGGAATGTGGAATTCCAGACGGACAGTACCGTCACTGGCAGTACTCATACCCTGCAGCTCACCTTTACGTTCACTCAGCTTCTGGATTACAGTACCGGAAAATTCTTCCGGAACATCTACATAAGCGATTTCCATAGGTTCAAGTTTCTTTCCACGATCGTCTGTTTTGTACAGAACCTCCGGTTTACTTACTGCGAATTCATAACCTTCACGTCTCATGTTCTCGATCAGGACAGACAGATGAAGTTCTCCACGTCCGGAAACCTTAAAGGCTTCTGTTGTTTCCGTATCTTCTACACGAAGGCTGACATCTGTATTCAGCTCACGGTAGAGACGGTCACGAAGATGACGGGATGTGATGTATTTACCTTCCTGGCCTGCCAGCGGACTGTCATTTACGATGAAGTTCATGGCAATGGTAGGCTCGGAAATCTTCTGGAAAGGAATTGCTTCCGGGTTTTCTCCACCGCAGAGAGTATCACCGATATGGATGTCTGCAATACCGGAAATAGCAACGATGGAACCAATAGTAGCTTCCTTTACTTCAACCTTATTCAGACCGTCAAACTCATAAAGCTTGCTGATCTTAACTTTCTTACGTTTGTCCAGATCATGATGGTTTAACAGAGTCAGCTCCTGATTTACTGCAATTGTACCATTCTCAACTTTACCTACACCGATACGTCCAACATATTCGTTGTAGTCAATGGTACTGATCAGAACCTGAGTATCTGCATCAGGATCTCCTTCCGGAGCCGGGATATATTTCAGGATAGCGTCAAACAGCGGAGCCATATCCTTAGGAGTATCGTTTAAGTCGATCACAGCATGACCTGCTTTTGCAGAAGCATACAGGAACGGACAGTCAAGCTGCTCATCAGAAGCACCAAGATCCATAAGAAGTTCCAGAACTTCATCTACAACCTCGTCAGGACGAGCCTCCGGACGGTCGATCTTGTTGATACAAACGATTACATGGAGATCAAGTTCAAGGGCTTTCTTAAGAACGAATTTAGTCTGAGGCATAGCACCTTCGAAAGCATCAACGAGAAGAATAACACCGTCTACCATCTTAAGTACACGTTCTACCTCGCCACCGAAATCAGCATGTCCTGGTGTGTCGATGATGTTGATCTTTGTATCTTTGTAATGAATAGCTGTATTTTTGGATAAAATAGTGATGCCACGTTCACGTTCGATGTCATTGGAGTCCATGACACGTTCCTGAACTTCCTGGTTCTCACGGAATACACCGCTCTGTTTCAGAAGCTGGTCAACCAGAGTTGTTTTACCGTGGTCAACGTGTGCGATAATGGCTACGTTACGGACGTCTTCACGTTTTGTTCTCATAAAATGATTTTCCTTTCCTCTTTAAGCTTTGAATGGGTAACTGTTCGGCACGCTGGCTGAACAGTTACCGGGATTGTTAATATTCATGTGTTATCAGCAGGATTATTTTGCCGCAAAAGCATTTTTCAAACATGATTTAATCTTGCAGATGAATTTGTTCCTATTATTATGTGTTTTTTCCTCAATAAGTTACCCGAATTTTCAGTTTACCACATTTTCGTCAGATTACAAGGTGTTAAAATAATTTTTTTTATTTTTGCAGATTCTGGTTCTAAATGAGAATGCCTGTACATAACCTTATAAAGAACAATACAAGGTACAGAGGAGCATATGCGGGATCGCTGAAAGAAGCAGAGGCGATTTACGGTCTGCACTGCAGGCAGGGATTCTGACACAGGTGCTCTACAGGGAAGGAGAACCACATTATGGCAGATAAAATTATTGAAAACAATCAGGTATCTATGATGGGCAAAATTGCAGCAGGCTTTACATTCAGTCATCAGGTCTTTGGAGAAGGCTTCTATATGACTGAGCTGCTGGTCAAAAGGCTCAGTGATTCGGAAGACAGGATTCCGGTGATGGTTTCTGAACGGCTGGTGGATGTAACGCAGGATTATATCGGAGAATATGTGGAAATCCATGGACAGTTCCGCTCATATAACCGCCATGAGGAGAAGCACAACCGTCTCGTGCTTTCAGTATTCAGCAGAGAACTGAAGTTTGTGGAAGAAGAGGATGAAACAGTTCCGGTAAATCAGATTTTTCTGGACGGATATATCTGTAAGCCTCCGGTGTACCGTAAAACTCCTCTTGGAAGAGAAATTGCGGATGTGCTGCTGGCAGTAAATCGTCCGTATGGAAAATCAGATTACATACCATGCATCTGCTGGGGCAGAAATGCCCGCTATGCATCTGCGTTTGAAGTTGGCGGTCATGTTCTGATCTGGGGACGTATCCAGAGCAGAGAATATATGAAACGGATCGGGGAAAATGAAACAGAGAAGAGAGTTGCGTATGAAGTATCTGTAAGCAAGCTGGAATATATGGAATAATTCCATTGCTGCAGGCAATTTGGAATGAATTTTGGCCACGTTACTGTGAACGGAGTGGTTACTGTTCACTGGTGATATCCCGCGAGGTGTTTTTTGTGAGCGAAGGTCACAG
>OLRK01002450.1_pt1 | contig 11632 bp, 7 predicted proteins | sample 1672911 | NCBI WGS metagenome assembly OLRK01 (sample SAMEA3136736, study PRJEB25190) | human gut metagenome | biome: human gut; feature: human-associated habitat; material: faeces | place: Austria | collected 2013
CCTGCGACCTCCTGATCCCAAATCAGGCGCTCTAGCCAAGCTGAGCCACACCCCGCAAGGTCATGCCGACTTCAATTATTCTACACGAACAGACAACATTTGTCAACTGTTTTTTAAAAACTTAGCTGAAATTAGCTGAAATTTTTTGGTCTTGCATTTTTGCAGCACACCTTTATTTAAAACAGGCACTCCCTCTTAAAAATAGGGGAGTGCCCAAAACAGCCTGACGGCTTTATTTTCCATCATTTTCTTTTTTAGACTTCTTCCATACAATAAGCCCGATGCCAACGGCTGATATAAGTGCCGCCGCTGCCACAATGGCAATAGGCTTATCATCGCCGGTTTTTGCCGGTTTTCCCGGTTTATTATCCGGCGTACCCGGATTGGTTCCCGGCGTCTCTGTTCCGGTTTCTGTCTCGGTTTCTGTCGGAGGCACCGGTTTCTCTCCCTTTGTTTGAGTGACAACATCATAAATCACCATATCATCCTCAATATAAGGAACGGTCATTAAAAATGGTTCTGTTGTCCCATAGTCATCAAAGCTGTCCTTCTGCACAATAAGGTACACACCCTGAGGAAGTGCTGAAAATATACATTCGCCGTTTTTATCTGTCACACCAGTCTGCACCGGACGGATTTTCCCATTTTCTTCAATAAAAGCGACAAGCTTTCTCGCGCTTTCCCGATGAACTTCTGTGTCACCGAGGTGATTGAAATCTAAGTTAAGACTTTCAAAAGTCTCCTGCACAGTCCATCCCTCAAGATTATTTTCATAAAGCTTCGGACTGCCGACCTTATAACAGTACAGGCTCACTAAAGACCGGTCTGTACCGATATCATCAAGACAGACCTGTATGCTGCCTTTTTTATCTGAATCATAAGACTGCTGCCCGGCCTGTACAGCTTTGACCGGCTGCGCCTGAAACAATATTCCGGCAGTAAGCAGGCATAAAAGCGACAGCAGACGACATATCTTTTTTATTTTCACCTTTTCTCTCGCCTCCCAGTCTTTCTTCTTCGGATGATCATAAGAATTAAAATCACTAAAACAACAGCTGCCACGATGCCGGCTGCAATATATGGCCTGAAATCATAATGTTCTTCCTGAGCCTGAGGATTATCCTGTAAAAGCCCGACTTCATCATACGGTATTCTTGTTCCCCTGACAAGCAGTCTGTGAGAATTAATGGCATATGGCGTACACGTGACAAGCGTCACATGATCTTCCCCCGCAATAATCGCCAGATCTTCAAGCTCGTTTGGCTCAACTGTTTTAATCTGATCGACCTTATAAGCAAGTGTCTCATCAAGAACATCAATATAAAATACATCACCGATTGCCACAAGATTTAAATCTGTAAATAGTTTCGCACTTGGCAGTCCTCTGTGCCCTGAAATCACGGCATGTGTTCCCGCACCGCCAATAGGAAGGGATGTCTGCTCCAGATGACCGATTGCCTTTTGAAGCACATCTTCATCCGTTCCATGATAAATTGGCAGCGCCACATCAATCGACGGAATCCTGATTGTTCCCATCACACCATTATTTTGAGGATTAAGCGTCTCATAATAACGGATGCCCGCCTTTTTCTCTTTGACCTGATTAAACGGATCGACAATAATTTCATCCTTCAGCAAATCTTCATTGTAACGCTGCGCCTGCGCCCTGATTTGTGCAAGCTCCTCCAAAGACCGGCCGCCAACGGCCTCTTTATAGCCGCTGACAACCTTATCCTGCTGAAATTGATTCATCAGATTACTCGCCGCCGGATAAGTGAGTACCGCAACGCCGACAATAAAAATCAATACGATCAAAATGTTATAAAGCTTTCTTTTTCTGCGGCCGGATGCCGCACGTTTCTTCTGTCTCACTTAGTCTGCTTTCTTTCTTGAACGGATAAATAATACAACTGCAGCCCCAATCAGCAGCACACCGCCGATTGTGAAAATATATGTACCCATACCGCCTGTTGTAGGAAGTGTGAAGCCTTTCGTGTTTTGAACGTCAAATTCTGCGATAGAGCCATTTGTTAATGTTAATGTACCATCAGTACCATTGCCGGAAACTGTATACGTAAATACCGCATCAGGCCCTGCCTCAGTCACTGTCTCAGGCAGCGTCACATTAACAACAACTTTAATCGGATCTTTTAATGCAATATAGCCTGTCGGCGCCTTTGTCTCTTTAATCCAGTATGTCCCTGCACCAAGACCTTCAAATCTTACAACACCATTGTTATCTGTTGTTGCTGTTGCAGAAAGTTTTTCATTTCTAGTCACTGTCATCTTGCCTTCTGAGTCAACCGTATATGTCACCAGCTCGGCTTTTTTATCACTTGGATTTTTTCCTGTGCCGTCATCTTCATAAACCGTAAACTCAGCACCTGCAAGAAGTTTGCTATTATCGCCTGCGTCCTTCTTCGTAATTTTTAAGCCGCCCGCATAATTCCGTGTAAAATCTTTAGTTCCTATCGTTTCTGTACTTTTGTCTTCACCGAATGTTGCATATACCTCATTCTCATTTCCTTCTGGCGTAAAGTCTGCATCTTTATTAAGCTTGGCTTTATATGTAATCGTTACTGTAGCCTTATCTTTGACGCTTCTATAATAATTACTTCCATTTTCATTTTTAGAAAAATCAAACGCTAACACTGTCGTACCATCCGGATTAGGTGCACTTTCAAAGCCATAGTCCTGTGTATTCAGCGGTGTATCTCCTGCAGTGACAGTTACAGAACCATCAACAAAAGTCAACCCTTTGCTCATTGTATCAGTCACTTTAAATACAACATTTTTATATGTATCATCATAAACCGGAACATCTTGTGTAATTTTAAACGTAAACTCTTTTCCAACCTGCTGTGCAAGGGAGTCCTTCTGTGCCTGCTGTGATTCTTCAATCGTCTTTGTTGTCGAAAGCGGCTGATCTTTTAATGTGACGGTCACAGCCGGTTTATATTCGATTTTATCGCTGCTCTCATCTTTTGAAGCCGACGGAACAGCTACAAGAATCGGCTTTGTCTGCTTTGTCCCCTGCGTAATTGTTGTCTCAAGCACTAAATAATAACCGGCGTTAAGTGTTATCTGTTGATTGATTGCCATTGTTTGATCTGCTGCAATAGAATTCGTTTTTACATGATTTTCAAGTTCTGATGCAAGCTTGTCAATATCACCAGTAATATTATAATCTCCTTCTATTCCGCTGGCATAGGAAGCCACCGTTGTCACCGGATATTTTTCATTAAAGCTAACAAAATTTGCAGTATACGTATATTCATACACATCCTGTCCGGCCACTTCTTTGGCATCCATAATCTTGTAAACACTAAACTTAGAATCAGCCTTTGCGCCAGCCTGCCCCTCCGTTAATGTTAATGTTCCCTCCGTCGGTAATGCTTTTGCTTCTGCCGCGCTTACATTGACAACCATCATGGATGCCATAAGCATACATACCATTAAAAATGAAACTAGTTTTTGAATTTTCTTTTTCATATAGTCTCCCTGCCTTTCTTATTTTCTGCGGCGATGGTGTGTCCGCCGCAAAGCTTTGACTTTGTTTATATACAAAAGTGCTGCCGCCATACAAAGTGCTAAGCCTACAATTGTAAACATCACTATACCTCTGCCGCCTGTCGTTGGAATATGCAGGCCTTTTTCATTAAAAATTTTTACTGTAATCAGCTTTTTAGACGCATCATAAGTTAAATCGCCCTGATGCTGCTCTGCCTGTTTTGCAAATTCCGCATCATTAATCGTAACCTCAATCGGTTTGTTCATTGGCACATAACCTGACGGTGCCTTTGTCTCCGTAATCCGATATGTGCCATAAGGAAGCTTTTGAAACTCAATCGTTCCTGTCGCCGATGTCGTTGCTATTTTTTCTTTAAAAGTCTGATCGACCTTCCATGTTGTCTTATCTGTATTGTCTGTTTCTTCAATAAGACGTTCGAGCTTAAACTCCGCACCTTCAAGACGCTTATTTGTATCTTCTTTGGCAAACTTTTCAATCGTGATATTACCGAAATCAATCTTGTTTGTCATGGAAATTGTAACCGTATTAATGCCCTGAGGCTGCTGCGGTTCGCCGTAAGTCACCTCATAACCGCTGATTGGGCTTCCCGACGAAGCACTCTGTCCGCTCTCCGTTACATCTTCCCATGCTCCATTGCCGTTTGAAATATAAATCTGTTCGTCCGCAAGCTTATAATAATACGGATTGCCCGATGCATCCTCTAATTTCAGATTTTCCACAGATTTACGCCATGCCATATTTTCGGTCAGCTCAATATAACACTCATCCTCCTTGCACTGATGGTTTTCGTCTTCCAGTCCTTTGTAGCATTTCCATCCGCCTTCAGCATTCTTATCTATAGAAGCAACAAGCTTCACACGTATCCTTTTCGGACGTATACCGCCGATATTATCGTTATCATCCCATACCTTGACAACATTAATGCCGACAAGCGTGTTTGTTGCCCGATATGTGACGTGAAGCTTTCCATCCTTATCCGGATTACGGATTTCATCATAAGAAACTTCGTAATTTTTCAGTGCACCGTCTTTATCAATTTCCTGAATACGGTATTCATAGAGCTTGCCTGAATTTTCGTCTTTATATGGAAGCACCGTCTTCGATGTCGTTTTCCAATTTTTTTCAGGTGTCAATACAATATAGGCATTTTCCCCTTCACCAATCGGATCATCAAAAAAGTCTTTCGTGACATTGTCCCATTGCGCCTCACTATCATCCTGGAATTTTCGCTGAAGACTGATGTATATCTCATTAATACCTCTATCCTCATCTGTCAGCCCGTCATTCCAAATTTTTTCAATATCCATATAAAACGGCTCACGCTCATTTGTAAAAGTAATTATCTTGTCACTGTCATATGCCGTTCCTGTCACATAAGCCTTTGACCAATCACCTGACGCACCTCCATTTTCAACGGTGCCTGCATTGACAATCCTTACATTTTCATGCTTTGTATCTTTCTCTGGATGAAGGTCAATTCCGATAAGCTTCGTGCCGTTTGTCGGACGTTCAACAATATAGTAGGTTGTCCCTGCCGGAATGTTATAAAGCGTTGTAGAGCCACGAACATTTCCATCAGCATCGAAATCAACATGAACCGTTACCGTCTGACGCACATAGCGGTCATTACCGTTGACCGGAGAAAGCTGCGATTCAAGTCCCATACCGGCAATGTCCACATAGTAAACATCAAACGTATAATCGCCCGGACTAACCGTTACCGACTCTGACTTGTAAAGCTCTTTTTCAATCGTCAGCTGGCCATATTTCAATGTATTTTTAACATCCACACTCAGATTCGTAGAAACGTTGGATGATATATCCGGATTGATATAACTCCGGTAAACAATTGCTTTTTGGTCTTTTTCATTTTCATTTGGCGGATTAATTTTGCCAATATTCGGCCAGTCAGGATCAATATTTTCTATACGTCCATCCGTCACTTCTGTTCCTGAGACATTCGACAATGGTTTTGCATTTTCATCCGAAATCATATTCAGTGGATTTTGAACACTGGACACATCATCGCGGGTATTGAGTAAATACTTTCCATCAACTTCCTGTCCATCTTCCATGATTGTCCACTGGGTATCAAAAACTTTAGGATCTACATTCAGCTCTTTTAGGGCAATATAGCTTCCCGTCCTGAACTTATCTGTAAATACAGCCTGTTGTCCGTCTGCCAGTGCAAACATACCTTTATCTGTCTGACGCGAAACACCGCTGTCATAACCGCCATCAACCTTATTTTTGCGGATAAACCATGCATCATCAACCGGTACAAGCGTTCCAGCATCATAGGAGCCATAGTCTGAAATCTTATCGTCAGTAACACTGAAGCCACCGGACTGCACTTCATTTTTCGCCTCAAAAAATGCTATTGATGATATTTCATAAGAAACGCTGTCTTCCGGGTTTGTCCGGCGGATGCCGATCATCATTTGTGCCACATTCGCCCAGTCAAACGCACTTGAACCTGTCATCTGTCTGAAATCCACACGGATAATCGAGGCTTCATCCGTCACAAATGAATTGGTTTCACCGTCATAACCGATTGTGTTCGCATAACCGCCAACACGATTTCCTTTTGTATCTTTAAATGACAGATAAAGATTCCTTGCACTTGAATCACTTGCGCCCTTATTTTTCATTTCCAATCTCAAATAGGACATGTTCGTAAGATTCATCGTCTGTTCCGGCTGAATTTTTAAAAGCTTCGCCTCATCCGGCTCAGCGCCCGAAACAATTGATTGTTGTTCAATCTGCTTCGGATGATTTCCGGTAATACTTCCCGCACCGTTTTCAAACGAAAAAACGACATTGGAATTTTCAGAATCATAAATTTTCTGTCCGGCGCCCGGCTTCATATATCCCGCCGATTCTTCAACCGGAAGCGCCCCCTCACTTGTGACAAGGTTTTGAATCTCAAAATTGAAACCACCCATATTTTGAAGAAGGTGTGCAAAAATATTTTCTGCATCCGCCGTCTGCTGACTCGTCACATCTACCGTCTTTTCGACAGCAAACGTACTCTCACGTGGGAAATTAAACGAAATCTTTAAGTTGGATTCATACAATCCGCGCTCCAAATAAAACATTGTCAGCGTATGCGATGCCCCCGGCTCTCTAAGTTTTTCAACAAGCTCAGCAGGAAGATTTCCTGTTTTAAAAACCCTTCCTTTTCCCTCATAAGTAGCGCCCGATTTAATCGCCTGCCATATCGTATATGTCCCCTCTTTAAAGTTAATCTCACCGCGCACGGCATCATGGATACCGCCCAAATCTACAGCTAAAATACCGTCCACGTAGATCCACGCATCATCGTCACCCTGAAATTCAAACCGGATCGGTTCATCTTTATTCGTGTATTCATTATATATTTCAGCATTATCCGTCAGCGCAAAATCAATATTAAACTGCGCGCCAAACATATAGTTCATTTTCTGCTTATTATTAGTAACGTGGCCACCTTCCATGATAGATGCATCATAACTGCTGAATGGGAAAAATGAAAATTTTCCATTAGAATCATTACCATATTTGATAGGCTGATTTGTTCTTTTCATAAAATAGCCGTCGTCCACATTGTAGGACATTCTGAGTGCATCATCGGCATCACCGCTGTTATATACCCAATAACCTTTTGTTCTTGAGCCATCCACCTCGTCCTTTGTAAACGGAAACTGTACATTTTTATAAATATTTCCGACGGCTGTTCCAAGAGCGTTGTTTCCACGCAAAAAGTCTTCATTAAAAAACGGCATTTCCACACCCGGAAAATTTTCTGATGAACCGGTTGTAATTATTCCATTCTGCAATTGACTGTCTGCAAGGCCTAAAACCGGTCCGCCGTCTCCTTCCGTCCAATTATTGGCACCTTTATTTCCCTGCCATTTGTTTTGCGACGTTCCTACATCACCAGTCATATAAATGGCATTAAATTTATTTTGAATATCCGAAGAATAATTTTTAAACGCATCTTTATAATACTGTTCAGCAGCCGCATTAAACATTTCGCCTTGCTTTTTATACGTTGGATCATCTACTTTCGGTACTTCCGTAAGTTTTGTACCACTCATTTCCCATGTAGAGTAATAATCATAAAATGTACTTGTGCCGTAAAAGACATTTTCTTCCCGCACAAAAGTATCTTCCGGAATATCAATACTCTCATCACCGGATGTATCTGTCGAATAAACACTTCGCCAGTAGCCTATGATTCCTGTCGGATCAGTTTCTGATTCAGGCGGTGTCTCTGACGCACTTCCCACCTGATAAGCATAATAACACGGCATACCGAACTTCGTGCTTATTTCCTCCCATTTGGAATAGTAATAAGTTTTACCGTTATCTTTTGTGCCTTTAAACTGTATTGATGTATACTGACTAGGGACATTCATACTAAACAGACGTTTTTTATTATAAAGCTGGTCAGAACCATTGACACCGGATAATACCACTTCGATAATCTTCCCGCTATTATCTTTTAAACGTGCACGAACTATATCATAAGGAACCTTCTCCATCTCACTGTTATAGAAAAAAATGGTTCTTTTATCGCCCGGATTTGCCTTAAAATGTGTCCACATCTGTCCGTTAAATTCCCACACGTTATCAAGATTCAGGCAGTTTCTGCCGCTTCTTGGCACAAACGTAAATTTGTATGTATATTCCTTAGGAATAGAAACGCCGTCTTTCTTTGTCGTAAATGTCAGCGTCAGTATGGACTGCTCTGTTGCCCCGCTATTGTACGGAAACTGAAAGTAAACGAAATTTTCCTGCGTCAGTCTGTCTGAAATTTTATAGCCTTTAACAGCATCATATTGTGCGCCCTCAATCATTCCTTCTTTCATACCGGCCCAGCGGATCCACAGATCATCAATATCAGCGACAAGGCCATTGCCCGTATAATCTGTCACATCAACATACATTACTTGTGTATCAAGTGAATCATTGGCGCGTGTTGAATGAGCGCCCCAGAATGAAGCATCTTTCTTCTCATTCGTATTTCCCTGTTCAACCAGATTCAAATAAAATGCATCGATATATCCGGGTTTATATTTGAAATAACCGCTTTGTGTATCGGCACTGTCATGATTTCCCCTGAAATTATAATGTCTTTCAAGTTTTCCGCCGTTACCGACATCATCCCGTCCAACAAGCTGAAAAGCGATTTCTTCATATAAATCAACATTCTCTGGGAACGGCGCAGAATAAAATCCATTCCGCCGCTCATACATTGTATAGGCTTCTCCATCTTTTCCGATAATAGGATCCGGACGTGTATGATCTTTCTTTAAAAAGGCAATATTGACACGCTCTGTCACAGACCTTTGTCCTTCAACCTTTTCCATATCAATCATATAAACCATGTCGCCCGGCTGCACTACAACATTATAGTCATCACCCGGTTGCCATGAAGCATTAATGCTGTATGTCTGTACCGACGTCTCCGGCTCATAATCAGGATCCTGTCCCCAGTACGATGGATTTTCTCCCATATCGTAATAATATGTATTATTTTCATCACTGATAAACGATACAGCTTTAACCTCCGGCGCGCTTTCCATACCATAAATATTATAGGCTGTTCCATCCAAAAGATTTTCGCTGCCTGCTATACGAAAAGCAACACTTGAATAATCGCCCGACGGAATTGTCACCTCATAAACGCCTCTGTCACCACGGCGCATCGTCTGGACATAAGGCACACCGCTGCCGCCGTCAAATACAGCTTCAATATCACCAATGTCATCCGTTTCCCAGTAAAGATTAACAAACTTAAGTTCCTGTCCGCCAAGACTGCCGTCTGACGGCACATTATTCATCTCAACCGCTGTCGTTTCATTCCCGGCAGCTTCCATTGCCGAAGACTCACTTTCATCGGACTCGCTCTTTGCAGAGTCACCCTCTATTGTTTCTGTTTCGGTCGATTCACTCTCTGCTGCACTGACGGTCGATTCACTCTCTGTCACACTGACGTTCGATTCACTCTCTGCCGTGCCGCTGCCGGCCGATTCACTCTCTGATATACCGGTTCTGGTCAAGCCACTCTCTGCCGCACCGTTTCCAGCCAAGTCGTGCTCTGTCGTATCGCTTTCGGATGTCTGCATCTGGGCTACCGTCTGAGCATCTGCCTCACCTGTAAAATAATCCGCATACACGTATTGCGGCTGTAGTACAAAAACGACAACGAGCAGTATGCTGATCACCCGTCGAATGCAATGCTGTCCTCTCCTCATCTTTTTTTTCTTATTTTCCATGCTCCCTCAGTCCTTTCTTCCGCACCGATATTTTCCAAAAGGATATTTAGCGTCAGTGGACAAAGGGCAATACGCCTCACGCCATGTAATTCCGCCTATTTTCTGCGTTATTCTCCGGTGTATGGAGGACACGTACGCGGAGCGAAAGTAACGGCGCAGGAGCGCAAATTCGGACATTTCTGACCATGTTGTCCCCTGTGCACTGACTCTAAGTTTAATTTTCTAAAATGTCTGTCAAAACTTCTAACATATCATGTGATAACTATATTTTCCAAAGTTTTTCACTTCTTTTTCCCATATATTTTACAATATAATATGTTAAATTCAAACAAATCCAACGTCATTTTTATTTTTTCCGCATTATATATTACAAAATACGGTTATTATTCACAATTACTTGTGCATAATATACAACTTATATTTTGTTTATGTACATCCTGCCGCATCCCTCGCGGAGTTTTTCTATGATATAGGAAACAATTTCCTAAAAAAAACCCCCGGCAAAACCGGAGGTTCCTATATCACTGATTCAATTAAGCTAATTTAGCTTTTGCTGTCTCGCAAAGTGCTGTGAAGCCGGCTGGATCGCTGATAGCCATCTCAGATAACATCTTTCTGTTCACTTCAACACCTGCAAGCTTTAAGCCGTGCATTAATTTGCTGTAAGATAAGTCGTTCATACGTGCTGCAGCGTTGATACGTGCAATCCATAAACGTCTGAACTGACGCTTTCTTTCCTTACGTCCTGCGTATGAGCTTGTTAATGCTCTCATTACAGACTGTTTTGCTACTCTGTACTGTTTAGAACGAGCGCCTCTGTAACCTTTAGCCAGTTTTAATACTTTATTATGTCTTTTCTTCGCGTTTAACGCGCCTTTAACTCTTGCCATTAGTCTATGTCCTCCGTTTACAAATTATAAGTATGGTAAAATCTTCTTCATGTTCTTAACATTAGTTACATCAGTCATTGCTGCTTTTCTTAAGTTTCTTTTTCTCTTAGCAGACTTCTTTGTTAAGATGTGGCTCTTATAAGCTTTCATTCTTTTTAATTTACCAGTACCTGTCTTTTTGAAACGCTTTGCAGCAGCTCTGCTTGTTTTAATTTTTGGCATTTTATTGTCCTCCTTAATAATGAAATTTCATCAATTACGCTTTTCCGACAAAAACATTACCATGTTCTTGCCTTCCAACTTTGCAGGTTTGTCAATTACAGCAACATCCGATAACTTTTCAGCAAAGTTATTGAGAATGACCTTACCGGAGTCTGTATGCGCCAGCTCTCTGCCTCGGAAACGAACCGTCACTTTAACCTTATCGCCGCCTTTTAAAAACTTACGTGCCTGATTTGCTTTCGTGTTCAAATCGTTCACATCAATATTCGGTGAAAAACGAATCTCTTTCACATCAATCACTTTCTGTTTTTTTCTGGCTTCCTTCTCTTTTCTGGCCTGCTCATAACGGAACTTACCATAATCAATAATCTTGCAGACCGGCGGCTTTGCTGTCGGTGCAATCTTTACTAAGTCAAGATTGGCCTCTCTTGCAAGCTTCATGGCATCTTTCGCTGACATAATTCCAAGCTGTTCGCCGTTATCTCCAATAACACGAACTTCTCTGTCTCTGATTTGCTCGTTAATCATTAAATCGCTAATAACTGACACCTCCATATGTCCAAAAAAATAATGGTGAGCAGAAAACTGCTCACCATTTAAGTTAATGCATATGCACTTCATACCTAAATATAAACCCAAGTCATCAATGGATGCTAAGGTGAGAGGTGAGCCTCTGCTTTCTTGTCTGATACATGTATATCGCTATACAACTTCTATATAATATC
>OLRK01002452.1_pt1 | contig 11629 bp, 8 predicted proteins | sample 1672911 | NCBI WGS metagenome assembly OLRK01 (sample SAMEA3136736, study PRJEB25190) | human gut metagenome | biome: human gut; feature: human-associated habitat; material: faeces | place: Austria | collected 2013
AGCTCAACTATGAGGTTCTGAGCGAAGCGGTTTCTGCTGTCCGTTGCAGCGTACCTCTGGGTACGAATTGGAAAAAGCGTATCGACGAGGACTACGAGTCAAGGAAATAAGAGATTTCTTCTCATAGACCCCTGTTTTTTTCTCAAAGAATGTCCGTTGTAAAGTGAAGGGGTATTTTACGAGGAGTCTCTACGAGGGAATACGATTTTAGAGAATAGCAAGCACAGCCGGTGTATATACACACGGCGATTTCCGATTAAGGAAACCCTCCCCTTAATCGAAAAAATGCTTGTTGGGAAGTCTCCCAAACCCTCTTCCTTTGCGAAAGGACGGAACGCCTATGGCAAACAGGACGCGACCAAATCAGATACTCTTCTTCGTCTCCGACGATGAGAAAAGAATTATCAAGGCAAAGATGGCGCAGCTTGGAACAAAGAACATGGGAGCATATCTCCGGAAGATGGCGATTGACGGCTATATCATCAAGGTGGACTACACGCAGCAGAAGAAACTTGCCGCCGCAGTCAGCCGTGTTGCCTCAAACATCAATCAGATTTGCCGCCGCATCAACTCCACCGGACACTTCTATGCGGACGATATTACAGAGCTGAAAGAAAGGCAGGGTGAGATATGGCAGTTACTAAAATCAAGCCAATCCGAGGAACTGTAAACAAGGCTATTGCCTACATTCTCGACCCGCAGAAAACCGACGATGCTTTCTATGTTTCGTCCTATGGATGCGCTGCAAGCGACGCAGCGGCGAAAGAATTTGAGTGGACGAGAAACCTTGCAGTGCAGCAAGGAATGCAGATGCCGAAGGTGCTTGCCCGTCATTTGATCCAGTCCTTTGACATCGGTGAAGTGACGCCGGAAGAAGCTCACGAAGTCGGGAAACAGCTTGCGGACGAATGGCTCAAGGGCAAGTACGAGTATGTGATTGCTACCCACATCGACAAGGGGCATTGTCATAATCACATCATCTTCAATGCCGTAAATTATGTGGACTATCATGCCTACCGGAGCAACAAGAGAACCTATCGGGAGCTGCGTCAGCTCAGTGATGAGATATGCAAGGAACACGGGCTGTCTGTGATCCCTCCGTCGCAGAACAAGGGCATGGACTACAAGGAATATACCGAAGCCAAACGCGGCACGAGCTGGAAGCAAAAACTCAAGCAGACCATCGACCGGCTTGTTATCACAGCAAAGGACTACGATGACTTTCTGCGGCTCATGCAGGAAGCCGGTTATGAAATTAAGACCGGCAAATACATCTCCTTCCGCGCTGAAGGTCAGGAGCGGTTTACCCGTTCTAAGACCATCGGAGAAAACTACACCGAGGAACGCATTAAGGAACGAATTGCTGGACGGACGCCCCGAAGAAGTCAGAGACAGACCGTACCGAAAAGCATCTCTCTCATCGCAGATATTCAGGAGCGGATCAGGCTCATCGACAGCAAGGGCTATGAGTATAAAGCCAAGCTCACGATCCTCAAGGAAGCGGCACGGACACTCAACTATCTCACGGAAAACAACTTGCTCCAATACGCCGATCTTGAGAAGAAGGTCGAGGATGTTCATAGCTCCTATGACCGCACCGGCAAGGAACTGAAAGGCGTTGAAGCGCGACTGCGGGAAGTCCAGCCGCTTATCAAAAACATCTCCAATTATCAGCGCCTCAAGCCTGTCTATGATGCCTTCCAGAAGGAAAAAGATAAGACGGGTTTCAAGGCAAAGCACGAAGCCGAGCTTGTGATCTTTGAGGCGGCGCGGAGTACACTGCTTGCCATGCAAGGCGATGAAAAACTGCCGAGCTTAAAGACGCTGCAAGCAGAACAGCAGCGTCTTCTCGATGAGCAGCAGCGGCTCTACGATGAACGCGCAAAGCTCAAAAAGGAAGCAAGGATGATCGACACATTGAAGGCAAACGTGGATGATTTCCTCAAGCCAAACGCAGAGCGCGACCAAGAGTATCAACGCAATTCACAGCGCGAATAAAGAGAAACGGCAAGGCAGCTTTCATGAATAACTGCCTTGCCCTTTTTGAAAATCAAAACCATCAAGAACTTGCATCTTTTTTGTGAACTTGTGCATGAGATAATTGCATTCAAAGAGGTTTTCGTGTATAATAGAATGGAAGTCATGATTAGCGGATGAGTAAAGGGGTGCGTATCATGGGAATCAGCTACAAAAAACTTTGGATGCTCCTGTTAGAGCGGGACATAAAGAAGTCCACCTTCCGGCAAGAGCTTAACCTTGCATCCGGAACATGGACGAAACTGAATAAGGGGGAAGAAGTGTCCCTCTCTATTTTGCTGCGCATCTGCGGCTATTTGAATTGCGACATCGGAGATATTTGTGAGGCTGTGCGGACGGACAACTGATAGGTCCTTTTTCCGTGCGGCTTTTTTATATACCAGTGGAGACGAATTAAATGTTTGTGCGTAGCAGGACTGTTACAAAAAAAGGAGGATAACAGATGGACATTGGCGTAACGATAAGCAAAGTCCGAAAAGAATACAGAGAATACTTACGGGAAACTCACCCGGACTGGGCTGACACGACTATCAGCACCCATGTTTCCGATGCGTTCTATCTGTATCAAAACACTATTGCGCTGTCCTTCTGGAAGTGTTTTGAAAGTGATGCCTCTATGGAGAAAGCGAAGGGCGAAATCTTCGACTACCTAAAACAAGAAGTAATGTCTGATCGAGCAGACGAACGCACTGCACAGTATTATAGAGATTTGAAGCGGCTGAAAGAATTTATTGATTCTAAGGGCGGCGTCAAGACGTATATCGGTTATGAATATGACTGCGAAGTCATTGTCTACAAATATGCTAAGATGGTTTATGATGGCACAATGGAGATGGACGCTGCTGTAAAAGCCATGTGTCAGGAGGTCCCGTGCTTTGGAGAAACCTCGCACAAGCTGACGATCATGCTCTTTGCGTCCATGATGAAGGGCATAAAATACACTCGCAGGTCCAACACTGAAACTACGGTTTACTTCATCGTCCACATCGGAAAAGACTACGGGCAGGAGCAGATGGTCAATGCTCTAAAAGCCACTCAGGAAAACATTAAATATTACTACGAGCAAACCGGCAACAAGTCTAACAGCATTCGTAGAGGATGCAAAAAGATCGTCGAAGAGAACAGCATTGATATATCCTTCGACGATGAAATCTTTGATGGAATTATTCCGAAGGAGAACACAGATACAGCTCTTTCATCCGACGCTACTGCAATACACTATTGGCTGTACGCAGCGGGTGATGGTTCCGCAAATTGGGAGAATGATTATGCCGAAGGGATTATGGCTATCGGCTGGTCTGACCTTGGTGACCTAATGGAATATAGCTCCAAAGAAGAAATGCGGGCAAAGATGAAAGAGGTCTACGGGGATACTGGCTCATATAAGAATCAGGTTCTTGCTACATGGCAATTTGCAAACGAGCTGAAACCCGGTGATGTTGTCTTTGTTAAAAAAGGCAGAAAGCAGATCCTAGGTCGCGGGCTGGTCGAAGGCGAATACGTTTTTGATCCTGAACGCGGTCAATATGCCAATACCCGAAAGGTACGCTGGACAGATAAGGGCGAGTGGGAATTATCAGATCAGGGTGCAATCAAAACGTTGACGGATATTACGTCCTACACAGATTACGTCAAGAAGCTGCAAAACATGATTGACGGAGACAAGCACGAAGATACCTTCGACGATGCTGCTGATGAGGAAATCACTTTCGAGCCATACACCGCCGATGATTTTCTGACCGATGTGTATATGGACGAAGATCGGTATAAGGTTCTCAAGTCGCTGCTTTTAACCAAAAAGAATGTAATTCTGCAAGGCGCACCGGGCGTGGGAAAAACCTTCGCAGCAAAAAGACTGGCATTTTCTATCATGGGAGAAAAGGACACCAACCGTGTGAAAATGGTTCAGTTTCATCAGAGTTATAGCTATGAAGATTTCATCATGGGTTTCCGCCCGACGGAGACAGGATTTGAACTGCGAAAGGGCGTATTCTACGAGTTTTGCAGGCAAGCTGCTGAGGATGATCGTCCATACTTTTTCATTATCGACGAGATCAACAGAGGCAATCTCAGCAAGATTTTTGGCGAACTCTTCATGTTGATTGAGAGTGATAAACGCGGTGTCGAATTGCAGCTTCTATATGCAGATGAGCAGTTCTCCATTCCGAGTAACGTCTATATCATTGGCATGATGAACACTGCTGACCGTAGCCTCGCCATGCTGGACTACGCACTTAGACGTCGTTTTGCTTTCTTTGAGCTTACTCCGGCATTTTCGTCTGCTGGATTCAGAGCATACAGAACGAAAGTCAATAATCCGAAGTTTGACCGGCTCATTGCAACAGTTGAGCAGCTTAACGACGTAATTGCAAACGATGACTCGCTTGGTGAGGGGTTCTGTATCGGACATAGCTATTTCTGTACAAACGCAACCATCAACGATGAATGGATGCGGTCTGTTGTCGAATATGAACTGATACCTCTTTTGAAAGAATACTGGTTTGACGAGGCAGTTAAAGTGAAGGATTGGAGCCGCACATTACGCGAGGTAGTCAAATGATCCGTGTCCAGAACGTTTATTATATGCTGGCTTATGCGTTCCAAGTGCTGCATGAGCAAGGGTATAAAAATGTCGCCACCGAAGAGTTTGATAATGTGGCTGAACTTCTGGCTGCTATTCTCTGCCGTGGAGTATCTGTCCAGATAAAGAGAGGCTTAATCAGACAATACATTTCGAGAGAGGAAGCACTTGCGTCTCCCCGTGGGAAACTTGAAATTGGTGAATCCATAAAGACACAGGTTATTCGTAAGAAACAGCTCGTTTGCAATTATGATGAGTTTTCGGTTGATGCCTACCCAAACCGAATCATCAAAACAACAATGGATTTGCTGCTTCGTGGAAGTATTTCAAAAGCCAGAAAAAAGGAGATCAGGAAGTTGATGATTTTCTTTGATGGCATCAGCATATTGGACATCCATAGTATCAACTGGGACATTCAATATGATCGCAATAATCAAACATATCGGATGTTGATAGCCGTTTGCCGATTTGTGATAAAAGGGTTTTTGCAAACGACAGCCGATGGCTCAACAAAGATTATGGATTATGCAGATGATCAAACAATGGCGAAGCTATATGAGAAGTTTATTCTCGGATACTATCAGCGTGAGCATCCAGAGTTAAAAGCATACTCTCCACAGATTGCGTGGCAAGTCACAGATGGGTACAGAACGCTCTTGCCGACGATGCAGTCCGACATTGTGATTACGAATAAGGCAGCAAAGAAAACGCTCATCATCGACGCCAAATACTACACGCACAATATGCAAATGAAGGCATCGTACATGACGCAGACACTTCATTCCGGAAATCTGTATCAGATTTTCACCTATGTGAAGAACTGGCCTGCCGCGCCGGATGAGGTCGTTTCCGGTATGCTTTTATATGCGGGAACAGACGATGCGATTCAGCCAAACAATGATTATCAAATGAGCGGGAATCAGATCAGTGTGAAGACATTGGACATGGACTGCGACTTTTCTAAAATTGCAGCGCAGCTCGACAGCATTGCTGATCGGATAAAGTAGAGCGTAGGCACTGGACAGCCGTTCTTCTAATCTCACCGCTTCTTAAACAAGCAGATACGCTCTCCGTGGAAAGGAGCAATCATGAGTATACTTGAAAATCCCATACCGAATGAGGTGTTGGATAATGCAACAAGCCCTCTCACCGATGACAAGGCAGCGTACAAAGACAGCACCTACGAGATCGTTTCAAAGGTGGCTTACCTGATTGGTGTGCCAAAACGCATCTTTGATAACGAACATGAAGCCCCAAAAGTTGAAGTATACAATCGGTTGGACAGTGATAAAACAGCTCGGATTATAAGACATCTTTGCATTGTACGAACTGCGATTGAGCGCAATTTCAAGCGCATCAATGAACGCATGAGATTCCAGTATGAGACCATTCTGAGTATGCCGGAATATGTTCCGCAGGAAAGCATAAACCAGCTAAGTCTTGACGGAGTGAACTTCATCAAAAACACCAGCAAAAAACTGTGCCAACACGTTGTCGAGATTAACAGGTTGATTTGCGATAGAATCAACAACTGCAAGAAGCTCTTTCCACTCTGGATAAATTGGGATTACATTAAAGCACTTTTCGTCATGCCTGATGGTTTGAAGGAAGATGGTACAAGAGTGGCTGCCGACATTTATTACTCTCATTTGCTTTTTTATCCCTATCAGATGTACATAAACTGGCAGCCGGAGGAAGTCGGCAACATTCTTTACAATGATAAGAAGTTCGTTACCTTGCTGTACAGTTGGAACAACGACTATTTCACCGAATATAGCAAAGTCTCAGATGCGGGGAGTTATATCAAAGGAAGTATTTATGAGTTTATTGAGAGCAGCGAAAAGACTGTTATCGTTGTCGATTGTGAAAACTCTGATCCCTACAAGCTGTGTGCTACCTTAAAAAACCTCGATCACGAGTATACACAAAAAATTGCGTCGATCATTCTCTTTGATGATGTGCATACCGCCTCCGCATGGAGGATATTAGACAGCTTCACCGCAATTCATGTTGAACACATGATGATTGAACGGGTGAAGCAAAGCAAGTCACTCGTTGATGTCATGCTTATTGCCCGAACTTGTCAGGAACACTACAAGAATAACGTCGATTCCTTTATTCTTGTTTCCAGCGACTCCGACTACTGGGGGTTAATCTCGTCTCTGCCGGAAGCACGTTTTTTAGTTATGATTGAACGAGAGAACTGCGGACCGGACTTGAAGAATGCACTTCTGAATGCAGGGATATTTTATTGCTATATTGATGACTTCTACTCTGGGAATGCCGAGGACATCAAGCTCGGCGCACTTTTCAAAGAAATGGAGCGTTATATTGACCAAACCGTCAGGCTCAATATCAACGAGATGTTCAGTGCCGCTTTGAAGGCAACGCGCATTGAGATGAGTTCGTCTGAGAAAAAACAGTTCATCGCAAAGTACCTAAAAACAATGCAAATGGAAATTACAGATGATGGTGACGTGGTTTTGCAGTTGAAACGAAAATAAGTCCGGTATTTGGGACACTTGCTATGATAAAATAGAAATGAGGACAGGCTGGCAACCAACAAATGATCCTCAAGTATTGGAGATGAAGATATGGCATACCAAAGCGAAGCGGCTCTTGAACAGCAGTTTATTGAGCAACTGACCAAGCAGGAATATTCCACAGTCGCAATTCCTGATTATGACGCGCTGGTGGAGAACTTCAAAGTTCAGTTTGAAGCCTTCAATGCGCCAAAGCTGGATACGCCTATCACCGATAAAGAGTGGGAGCGTATCTTCAACCTCATGCTCGGAAAGTCTGTTTTCCAGAGCGCAAAAATCTTGAGGGATAAGTTTGTCCTTGAGCGTGAAGATGGTACAAAGGTATATCTGTCCTTCTTTGATCAGGACCACACGAAGAACATTTTCCAAGTCACTCATCAAACAACCGTGGTTGGAAAATACGTCAATCGTTACGACGTTACGATTCTCGTAAACGGCTTGCCCCTGATCCAAGTAGAATTAAAGCGCCGTGGCATTGACATCCGCGAGGCAGTCAATCAGGTCATGCGTTATAAGAAACACTCCTACAACGGGCTGTATCATTTCATTCAGCTCTTCATTGTCTCCAATGGTGTTGACACAAAGTATTTCGCCAATTCCGACAGAGACTTGATGTATAGTCTTGCTTTCTTCTGGACTGATTTCAATAACGTCCGCATCACCAATTTGAAGGACTTTTCGATTTCTTTCCTTGCAAGGGATCACATCATCAAAATGCTGACACGCTACACCATCCTAAATGATACCGATAAGATTTTGATGGTCATGCGTCCCTATCAGGTTTATGCCGTAGAAGCGCTGATCCGTCAAGCAACGCTTACAAACCGGAATGCGTATATCTGGCACACAACCGGCGCGGGCAAGACGCTTACATCCTTTAAGACTGCGCAAATCCTCGCAGCAAATCCGAACATCAAGAAAGTCATTTTCCTTGTTGACCGAAAAGACTTGGATTCTCAGACAACCGAAGAGTTTAACAAGTTTGAGGCTGGCTCCGTTGATGTGACAGATCGCACCGATGTCCTTGTCCGCCAGATGAAGGACAAGAACAGGCAGCTTATCGTCACCACGATGCAGAAGATGGCAAACGCTGTAAAGCGCCCTCAGTACGAGAAAGTAATGGACGCATACAAAGACGAGAAGGTTGTCTTTATCATCGACGAGTGCCACCGCAGCCAGTTTGGGGATATGCACAAGGACATTGTGCGGCATTTCAGAAAGGCACAGTTTTTCGGCTTCACGGGGACACCTCGGTTTGAAGTCAACGGTAAAACTGAGGGTAAAATCACGCAAACAACAGAAATGCTCTTTGGTGAGTGTCTTCACAATTACCTGATTAAAGACGCCATCTTCGATAATAATGTTCTGGGCTTCCACATCGAATACATAAAAACAATGGAGGGTGATTTCGACTGGGATGACCCGACACTCGCGGACGCGATTGATATAGGCGAACTCTATATGTCCGATGAGCGAATGTCTCTGATCGCCAATCACATCATCCAGAACCACAAGGCGAAAACCCGAAATGGACAGTATACAGCTATTTTTGCCGTGTCCTCTATTGATGTCCTTGTTAAGTATTACGACATTTTCAAGAAGATCAAGCATGACCTGAATATCAGCGGCATCTTCTCCTACGGGCAGAATGAGGATGCCGAGGGCAAGGACGAGCATAGCCGTGATTCGTTGGAGCGTATCATCAAGGACTATAACGAGATGTACGGAACCAATTTCTCCACGGATACGTTCTCAGCTTATCACAAGGACATCTCTGACCGAGTAAAGGGAAAGAAAACAAAGTCGCTTGATATTCTCATCGTTGTGAATATGTTCCTGACCGGATTTGACAGCAAGCAGCTCTCTGTCCTTTATGTGGACAAGGACTTGAAGTATCATGATCTGCTGCAAGCCTATTCCCGCACAAACCGCGTTGAGAAGGAAACAAAGCCCTTTGGCATTATCATTTGCTACCGCAACCTCAAAAAACGCACCGATGACGCGCTGACACTCTTCTCTAAGAGTCAAGATACCTCCGGCATTGTTGTTCCGGGGTATCAATACTTCGTGGAGAAGTTCAACGAAATGGTGATGAAGCTCAAGGAAATTGCTCTGTTTCCGGAGTCCGTTGACACAATGCAGAACGAGGACGATCAGAAGAAGTTTGTCGTGACCTTCCGTGAGCTGACAAAGTACCTCCAATCGTTGCAGACCTTTATTGAGTTCAGTTTCGATCAGGATGCTCTTATCATGTCCGAGCAAGAATATCAGGACTATAAGAGCAAATACCTCATGCTCTACTCAAGGCAAAAAACAGACCGCGAGGTTGTCTCCGTCCTGAATGACGTTGACTTCTGCATCGAATTGATGGAGAGTGACAGGATCAATGTCGCATACATCATGAACCTGATCCGTAACATCCACTTCGATGATCCCAAACAAAAGGATTACGATATTAAACACATTAAGGACGAGTTGGGGAGAACTGATAATCCGCAGTTGCTCCGGAAAGTCGAAATCCTGCAAGCATTCTTGGATCGTGTTGTTGTCGGCTTGGAAAGTGCGGATGAAATTGATGCAGCCTATAACGACTTTGAAAATGAAGCAAAGCGCGAAGAGATCGTTGCCTTTGCGAAGACCGAGGATATTGACGCATCCATGCTGACAGATATTATTTCGGAATATGAGTTTTCCGGCACAATGGATGCAGGAAATATCCGAGATCGGATTGAGAAGCCCTTGCCGCTTTTGAAGAAACGCTCCCTTGTAAATCGGATCGTTGATTTCATCCGACAGCACACAGAGAAATACCAATAAGGAGAGAGATAAATGGATAATTCGATTCAGGCTCATCAGAAGGAGCTTTGCAATAAGCTATGGGCAATGGCAAATGCCTTGCGCGGAAACATGGAGGCGTATGAGTTCAAGAACTACATCTTGGGCATGATCTTCTACTACTACCTTTCTGACCGGACAGAGAAGTATATGGCGAATCTTCTCAAGGATGACGGTATCGGTTATGAAGAGGCGTGGGCAGACGAAGAGTACAAGACCGCTGTTGTCGAAGAGGCGCTGCGCGATCTCGGCTATGTCATCGAGCCGCAGTATTTGTTCCGCAAGATGGTCAAGATGGTGGAAAACCGCTCCTTTGATATTGAGTTTTTGCAGAGCGCAATCAACGCGCTGATGGAGTCCACAATCGGAAACGATTCTCAGGAAGACTTTGATGGGCTGTTTTCTGATATGCAGCTCGATTCCTCAAAGCTCGGTCATACTGTCAAAGACAGAAGTGCTGTTATGGCAAAGATCATCGCTTCGCTGGACGAAATCAACTTCGGTGTGGATGATACCAAAATTGACGTACTGGGTAACGCCTATGAATATCTGATCGGTCAGTTTGCTGCAACTGCTGGCAAGAAAGCCGGTGAGTTCTATACGCCCTCCGGTCCTGCCGAATTGCTTTGCCGTCTGGCTTGCCTCGGCCTCACGGATGTCAAGGATGCAGCCGACCCCACCTGTGGCTCTGGTTCACTGCTGCTGCGCCTCAAGAACTATGCCAACGTGAGAAACTACTATGGACAGGAATTAACCTCCACGACTTATAACCTCGCCAGAATGAACATGATTCTGCGTGGAGTCCCGTATCGCAACTTTAACATCTACAACGGTGATACCTTGGAGCATGACTACTTCGGAGACATGAAGTTCCGTGTTCAGGTTGCTAATCCGCCTTATTCTGCAAACTGGTCTGCTGATATGCACTTCATGGAGGACGAGCGATTCAACGAATACGGAAAACTCGCTCCGAAGAGCAAGGCTGACTTTGCCTTTGTTCAGCACATGGTTTACCACATGGACGAGGATGGACGAGCCGTCGTTCTCCTGCCGCATGGTGTCCTGTTCCGTGGTGCTGCGGAGGAAGTAATTCGCAAGCACCTTATTCAGAAATTAAATGTTCTGGACGCGGTAATCGGTTTGCCTGCAAATCTGTTCTTTGGTACGGGCATCCCTGTCTGCGTTCTTGTCCTCAAGAGAGAGCGCAACGGTAACTCTGACAACATCCTTTTCATCGACGCTTCCAGTGACTTTGAAGCTGGAAAGAACCAGAACATCCTTCGGGAGTGCGACATTGACAAGATTGTTGAGACCTACGAGCGCCGTCAAGATGTTGATAAATACGCTCACGTTGCAACAATGCAGGAGATTGAAGAGAACGGCTTCAACCTGAATATCCCTCGCTATGTTGACACCTTTGAGCCGGAAGAGGAAATCGACCTCAATGCTGTTGCAGCAGAAATCCGCAATATTCAGGCTGAGATCAAGGGCATCGACGCACAACTGAAACCGTTTTTCGATGAGCTGGGACTTGATTTTCCCTTTGATGTGGAGGGCAAATAATTATGGCAAATGTATCCTCAAGTAACGGTCTCGAAAAGCGTCCGAAACTCCGGTTTCCGGGCTTTGATGA
>OLRK01002456.1_pt1 | contig 11612 bp, 9 predicted proteins | sample 1672911 | NCBI WGS metagenome assembly OLRK01 (sample SAMEA3136736, study PRJEB25190) | human gut metagenome | biome: human gut; feature: human-associated habitat; material: faeces | place: Austria | collected 2013
TTGAGTTATCTGTGAATGCTTTTAGCAGATTTTCCGGGGCTTAGCTTTTCTTAAGTCCCGAAACCGAGCCGAAGAGAATGATTTGAGCTTGCGTCCCTCTTACCTGATCTTCCCGAGCTTAGCTTTTCTTAAGACCCGAAACCGAGCCAAAGAGAATTGTTTGAGCTTGCGTCCCTTTCATCTGGAATAAAACCCACTCTCAACCTCCACCGGAATCACCCTCTCCTCAATCCCCTCAATCTCAATAAACCTCTGTCTCCCCAACATCTCCACCATCTGCGCAAGCAGCTCCCTGCTCCCCTGCGCCTCCATCTCCACGCGGTCATCCCAGTTATTTCTCACCCAACCGGTAACCCCCAGAGAACTGGCAATATAACAGGCCCGATAGCGAAATCCAACTCCCTGCACTCTCCCCGAAAACCAATAATGCTTCCTTATCAGATTCTCTCTCATCTCCGAACCCTTCCCATCCTGAACATCATGCTTTTTCCAGACTCCCCGGCCTTTCTCATACTCCTCAGCAATCTCCTCACCTGTCTCAGAATCCTGCAGAAACGTTCTGTACTTCTTTCTCTTAAAATCAAATATACTCAACAGCAACCCTCTCTCACAGCTACTGTGCCGGCAACTTGATTTCCCGAACATTCTCACATCTTTCCTTCCAGCCTGTTTCAGGAATCACTCTGCCGCCACACTACAATCACACCCTGATCACAAATCCGTCTTTTCTCGCTTTCGCTTTCGGATATTCCCCGGAGCGATAACCAAGCACACAATGACCAATTCCAACATAAGACTCCGGCACACCCCACTCTGCCTTCAATGCCTTTCCTTCTTCAGAAGCAAACACCTCTCTTGCACGATGAATCCAGCAGGAATCAACCCCAAGGGCATGAGCAGCATTCATCAGATTTCCCATAACCAGACTTCCATTTTCCACACATGTAGGCATATTACTGTCTGCAAAGACCACAACAACTGTCGGTGCCCCATAGAACGGATCACTCTCAGTCCCCATCACATCCGCATTCATTTTAGAAAGCTTCGCAACAAGTTCCGGATTCTGTGTTACTACCATAAGTGTACCCTGTTGTCCCATTCCGCTTGGTGCGTATTCCCCTGCTTCAAGAATTTCATTCAACACTTCTTCCGGCACCAGATCTTCTTTATAACCACGTACACTTCTTCGCTCCAAAAGATTTTTTATTGTCTCATTCATGTCTCATATCCTCCTGTATTTATTTTCATCACTGTCAAAGCAACATTACTGTCCACCACGTTCTCAGCAACACAGTCAGGCAACAATATCTTCCTATATTATAGCACTACATCTACCAAAACTCACCTGTATTTCCCATAATTTTCAGGCAATTTTCCTTGCCCCTGCATCACAACTGGTCTATAATAAAGAACAGACTAACATGAGGTATAAACTATATGAACAAAAAAGAAATTTCTGAAATCAAGAAACAGTTCACTCCCGAGAACTGTTCTCTCACCCGCATCTGCGGATGTTACGTTGACGGAGAAAAGAATAAAAAAACCGAACTGAAAGAAGCATTTCTCTCTTTATCAGAAGAAGAAATGTTCAAATACTTTGAAATTTTCCGCAAATCCCTTTCCGGAACAATAGGAAAAAATCTGATGAACATGGAATTTCCTCTCGAGCAGGAAACTGAGGGCGGAACTCAACATTTTCTTATGAAACTGAGAGAAAGCAAACTGACCGATGATGCACTGGTAGAAAGTTTCTACGATAAGATCATTGAAAACTATGATTATCCCGAAAACTACTACATCATCCTGATCCATGGAGTATATGATATCCCCGGAAAGTCTTCCGACGGTGCAGAAATGTTTGATGCATCTGATGAGATTTATGAGCACATCATGTGCTGTATCTGTCCTGTAAAACTCTCTAAGGCAGGTCTTTGCTACAATGCCGAAACCAACAGCATCCAGGACCGTATCCGCGACTGGATCGTGGAATTTCCGGATGTTGCTTTCCTTTTCCCGCAGTTTAACGACCGCAGCACTGACATCCATGGTGTCCTTTATTATAGTAAAAATGCAAACGAGCTTCGGGATATTTTTATTGATGAACTGCTTGGATGTACAGCACCTCTTTCTGCAGGAGGACAGCGTGATTCCTTTAACGCACTGGTTGAAGATACTCTGGGTGACGACTGCAGATATGACACTGTATTAAGCATTCACGAGAAATTAAACGACCTGATCGAATCACAGAAGGATGAGCCGGAACCTGTAGTTCTGACCAAATCTGAGGTAAAACGCCTCTTTGAAGAATGCGGCGTAGAAGATGAAAAACTACAGTCATTTGATAAACAATACGAGATCACAGCCGGGGAAAAATCCTCTCTGGTTGCTTCCAACATCACCAATACAAAAAGATTCGAGATCAAAACCCCGGATGTTGTAGTCCACGTAGATCCTGAACGTGCCGATCTTGTGGAAACACGCGTAATTGACGGACGCAAGTGCCTTGTGATCCCAATGGAAGGCGAAGTTGAACTGAACGGAATCCGCGTACATACAGAAAATGAAAATCCTTCTGATGACGAATTTTATGACAATGCAGATACTGAGACAGAGGAGACATCTGATGGAGAATAATCGTAAACTCTTATTTTTTGACATTGACAAAACCCTGTTAACCCCTTACCCATGGACAGTTCCGGACAGTGCGAAACAGGCTTTAAAAGAAGCCCGCTATAATGGTCATCTCCTTTTCATCAATTCCGGACGTACCTATACAATGATTCCGGAAATCATTAAAGAAATGGGATTCGACGGCTATGTATGCGGATGCGGCAGCCAGATTTATATGAATGAAGAGCTTTTGTTTTCCAGTTCTATTCCAAATCCGCTTTGCCGTAAAACAACAGAATTACTGCGGGAATGCAGAATTCCTGCGTTTTTTGAACGCCCGGATAAGATTTTATATGACAGCAGTTCATGTGCTGTTCCTGAAACTGTTCAGAAGCTGAAAGCAGAGGTTATAGTAGAAGATCTGGCTCTCTACCCGCCCGAAACATACAACCATTTTACATTTGACAAGTTTCTGGCTTTTCCGTCTGCTGATTCTGATATGGAAACTTTCCGCAAATTTGCAGATGAACATTTTCTGTGTTTCATACATGAAGACAAGGCCTGGGAACTGACTCAGAAAAATCTCAGCAAAGCAACCGGAATCCGGTTTCTGGCAGACCGCCTTGGGGTTCCGGTCAAAGACACCTATGCATTCGGCGACAGCACGAACGATCTTCTTATGCTGCAGTTCGCCGGAAACAGCATCGCAATGGGCGACTCGGATCCCCTGATCCTGCCTCACTGCACTTACCAGACAACCAATATCGAAGATAACGGAATTGCCAATGCTTTGAAGCATTTCCATCTCATTTAGCAGAACATACAAAATAACGTATTATCATATCTCTATTTATCTGTGTTATTTTTGCATATTTAGGAGAATGATTTCGGATTTATTTAAACTTAAAAACAGCTATGTGAAAACACTCAGGTTTTCATCATAGCTGTTTTAATTTACAATACTCAATTCCTATCAGCAGGCTACTGACAGTTCGGATTTTCTTATTTAGCTGCTTCTGTCGGTGTTGCTTCCGGTGTTTCAGTAGTTTCTGCTGCTTCTTCCTCTGCCGCCGGAGTCTCTGTTGTCTCTGTATCTTCTGCTGCAGGTGTTTCTGTAACTTCCTCTGTTTCCGGTGTTGGAGTTGCCTCTTCTGTCACTTCAGGTGTCGGTGTTTCCGGAACCGGGGTAGGAGTCGGTGCCATGAAGGTATGTTTGTCAGTGATCTTAAGTGTCTTAATGACTTTCTTAACTACCTTTACATCTGCCTCATCCAGCCATTTAGCAGTTGTATCTGTAAAATAGGTACTTTCTTTGGAATTCTGAAGAGATTCTCGCTTGGAAGCTGTGGCATCTTCATCATTAATCTTGTCAAGTCTTACTACATAGTATCCTGTGTCAGTCTCAATAATATTGTCTGCAACTTCTCCGTCCTTCAGTCCTCTCAGAACCTTCAGAACCTCATCCGGATATGCCTCGCTGCCGGAATCTTCATCCTCATCTTTGCTCTCTTTGGTTGTAAAGTTACCCTGTACTGCAGAATAACTGTCATCTACACCCTTGGCAATCTCACTCATGTCTGCTGTAGGATCCTCTTTCATCTTATCCAGAATCTCCTGAGCCTGTTCTTTCTTAGTCTTTTTCTCCTCATCAGTTATATCATCACCGCTTGTAGAGATACTTACATAAGTGAAGGTTGTCTGATTCGCTTCATCATCAGAAACTGTGATCTTTCCTTCTGCTACAACCGGATCATACATCTTCTTCTGAATTGTCTGAAGCTCCAGAAGTGTTTTTACCTGATCTTCCGTTACCGCAAGTTCCTTAATTGTCTCTTCACTGTTTGCAGCCATAAACTGTGATGCTGCATCTGCGATCGCTGCTTCATCATCATCTGTAAGCTCTATGTTATAATCCGCAGCCTTCTCTTTGAGAATATACATCTTCTCAACAGACTCCAGACTGCTTGTCACTGCCTGATCACCATAAGTCTCATCTGAATCATCACCTGCTGTCTGATCCCAGATATGATCTGCACTTCCCATATAATTTAAATACATGGTTGTTGTCTGCTGTTGTTGTTCGCGGGCATAAAGACTTACAACTCCAAGCGGAATATCTGTTCCGTCAACAGTAGCCACTGTCTTTGTTCCATCTAATGTTTTACTTCCACAGCCGGAAAGCATACCAACTGACATCACACCTGCCAGTGTCACAACGGCTGTTCTCTTTACCATTTTTTTCATTTCTTCCTCCATATTATCAATCTGGTCTTTCTTCCATACCACTTTCCCAGAATGTACTGTTATTAGAGTATAAACTTTTTTCCTGCGAAGGGCAAGGCAAATCGAAAAATATGTAGTATATTTCACATATTTTCCGCCATGCTCTTAAGCTCCTCTGCAAATTCCGTCAATGCCAGGATCAGATTCCCCTGTGGTTCCAGGATAAATTTTGGTTCCTGCTCATTCTTAAACTGCAGACCTCTTCTGTATTTCTGCATAAGAGCCGGAAAGCCTTCTGTATTCAGCCTTGCTTTCTCATAAAGGGTAAACCGGACTGTTTTTCCAGTCTGCTTTATTTCCGTTACGTACCCCTGATGAGCAATCGCCTTTAACTTCGCAATCGCCAGAAGATTCAGCACTGCCTTTCCGGGTTCTCCGAAACGGTCCAGAAGTTCTTCCAGCATATCATCATAATCCTGTTGTGTCTCAATCCCCGCAATTCTTTTATAAATATCCAGCTTCTGAAATTCATTACTGATGTAGGAATCAGGAATATACGCATCAACATTCAGATCAACCGATGTCTCGAAATCCTCCATTGTATGAATACCCTTCGCCTCTTTCACTGCTTCATTGAGCATCTTACAATAAAGATCATATCCAACCGCATTCATATGTCCATGCTGCTGCGCACCCAGCAGATTTCCGGCACCTCGAAGTTCCAGATCTCTCATTGCAATCTTAAATCCGCTTCCCAGATCCGTATACTCGCGGATCGCAGCCAAACGCTTCTCAGCCGTCTCCTTCAGCATCACATTCTTTCTGTACATCAGAAACGCATATGCAGTTCTGTTGGAACGCCCGATCCTTCCCCGAAGCTGATAAAGCTGAGAAAGCCCGTATCTGTCTGAATCATGGATAATCATAGTATTTACATTGGAAATATCCAGCCCTGTCTCAATGATCGTGGTGGAAACCAGCACATCAATATCCCCGTTTACAAAGGAATACATCACATTCTCCAGTTCCCTCTCACTCATCTGGCCATGAGCAAAATCCACCCTTGCGTCCGGCACCAGCTTCGCAATACGCAGGGCAACATCTGCAATATCCGTCACTCGATTATAAACATAATAAACCTGTCCGCCTCTGCGCAATTCCCTGTTGATAGCCTCTCGGACTGTCTCTTCATCATATTCCATAACATATGTCTGGATCGGCATTCTGTCCATAGGAGGCTCCTCCAGGACACTCATATCCCGGATTCCGATCAGGCTCATATGAAGAGTACGGGGAATGGGCGTTGCAGTCAGTGTAAGGACATCCACATCCTTCTTTAACTGCTTGATTTTTTCCTTATGCGTAACTCCAAACCGCTGTTCCTCATCAACGATCAACAGGCCAAGATTTTTGAACTGTACGTCTTTGGAAAGGATTCTGTGCGTTCCAATGATCACATCCACCTGACCTTTTTTCAGATCTTCGATTGCCTTCTTCTGTTGTGCCGGGGTCCGGAATCTGCACAACAGTTCCACACGTACCGGAAATTCCTTCATCCTCTGCACAAAGGTATTATAAATCTGCTGCGCAAGGATCGTTGTAGGTGCAAGATAAGCTACCTGTCTGCTCTCCTGTACTTCCTTAAATGCGGCACGCAGCGCCACTTCTGTTTTGCCGTATCCCACATCCCCGCAGATAAGCCGGTCCATAATCCTGGTACTCTCCATATCACGTTTGGCATCCTCAATAGCACTGAGCTGATCCTCTGTCTCTTCATATGGAAACATTTCTTCAAATTCTCTCTGCCATACAGTATCAGGACCACAGACATATCCTTCCTTTTCCTGACGCACTGCATAAAGCTCTACCAGTTCTTTTGCAATATTTTTAACTGCCCCACGAACCTTGCTCTTTGTTTTATTCCACTCCTGAGTACCAAGTTTGTTCAGCTTCGGAGCCTTTGAAGCATCTGCCCCCGAATATTTCTGCAGACAGTCAAGCTGAGTAGCAGGAATATAGAGATTGCTTCCGCCTCTGTATTCAATTTTAATATAATCTTTAACGATCCTGTCTACTTCAACTTTTTCAATTCCTCGGTAAATACCAAGACCATGCTTTTCATGGACAACAAAATCGCCGATAGAAAGCTCCGCAAAATCCTGAATACGGCTTCCACTGTAATTTTTTTTCTTCTTTTTTTTCTGTTCCTGTCCAAAAATGTCAGATTCTGTCATTACCGCAAACTTGATCAACGGGTATTCAAAGCCCTTCTTTGCATGGCCATAAACCACCATGATCTCGCCCGGACAGATCTCCCTGTCATAATCTTGTCCATAAAAGGCTGCCAGTCCCTCTTCCTGAAGATCCTTTGCCAGCCTCTCGGCCCTTGTGCGGGAACCGGAAAGCAACGCGATCCTGTATCCCTGTTTCTTATAATGATGAAGATCTTTTACCAGAAGTTCAAAACTGTTGTTATAAGCGCTGATTGATTTTACCTCCAGGTAAAATTTCTCCCGCACTTTCCAGCCTGCCTGTTTCGGTTCCAGCGCACATACAGAAATACAGTTGCGTTTATTCAGTTCTTTTTGAAGCTGTTCAAAAGAACAAAGCCAGTTTTCCGGCAGATTCCGGCTGCCTTTTTCCTCTCTGTGCATACGGCTCTGTCTGTACTCTTCTTCTACAGCCCCGCCTTTCTCAGTCAGTCGGTTTGGTTCATCCAGAAAGATTATGGTTCTTTCCTCCGGAAAATAATCCAGGAAGGAAACCATATCCTTGTCCCCTATATGCTCCACCGCCGGATAGATCGTAAGTTCTTCCAGATTTTCCAGAGAACGCTGACTCTCCGGATCAAAACTCCGGATAGAATCAATCTCATCTCCCCAAAGCTCGATTCTCCATGGATTTTCCTCAGTGAGACAGTAAATATCCACAATACCGCCACGCACAGAGAACTGCCCCGGCATTTCCACCTGTCCTACCCGCTCGTAACCTAAAGCCACCAGCTGGTTCTTCAGCTGTTCTGTGTCTACGGTGCTGTCACTTTCGTAATGAATCAGCTGTTCTTTTATCTTTTCCAGAGATTCCAGAAAATCCATACATCCGTCAATACTTGTAACAACTGTCAGTTCTTTCTCTTCCAGTAACGCCTTAATGACCTTCATTCTCTGACGTATCAGCAGATTTCCATGGATATCTGCCTGAAAGAACAGAAGATCTTTCGCAGGATAAGAATATACTTTTCTGTCATAAAATCTGTAATCTTCATAAATTTCTCTGGCGCGGCGTTCATCCTCCGCCAAGATCAGACGATAAGGCGCAATCCCGGAAAGTCCGTACATCAGATGAGATTTCTGCGATTCCATACACCCCGAAACCTGCAGGATTCCCTTATTCGTTTTGCTTTTTTCTTTAATCTGTTCAAACTCTGCAAGCCCCTGCAGAGGTGTTAAAAATGCTTTCATCTTCACCCCTCATGATCCTTCGACGTAATAAAAGCGGCTTCTGTTTCCAGTTACCGCTTTCTATACCTTTTGCTGAACAATCATCTGTTTCCTGTCTGCTTATTTCTGTACAGGTACTTTTCTGTTATATTCGTTCATGGCTGCATCTGTACCCTGTGAGATTATGATATCCACAGCCTTTGCCGCCTTTGCTATTGCTTCATCCACAAGTTTCCTGTCTTCTGTGGAAAATCTGCCAAGTACATGATCTGCCAGATCCCATCCCTTCGGCTTTGCACCAACTCCTACTTTGATACGGAGAAATTTCTCTGTGCCAAGCTGGCGGATAATATCTTTGATCCCGTTATGTCCACCCGCACTTCCCTGCTTGCGGATGCGAAGCTGCCCGGGTTCCAGATCAATATCATCATAAATAACAATAAGCTCTGATTCCAGATCAATTTTAAAATAATTCGCCATCTCACGAACAGGACCGCCACTCAGGTTCATAAAAGAAAGCGGCTTCATAAGAATCACTTTCTCTCCGCCGATCATGGTTTTACCGTACATGGCATTAAATTTCACACCACCCTGAGGGACATTGTAATCCTCTACCAGACGGTCAACGGTATCAAATCCCATATTGTGGCGTGTTGCTTCATACTGTTTCCCGGGATTTCCCAGGCCAACTACTAAATACATATATGTGTCTCCTGCTTAATTTAACACCATTTTCCGGAATTACCATACCTGTCCTGATGTCAAATTTATTTTTTACATACTCTAAAGTGTATTTAAAAAAATCAATCTTACAAATTGTGACGCACATCTTGCAGGAATGATTTTTCAGACACGCTCTAAGATAATTAATTAAAGTATACCATCTCTTCCTTAAGCGGCTCACATTCTTTCACATCACTTGCATAAAGAACAATACCCTCGCCCTGATATTCTGTACGGTTTTCAAATGCGACCTTCGCTGTTACTTCCACCCAGCTGCCTTCTTTGATATGCGGCGCATAATCGCTTCTGCATACGTATCCAAGGAAAGTGGTATCATCCGCACAGCAGGTCATTGCCACACGTCCCGGAACAAAGAATTTGCTTCCCATTCCACGTGGTTTCATGACACGTCCTTTAAAGCGGACAATTTTGTCTACATATTTATCCGGATTATCCATGGCATCCACAAACCAGATACCATAATCTTCCGGTGGAATCTCAATGATCGGTGCATTGATATCAAACGGCATCTCATCCTGGAAAATGTCATCCATCTCGCCCTCTTCATTTTCAAAGATAACCTCTGCACTCTGATTTGCGACCTTGATCCCTCGTCTGTATGCAGGAAGCGGATCTCCCTCTTTACAGCGGTTAAATACAACCATATCTGTATTTCTGATCATATCCATGAACAGAGATTTCATGTTTGCCATATAAACCTGATAAGTAGTTGCATCCACACAGGTAATCTCCTGCTCAATGCCCCAGCCTTCAGGAAGCTCCATCTGCTCAAACTTACTTACAAGCCACATTCCGTTGTACTCGATCACAACACGCTCCGGCTGATGGATGATATCCATGGCAGCCAGACGCTGTGGTGTCAGATCTTCTTCATCCTCGATCACTTCCACAACTGTGTTTGTAAGTTTCAGTTTATCCATATCATATTCTTCTTCGCCTTCTTCGCAAAGGATCAACAGAGTTTTGCCGTCAATGGCAAAATACTCCTGCTGCAATGTAAAATCCAGGAAAGTAGTCTTTCCGCTTTCCAGGAATCCCGTAACCAAATAAATGGGAACTCTGATATCATCCATCATATAATTTATTCCTTTATCTTTATTCTGATTCTGTTATTATCTGCCGAAATCATTCAGTCGCGCATCTATGACGAGAGGATTTCACACTCTGATGAGCTGAATCCAGATGCAGTATTTTAGAGGATTGCCATAAATCGCTGTTTCCTCATGATCATTATGCAAGCCCGAATAATTCTGCAAGCTTATCTTCTTTCAGTTTGGAGCCGATCACGCAGAGACGGCCTGTGTATTCCGGTGCACCTTCACGGATTTCTGTTTCCTCCGGAACCATGTCAAAATAAATCCATGTTCCGTCTTCTGCAGGAAGCATTCCCTTTGCACGAAGAATAATACCGTAATCTTCAGAAGCGGAAAGAGCCTCAAGCATCTTCTCAAGACCTTCTCTTGTGTATTTCTTAATCGTCTCACGTCCCCAGCTTGTAAATACCTCATCTGCGTGATGATGGTGATGATCATGATGATCATGTCCGCAGCCGCATTCATGGTCGTGGTCATGGTGATGATGTTCATGTTCTTCGTGATCATGTCCACAGCCACATTCATGATCATGGTCGTGATCGTGATGATGATGCTCTCCATGTTCATGTACATGTCCGCACTCCGGGCATACCTCTTCCTCAGACATCAGTTCTTCCTCAAGAGATACCGGTTTCTCCATAACCTCAAGGATTTTCTTTCCGTCCAGTTTCTCAATCGGAGTGGTGATGATAGCAGCTTTCGCATTAATTCCACGAAGAAGTTCCATTGCCTGCTGTGCTTTCTTCTCATCAATGATATCTGTACGGCTCATGATGATCGCACCTGCATATTCAACCTGATTATCAAAGAACTCACCAAAGTTTCTCATATACATTTTGCACTTCTTTGCATCAACTACAGTTGTATAGCTGTTCAGAACGATATCCACATCTCCCTGAACACCCTGTACTGCCTTAATAACATCTGAGAGTTTACCAACACCTGATGGCTCGATCAGGATTCTGTCCGGATGATATTTGTCCACAACCTCTTTCAGAGAAGTGCCGAAATCTCCCACTAATGAACAGCAGATACATCCGGAATTCATTTCACGGATCTGGATTCCCGCTTCCTTCAGGAAACCACCGTCAATACCAATCTCACCAAATTCGTTCTCGATCAGTACAACCTGCTCATCTGCATAAGCCTCTTTCAGAAGTTTCTTAATCAATGTAGTTTTACCGGCTCCAAGGAAACCGGAAATAATATCAATCTTAGTTGCCATTGTCTTATTTCTCCTCTTCGTTAAAATTTATATTTCTGAATAACTGCCATATAGCCGTCATTTTTTATATTCTGCCATTTTTATGAACAAACAGAATAACTTTTGGAACTGCCATCATTATCTGTCTGTTTATATATTTACCTATAACGTACTCATTATACATAAGATGTCCAATGTATTCAAGTCTGCCATCAACGCACTTTGACCAGGAAACGCCTGTGCGTTACTGTTCACTCCGTTCTCAGCAACACGCTTCGCGATGCACAGAATTTATGC
>OLRK01002458.1_pt1 | contig 11597 bp, 12 predicted proteins | sample 1672911 | NCBI WGS metagenome assembly OLRK01 (sample SAMEA3136736, study PRJEB25190) | human gut metagenome | biome: human gut; feature: human-associated habitat; material: faeces | place: Austria | collected 2013
TGGATAATATAAGTATCCCTTTCCTTGACGTTTTGTAGTCAATGCTCCTTTTTTTACCAAACGGGCAAGGTATGTTTGAATAGTCGTCTTGCTCCAACCTGTTTCTTTTAACCTGTCTAATATTTCGGGAAGTGTTTGTGGAGAATTACTCCAAACAATCTTCATTACTCGCCACTCTGACTCTGAAATAGAAAGTTGCTGCTCCATAAAGCGCCTCCTTTGATTGATGCTGTGTAGTTTATTCTATTATAGCATTGGAACTACATAGTGTCAACCATTGCATAGAATATCTATACGTAAAATTAAACGGAAAACTATGCCTGTCTACGCATTTAAGCCACTGAAAAGCCCGCTATTTCGGGGTTTCCCGGCATGGTCGATGGGCAAGGCAGGACAGATTATCTAATCCTCGCCAGAGAGCGCTTCTAAATCTGTAGGGAAATCCATAAAACGTTGGGCATGGTAACTGTTAGCTACACACCCAACGCTTTTTTTCATAAGAGTTTATAGTGCCATCACCACAAAAATGCTGTAAACTTCACACCGTTTTCCGTATTAACCATGTTATAGATAATTTCGTGGTGATCCAGGATGGTTTTAGTGATATACAGCCCCAGGCCGCTGCCGCCGCTGTTCCGGTTCCGGGATTTGTCCACCCGATAGAAGGGAGTGAAGATACGCTCCAAATCTTCCTCAGCAATGTGGACGCCGGTATTCTCCACGGAAAACACCTCGTCTTTTTGGGTGACAGTAATCACCGCCCCCACCGGCGAATAGGTCACGGCATTTCCGATCACATTGGTGAACACCTTCTCCATAAGCCGACGATCCCCCTGGTAGTGGTATTCCGGCTGGATGTCCATGCGAAGCTCGATCTGCTTGTCCTCCATTCGGCCACGGAACTGCTGGCAGACCTTTCGCAGCATTTGGCTGATGTCCAGGTCGGTGCGCTCCAGGTGGAAATCGCTGCCGCCCATCCGGGCCGCCGACAAAATCTCCTTGACCAGCGCCTCCATGTCATTGGTGGTTTTCAGACACCGGCGCAGATAGGTGTCCCTGTCCTTATAGGGGCCCACCTGATGGATCATTCCCTCCAGCTGCCCTTTGATGATGGCGATGGGGGTTTTCAACTCATGGGATACGGAGGTAAAGAAGTCCACCCGCTGCTTTTCCTGTTCCCGTTCCCGCTCGATGTCCTGCTGCAGCTGCTCATTGGCCGCCTGCAGGCTGTCCAGAGCATTGCTCAGCTGCTGGGACATCTCGTTCAGGCTGGAGGCCAGGACGCCGATCTCATCTTTCCGCCGTACATCGCACTTCCAGGTCATATCCAGAGTGGTCATCCGTTTCGCCACATTGCTGATGCCCACCAGCGGCTTGGAATAGTACCGGGAGCAAATCACCGCTCCGATGATGGAGATCAGCAGAATCACAGCGGCGATGAGGGGAATCAGCTTCAGGAGGATATCATAGGACTGCGAAACTGCTACCAAGGAAGCGTTTGCAAAGAGGTGATAGGTTCGTCCGTTTTGCAGGAACGTTGCAGAGCAGCTCATGGATGGTGCGGAGGAATCCATCTTCTCCATGTCGGCGTAGTTCACGGAAAACAGGCTGTTACCAATATCATCACTGATTTCCACCGAGGCGTTGTTCGTCATGGAAAACTCCAATAGGCTGTCCGAGCTGGCCTCCCAGCCGTTCCGCTCCAGAATATCTACCAGGTCATAAAAATCGGAAGTGACCTGCCCCTCCAGCTCCGTATGGTAATTCCTCGGCAGGAAAATCATCACCATGCCGTAGATGATAATGCAGCAGACCACCAGCAGGGCCAGCATACTGAGGAAGGTCTTTGCCTGGATGCTCTCACTAATTCTCTTTCTCAATTTTATATCCCGCCCCTCGAATGGTTTCGATATAATCCACACCCAGCTTTTTGCGGATATTCTTGATGTGGGTGTTTACGATCTTCTCGTCGCCAAAGTAGTCGTAGCCCCAAATGCTGTCCAGCAGGCTCTCCCGTGTAAACACCCGCCCCTGGTTCTCCACCAGGAGTTTCAATATCTCAAATTCCCGGATGGTCAAGGACACGCTTTCGTCTTTGACAAGAACCGTGAAGCTGTCCGTATCCAGGGTGAGATCCTTATAGCGAAGGATGTTCGTCTCCACCCCGGCGCCCTGTTCTGCCCGGCGCAGCACCGCTTCGATGTGCTTCACCACAAGGGGCATGGAGAAGGGCTTGGTGATATAATCATCTGCCAGAGCGTCAAAGCCCTTCATTTGGCTGGCGTCATCGTCTAAGGCGGTGAGCATGATGATGGGGACTTGGCTCTCTTTCCGAATCGCCTCGCACACAGAAAAACCGTTCATTTTAGGAAGCATCAGATCCAGCAGGATGAGGTCGGGATGATGCTCATGGAATTTTTCCATCCCCTCTAATCCGTCGCTGGCCAGCACTACGTTATATCCTTCATCCTCCAGAAACGCTTTCACCACGCTCTGAATGGCCTCTTCATCTTCTATAATTAAAATCGTTTTCGACATCGTCTGCACCTCCAGGTAGTAGTGTACCATACGAAGATGGAGTTTTGATGGAGTAAGTGTTACTTTTGAAAAAAAGTAACGGCGGCCTTAGAAATCAGGCCGCCGTTGAATTCAGAGACGCTATATCAACTATGCTACTTCGAAAACTCCTGCATAATGAGGTTTAGAATTTCCTGCTGGTCGGCAGACAAGCCGCCGTTTTTCGGCTTGGTGCTCTCCTTTAATTCTTTTACCAGCCGATGGATCAGTTCCCGCTGCCCATCGGTCATGCCCTCCAGTATAACCTGGTCTTTCTTATCGAAGCCAACCAGGTAATCCAGCGACACGTTATAAATCCGAGCCATGGTCGTGAGGACATCCAGCGTAGGGATCTTGATATTGTTCTCGTAGTTGCTGATGACCGATCCGGCCCGGCCCACTCTCCGCCCAAGTTCCTCCTGAGAAATGCCATACCGTTCCCGCAGCATCCGCAAGTGGTTCCCAAAATCAAACATCCCATTTCACCTCGCTTTATCCTCGAACTTAGCGTACAGATATATTTTACCCGCTTGACCTTCGCATACGGCTAAGTATATAATGAAAGTGTTTAGCGATTCGCTAAGATAACAGGTTTCGTTTTTTCCGTTTTGCGAGGATGATCAAGTGCCAAATCAGGAGTTTGTATGCACGTTTGCCGGCCACAGGCAGGTTTTTGAGTCTAAAATTGAGGAAAAAATAAGAAATGCCCTGGAAAGCCTTGTGGAGATGGGCAGCCGGTTGGTGTTCCTGAACGGAGGTATGGGCCAGTTCGATGCGCTCTGTGCCAGTGCTGTCCGCAGTTTGAAGAAAAGGCATCCTGAAAAAGAGATACAGCTATGCTTAGTCATCCCGTATTTATCGGACAAAATAAATGCAGAAAAAAGCTATTTGCAAGCCGTGTACGATGAAATTCTCATGCCGGAGGGTTTAGAATATGCCCATTACAAAGCAGCGATCTCCAAACGGAACCGCTGGATGGTAGATCAAGCGGATTGCTTGATTTCCTATATTATCCGCCAATATGGCGGGGCCTATCAGACATACCGGTATGCACAGAGAAAATCCTTCCCCATCATCAATGTAGCGAAAGGAGCGCCACAATGCCTAAAATGATTATTATCGAGTGCAGCGATGAAGAAGCTGACCGCATGGTTGAACAGCTCAAGAATATGATTGCTGAATATGAGTACCACCCGTACCATGGGCCGGGAAAGGTCTATGAATTCGGTTCGCTGCGGATCGACCAGCCCAAGCAGGAGGTGACCATCAACGGAGTCATGATAGATTTGACCCGCAGGGAATTCGAAATCCTCGGATTGCTTGCCGAGCACCCAAACCAGGCTTTACCCGCAGATTTCCTCCACAACGCTGTTTGGTCTCATCCCGACGCAGACCACGGTGAAGAAGAAGTGGCAGCCTATATAAATAGGTTGCGGGAGAAGCTGAAATTGGACCAGCCGGACTCTGCCTGCCAAATCGTCGACGAGGCCACCCAGCGGGGAAATGGCTACCGATTGACCTATTCAGCCGAGTAGGAAACGGCCTTTGTCGTAATTTGTAGAATAAGCCATTACGAAATATGTAATTCGAAGGAGAAAGATAGTAGGAAAATAGTTTCCCCTTTTTATACTGGCCCCATCTGAATTTGGTTGGGGAAAACTGGTATAACAGGAGGTTGCCGGTTTCCCCCGCATAGAGGGGATGCCAGCAATGCGGCGTTGGAAACCGCATCATATGATTTGGGCTGCAGCTTCACCCGAAGCTGCAGCCCTTTTTCGAGTATTATCACTTTCCCATAAGCATCCATATTGTGGATTTTCCAACGAGGTAGCCCTATCAAGCGCATTCGTCCAGGGACGAGTGCGCTTTTTTTACTTTTGCAGAAGGAGGTCGTGGCTCAGAACACATAGCGGCAGACCGCCGCCCCCGACAATCTGAATTTTCTCAAATTTCAGATTGATCGGAGGAAAACAGCCATGGCTTATAACAAAGCCAGAGCCGAAAAGAAGTGGCTCAAATGGAAGGAAGCAGAGGAAAAGAAACTCCGGGAGCTGGGTGTGGACGAGGAAACCATCCAGCGCCTGCATACATACGACTGGGCCGAATTCAACCGGGAGCGCCGGTACCTGCAGCGGCAGGTGGAGTGGTCACCCTATGTGGATTTGGTTTCGGCGCAGGACTTGGAACTGCCCGTAGAGGATGTGGAATCCCTCATGGACAGCATCGAGGATATGGAATTGCTGCGTATCCTTTCCAAGGAGGACAAGCTCACCATCCAAATCGCCTTTTTAAGGATGTCTGGCTACAACGGGTATGAAATCGCTGAGAAAACCGGCCTGACACAAAAGGCGGTCAACCTTCGGATGGTGCGCCTCAGAAAAAAACTGAAAAAATTTTTTGAAGCGTGAAGCTATCGGCCCTTTTTCCTGGGCTATGGGATGAACGGGGAAAAGAAATACGTTCAACCTGTAGCTTGAAAAGTCAATACCAGCCATGCGGGTACGTTCCCGTCCAGGCGAGCGACGATGGAAAAAGCGCCATGACAAGCTGCGGCACAGCTGCCACTCCCCAATGGGATGGCAGCTTGTGTCGTTGCTTCGAGCGATCCCTTTTGACCGGAAAGAGGGGGCAGTTGCCCTTTTTGCCACGACCCTGGCCGGAGTATTATGATACGCAATACCGTTTGCCCACACGTCAGATGGGTTGGCCGCCCCTGGGTTGTAATCAGCAAGACCCTCGGAGAGCCAGTGAACGGCTTGTAAACTGCAAGCCTGCCCGCACGGTTCCCAAGGTTGCCGGGGGGCGAGTTGCAAATACGGCACATCACATCAATTAACCATCAATTCAGATTGTCGTCGTTGACGGTAAATCCGTGCGGCGCAGTTTTCACTGCGCCGCATCAGTTTGCCGCCAACGCACCAAGGAGAATGTGCCGAAATGAACATAGACCTGAAGGAGCAGGCCCATGGGGAGATCGAGCGGATCTTCCGCATCCTTCTGCCTCAAAACGGGCTGGCGGTGCGGGAAGAACAGATCGCCCTGTGCCATACCATGCTGGACACACTGCTCCACAATAAAATTGCCTTGTGCGATGCAGGGGTAGGAATCGGGAAAACCTACACCTACCTGACCGCCTGCATCCTTTTGAAAAAGTTTTATCCATCCGGGCCTGCCGGCTCCCAGCCGGTGGTGGTCTCCACCTCCAGCGTGGCCCTGCAGGACGCCATCATCGGAGAGTACATCCCATTCTTATCCCGCATCTTTTTAGAAAACCATATTATCCCGAAGCCTATCCGGGCCATGGTTCGCAAGGGGAAGGAGCGGTTCGTCTGCGATGCCCGCCTTGCCCAGCGGCTGGAGGCCGTCAAGGGGAAGAACAAAAACGAGGAACAGCGGAAAGCGTTGTTCTCCCTTCAGAGCAATTATGACCTGGACGCTGTCACTGGCCTGAGCGGTTTTGACCGCCGCCAGGTGTGCGTTCCAAAGGTCTGCGAGAAAACCTGCCGGCTGCGGAACAGCTGCCGCTACCATCAATACTTGAAAGAGGCCCGAAGTGCGGAGATCTTCGTCCAGATCTGCAACCACAACTATTTGCTGGCCGATGCAGCCCATCGTCTGCAGGAACTGCGGCCCCTTCTAAATGATTACCGGGCTTTGGTCATCGACGAAGCCCACAAGCTGCCGGATGCCGCCCGCCAGATGTATGGGCAGAGCCTGTCGGCGGAGGATTTCCATGAACTCTGCTCTCTGCTCACAAAGGAGAAGTATATCCTTGCGGCGCAGAACCTGCAGGAAAAGTTCCGGGCGCTGATGGGCGCCCTGTGCCGGGGTGAGCTGCTGGAAGAAGCACAGCGCACTGCCTTCGTGCTGACCGCAGAACGGGAAGCGGCCCTTCGAGATTGCCTCTCCCTTCTCCGGGTGCTCCAAAAGCAGTTGGCGCCCCACCTGCCACGGTGGATCCTTCACCGGCTGGGAACAACAGAGCAGGTGCTGAACCTGTTCTTCACGGGGGATCGCCGCTATATCCTTTACATCCAATACGACAGGACCGGCAGCCCAAGCCTATGCGCCGCCAGCCGGCAGATGCCGGAGCAGCTGAACCGTGCGCTCTGGCGCAACAACATTCCCGCCATTCTCACCTCCGGCACCCTCATGGCCGGGGGCAGTTTTCACCGGACCCGGCAGCGCATGGGGCTGTCTTCAAGCCAGCGGCTGGAGGATTTCATTGCGGAGTCCCCCTTCAACTATCGAAAAAACTGCATCCTCTACATTCCGGGGGATCTGCCGAAAACGGCAATGGGCAGCGAAATGGAGGCCAAGTGCCTGGCAGAGCAAATCTGCAGGTTGGTGGACGCCACCCATGGCCACACGCTGGTGCTGTTTACTTCCTATTCCCTCATGGGCGCTGTCTACAACCAGGTAAAGGGCCGGATGGCCTTCCCGCTGATGGAGGTCTGGCGGCATTCCCAGGATGTCATCCATCGCTTCAAGCAGGCCCAAAACGCTGTGTTGTTCGCAGCTGGTTCCTGCTGGGAGGGGGTGGACTTTCCCGGAGATATGGTGTCATCGCTGATTATTGTGCGGCTGCCCTTCCCCGTTCCAGATCCACTGAGCGAAGCGGAACGGGAGCAGTACCCCACCTTGCAGGACTACATTAAAACTGTGGTGATACCCGATATGCAGGTAAAACTCCGCCAGGGGTTTGGCCGTGCCATCCGCACGGAGACCGACACCTGCGTGGTCAGCATCCTGGACCACCGTGCCGCACCCGGAGAGCGATACCATAAAGCTGTGCTGGAAACCCTGCCACCGATCCGCATCACCACCAAAATAGAAGATGTGGAGGACTTCATCCGGGCAAAGAAAGGCCCGGATTATTTTATGCCATAAAGGAGTTGCCATAGATGGACAAGAAGAATATGAAGGTGGCAGTTTATTTCCGAACAGCCACTACGCCAATAGAGCAAAAAGTCTGGCTCTACGCCAGTTCCAAACATTCAGAGCAAACAGAGTTGAGAGATTTGAATGTGGAGGCCATGAAACATACGGCTCGGCAAAATGGCCTTGTCGTTGCAGGGGTTTCCACTGATTCCAGCAGGCAGTTGCCGCCCATGGAGCGGCCCGGCGTTCAGGAAATGCTGGCGGCTATCCGTGAAGGAAGGGTGGGTGCGGTGATGATGCCCAGCCTCCATCATCTTGGCCGGGATTTCGATGCAATCCTCCCAGTGCTGGCCGAATTTCAAAAAAAGAAAGTACACATTCACGCCAAAGACGCCTCTGCGCTTTCCCTTCCGCTGTTTCCCAAACCGCCCTCAAGGAGGAAAGGGGGCGATGCACGGTGAGTTTTCCGTATGCAGACCGCCCTATGTGGCTGTACAGCCGCAGCAGCGATAAGCATCTGAAGGTGCTGTTTCAGCAGATGCAAAACCTGCTGGATGAAGCAAATCGCAGAGAGTACACTGTCACAGGCACTTCGCAGGATATGGGTTCCGGCAAGAGCATGGCCAGAATGGGCCTGAAGCAGATGATGCGGGCCGTGAAATGCGGTCTTGCCCAAGCTGTCCTTGTGCAGGACCTCACATGACCCTGCCATCCTTATGAAGATACTGGAGTTCCTACAGGATCACAATGCGGTACTGATCACCACCGAAAGCGACCTGCAGTATGAGCTCTACATCAAAGGGCTGGAAAAACATTTTCTCAGGAGAGCCGCCCAAAAAGGGCTCCGGCTTCCATGGTGAGCCTACCATGGATCCCGCTTTTACTCCGGCACTTCCGGGCGAAAAGGTGATCAAGGAAATTAAATACTTTGTGCTGTTTTCCACGCTGAAAAAGCTGATGGAGCAGGGAAAAATCACAGCAGAATACTGTCAGCAAGCCAATGTTGCTATTGCCGAAAAGTACGGAGTCTCTGAGCTCAGTATTTAGTGGTTGTCGTAATAGCTATCCCATGCCGGTTGTGGTAGTGTTGGGTGTGACAAAAAAGATGTCCAGCCGGAAAGGGGGTGGCAGAGATGCCGCAGGTCAGAGTGATTCAACCCATCTCAGAGCAAGCCAAAAAGCTGCGGGTTGCCGCTTATGCCCGTGTCAGCAGCGATTCAGCCGACCAGCTGAATTCCTTTGCCACCCAGGTGGCTTATTACACCGACTTCATCCAATCCAAAGATGAATGGGAGTTTGCCGGCCTTTATGCTGACGAAGCGGTTTCCGGCACCACAGCCGACAAGCGGGACGATTTTCAACGCCTGCTTGCCGACTGCCGTGCCGGGAAAATAGACCATATCCTTGTTAAATCCATCTCCCGGTTTGCACGAAATACCCTCGACTGTCTTCAGACCGTGCGAGAACTCAAGCAGCTTGGCGTGGCGGTGGAATTTGAAAAAGAGGGCATTGACACCGGGAATATGGGCAGCGAGATGCTGTTGAGTATTTTGGGCGCTGCCGCCCAGGAAGAATCCCTCTCCATATCGAAGAACCTGAAATGGAGTTACCGGCGCCGGATGAGATCCGGCGATTTTATTACCTGCAATGCGCCACTTGGATATTTCCTGAAAGATGGAGTCTTGGTTCCAGATCCCCAAGAGGTTCCTATAGTACAGTATATTTTTTCCAGCTATCTTGCCGGACATAGTATGGATGAGATAGCTACCTTCTTAAATGATCAGGAAGCAAAGTACAGCCGAAAGGGAATGACAAGATGGTATCGCACATCGATTCGTTACATTCTATCGAATGAAAAATATATTGGCGATTCGTTGCTTCAAAAAACATTTACCCCCAATGAGCTGCCCTTGGTCAACATTCGAAACCGAGGGCAGCTCTCGCAATTTTATGTAAAAGACTCCCATCCGGCGATTATACCATTAGAAATGTTCGAAGCTGTTCAACGCCTGATGAAAAGGCGTGCCGCTACACATACAGCTAAGCCTAAACCCGGTGGCTTCCCTTTGAGCCATATGATGAAATGCGGATTGTGCGGCAGCACATTTCAGCGTCATCTTAAAAAAGAGGGGGCTCGATGGTGCTGTTATCAGCACCGAAAGGACAAAAGCCTTTGCGTCATGGAGGTAGTGGCAGAAAGCGAAGTATACCAAACATTTCTGCTTATATACAACAAGCTGCTGGATAATAAAAATTTCATCTTAAGAGTAATGCTGGCACAGCTGATAGAACTTCAAAGCAAGACCACATTTGCAAGGCCAGAAATCGTAGACCTAAATCAAAAAATTTCCGACTTAGCCAGGCAAAATCATTCACTCTCCAGGTTACAGGCCAAAGGGTGCATTGACTCTGCCATTTTTATAGAGCGTAGCAACCGCAATAATAAACTGATTGAAGAACTACGATTTGAATTGCGCCAGCTTCAAGAGCCAGACCGTGTCAGCGAAACAATCGATCAAACGAATTTATTGCTGGATCTTCTTGATGATGCCCAACCCATGTTGGAGTTTGAACCTTCCATATTTAAGAGTATGATAAAAGAGATTACCGTCTATCCTGAAAAGTTCTCTTTTGCCCTTTCCAATGGGCTGGTTCTTTGCGAAATGAGGCGATAGACATGAAAAAGATACGGAGTTGCCCTTTTGGATATCGGATGGAAAACGGGACTTATACTGTGGTGCCTGAAGAAAGGTGCCTTATTGAGCAGATATTTACTCGTTACCTTGATGGAGCCTCTCTCCAACAGTTGTCAATCATGGCAGAAGAAACAGGCTTGAAGTTCCGAGAGAATGCATCCTCTTGGAACAAAAATATGGTATCCCGAATTTTGGACAACAGCAGGTATTGGGACGGAGAACAGTATCCGCCGATTGTGGAGAGGGAGATTGCTACGAAAGTAGCTGATTTGAAACAGAGCAAAGCTTCTCCTCGCTCCCAAACACCGTTTATCCAAAAAAGAATGACCTGCCCATACTGCGGAAGTAGACTGAGGCGAAATGGGAAAAAGCCTCATCGGACTTTTTGGGACTGCAAATGCTGCCAACAACGTCTTGGCCCTATCCCTGATGATACGTTGCTTCAAGTCGTTACAGAAAGGTTTCTTGCAGTTTGCCTAAATCCTCATATGGTGGAACCAGCAAAGGAATCTGCGGAGAGTTTATCAATACAAGCAGCCAGGCTAACCAATGAAATCAATCAAGCAATGAATCAGCGGGAGGTGAATCCGAATGAGCTGCTCCCTCTCATTCTTGAGTGTGCCGCTGAAAAATACAAAACCTGTTCCATCAAGGAAGCAGACCATTTGACCATTACCCTGAAAGCTCTCTTTCAGGCACACAGCAATGACACGGCCTTGGATCGGGAACTTTTTGAGAGGACTGTGAAACAGGTGATTTTGCAGCCGGACGCATCTGTACAGCTTCGTCTGCTGAACGATATTGTGGTTTGAAAGGAGAAATCTCTATGGCACAAAAAACAGTTACAGAAATCCCGGCAAACCCTCTGCTGGGTAACCTGCGAAAGCGAAAACGGAAACTGCGGGTAGCTGCCTACTGCCGGGTCAGCACCGAGGAAGAAGAACAGCAAAACAGCTTTGAAGTGCAGGTAAACTACTACACCGACAAAATCACCCGCCATGAGGGCTGGCAGCTGGCCGGAATTTTTGCAGATGACGGAATATCCGGGGTACGAACCAAAAAGAGGGATCAATTCAATGAAATGATAGAGCTCTGCAGGAAAAAGAAAATAGACCTCATCCTGACCAAATCCATCTCCCGGTTTGCACGGAATACCCTCGACTGCATCAAATATGTCCGTATCCTGAAAAGCTGGGGAGTCCCCGTGATATTCGAGAAGGAGAACATCGACACCTCGAATATGAACAGCGAAATGATCCTGACTTGCCTGAGTTCCTTTGCACAGGCCGAAAGCGAATCCATCAGCGGCAACGTCACCAAAGGAATTCGCATGGGGTACAAGCAAGGGCGGTTTGCTTTCCGTTACACCGGCTTCGCCTTTCAAAAGGGGCCGGATGGAGAGCCTGAAATCATCCCCAAGGACGCCCAAACCATCCTCATGATCGCGCGGGAATTCCTGAACGG
>OLRK01002459.1_pt1 | contig 11596 bp, 15 predicted proteins | sample 1672911 | NCBI WGS metagenome assembly OLRK01 (sample SAMEA3136736, study PRJEB25190) | human gut metagenome | biome: human gut; feature: human-associated habitat; material: faeces | place: Austria | collected 2013
GCCCTGCGGTGAGTGCCGCTTGGGAAATTGTCCCTTCACTTACGAGCCATCGAGACGGGTCAATTCGTAGCATTGAAATTGAAGTTTTTCAAAAAATTAGTAATTCGCTTAATTTTGATGCTAATAGTGGGGCGAGATACGCCGTAGACTTTAGAAATTTCAGTAATGTCATATCCCTCATAGGCGTACATGGTGATAATTTCCAAATCTTCGTCTTTCAGATTTTCCAGCGCAGACAGCAGCTGTTCGTCCTCAATTTCGCCGATCCATGTGAAGCGGCTCTTGGTTTCGTGGTAGGTATCCGTAACGGAAATGGCTTCCCGATACTTGTCCATCAAGGGCGAGTAGGATTCTTCGCTCTGCTCAAAGGACGGCGCAGCCATTTCCTGCGTATGGTTCTGGTAAGAGCGATTAGCGTTAAAAACAGACCAGTCGTAATCGTACATTGCCTGAATCGCTTCGCTGCTCATACCGGCATCTTCATACTGCTTACGGGTCACAGCCCACTGACTATCAAAATTCTTCTTTTCCAAACCATAGTTGAAGCCCATGTTAAACCTCCAAATTTCCGATAAGTCGTGAAAAGTCGAAAATTTGGAAGGCTAACGATAAACACCGTAGCGGTTCACAGCCATGCGCTGCTTGTAGCCGGTGATTTTCTTCTCCAGCAGCTTGTCCACGCAGTTCATCACGTCAGTCATTTTCGTGTCCTTTCCCCCGGACTCAGGGAGGGGAAGGATACCGATGACGGAGACTGGATAGAAGGGTTCACGCCATGCACTGAACCAGCCTGCAAAACGCAAAAAGGCCCGATTCCAGAGATGGGAGGTACACCCATAGACCGGTCGTTCTACCGCAGCAGACAGCGTCTGCCGGCTGGTAAAACTCCGTTATGGTATCCTTAACCCTCTCTAGAATCGGGCCTTACGATATTTTTGTTCTTGGGGCTTGTCCCTTGAACTGACTACATGATAACCGAGAACACCTCAAATCACCAGTTCATCAGATGAGCTCTAAAAAGCAGCACGCAAAGCATCGTTATTTCGTACTTTTATGAAAAATACCGTCATGTCAGATGCTCTTATGCAGCCTTACTACGCCGTTTTATTACCGTTTAGGGCTCACTTCTTGAGCCCTTACCTCAGAAAAAATTTCAAAAAAAAGAGGCGACCAGACCGTTTTATGGTCTAATCGCCTCATAGGTATATTCTGTTTTGTCCGCATTAACAGGCAGTTTTGAGTGGCGCACATCCACATGCTGCAAGGCAGACATTGACTTGTTCGATGCCCTCTTTGTAATACTCCGTCAGAATCATCTGATAGACAGTATTCTTTTGATTGTTGAAATCCAGCGTGATTCCGCACATCCTCAATAAATCACCGCTTACAGGTGGCGGAAGGTGCAGTGCCACCGAGATGGCAACGATCTGCTCCACACTTGCATCCTGTCCTGCACGAAGCCTCTTTACCGTAGATACAGAGAGCCCAGACTCTGACTCCATCTGTTCCACAGACATATCCCGGTCGTTCATCAGCAGCTTCAAGGCCTCTCCAAACCCTACCCCCGAAATCGTTCTGCGTATTGCCAACGACCATTGAACTTCCTCCGCAAACGCAACTGCAGCTGCCAACCCCTGTTCGGCAGTTTTCTGCGGCAACTGACGGCAAACCGAGTTGGCACTGACGGTTTCCACCTTGGTATCCGTATTCTTATGTACATCGGATGCCACCTCGGTTCACCCCCTTCCATACTGCAAATGCAAATAAAAAAAGACCGGAGATGCTAAGACTCAGTGACTTGTTACAAGTACACTATCCTAGCTTCTCCGGTCTTTGTATATACAAAGATTCCGATTGCGAAGTCAGATTGAATTGAAATAACAGTCCAATTCTCGAATGAGCATACTTATCCTCTTACATAATTCACAAAAGCAGTTATTTTAGAGTTATCTACCTAGAGTTTTTATAATCCTATAAAAAATCCCGTTACTATTGCTTTTCTAATTATTTATTTTGGATCCGTATACCTTAAATTCAGAGATCCGTTTCAGCTTTTACCAATCGCATATATCTTTTCGCTGAAACCCACAGACTGCTTATATTATTACTGTTTCAATTCAGAGTATTGACGCTCGCATTTTCGGCTTTCCTTTCTGTTCAATTATGTTGTATTGCATTTACACTATGGAATCAAGATGATGGGTCAAAGCCTCCTTTTGGCTCAAATTCCATGGTGACTATAGCACCAAAATTATCCAGCGTAAATACCTTTTCGACAAGTTTGGACAGAAATCCAAAACCGGAGTTTTTCCTTTGTGCAACTTTACTTGTACCTGCTTCTAAAAGGAACAAATTTGCTTCTTCCTCTCCTACGAGCGTAAAATTGTGTAAACAAAAAAAGCCTTTAGACACTGTATCACCTTTCCCTCAAGGAAACGGATTCTCAGACTCTGTCAGCTTTCATCTACATAATAGCAATGGACGTCCCAAAAAGAAAGACCATAAGCATGATATTTCTTCATTTCAAGTTCCAACGCAATTCATCAAAAAAAGTCGAGGCAGACCTCGGACAACCTTGTAAAAGGTCGCCTGAAGTCTACCTCGGCTTACTGCGCATTCGAACAGCACCAAACAGGCAGCAATTCAATTTTAAGCTGGCTCACACGGTCTCTTGATGAGCCAAGTGTGCAGATTCGCATCTGCCTTTTCCTGTCCTTATCCTCAAACAGTGCAAATGAGCCGTGTATCCTTCTCCGGCAGGGAGTTGAACACACGGCTCATCATTTTAGGTTCAGAATCTCAAGAAGCTCGACAATCCTGTGCCGTCTCTCGGGACAGTGAAGCATTTCCTCTTTCCCTTAAGTACTCGTTCACCTCATCAATTGACCTCATATACATACAGTTAAGAATCATCAAATGTGCTAGCTGTTCTTTGGTCGCAGCCAAGCTAAAACCCGCTTTTGCTATGAGCGCAAACGAAAGCCATGGAGGAAGGTGCATAGCAACGCATAGTGCAACCACGTTTTTCTCAGAAAAACTTTCAACCTTTCCATTTCTGTAGCGACCGATCGTTGACTCCGACACCTTTGATTCAAAGGCCAAAGCCTCTTGCGTAAATCCGAAGCGTGTCATCACATATCGTAGTGCTTCCGGGAAGCAAGCAGGCATATTCGCTAACACCTTGCGTTCTTCTTCAGCCTTCTCGTACTTAGACAGCCTTCCTTCCGGGTCTATAATATGATAGTAGTTTTCGATCTCTGTTTGATTTTTTTCAGCATGCGAGGGCATCCAAATCCCTCCCACGTCCGAAACTACTCAAGGTAGCCTCAAACGTGGGAGGAATGGGCATAGCGATGCTCATTGGATCAGTAGTCAAACCCGCAGTCGCGCGACTGGCCTTTTGGGCTCTATTAACCCATAGCATATGCAACTGCGCATAAATCTGTGCACACTTAGCCTTTCTAATGCGTCTGATCAGTTCTCGCATCCTTTCCAATTCGAGAATTCTTTCATAAACGCACTGATACTCCACAGAATCCGGTGCCAGATCATCAGCAATATGAAGCAATGACTGAATCCTCTTATTGATTCTGTTCTTTTCTTGCTTCAAACATAATAGGCTGACTGCTTTAGCAACTGCCTCGATAGCTGATGAAAGTGTTGAATCTTGACAAATGATGTACATTTGCACATTCACCTGCCCTTTTCATGTAGTACGGTAAACCGCCAGTTTTATTATATCACATTCCATCTTAAAACAAAATATGTCTCGTTTTCTTATTGCTTCGCCATCTTCTCTTTAGCCTTGTCTGGCACGTCGATCAGGCCAAAGCGGTAGAACAGCCCATAGATGTACGACACACCCCGGATATCTCCCAGCGCCTTGGGTCTGTTCACTACCTCTCCGATTTTACCGATATTGTGATACGCCAACCTCACGGAACTCCAAGCAAGGCTCTTGCTGTCCTCTCTGCGGTCGATCCACAGCTCCTTGGTGAATTCATCTCCCCTGCCCTTCTTCAGCTTATAGGTAAAGGGCAAGCCGGACAGGGTCTTAAACTTGTACCCCCGAAAAGCCACCACGCACTTCCAGAGATTTACTTCGCAGGGGTTCTTCTTCAGCGCAACCACAGCTCGATAGTGACGCTGCCGCTCTGCCCCGGCACTGATATTCGCCGCTTCAGCTTCCTCCGGGAAGTACACGCCCTTCTCATACGGCAGATAAGAGGTCACAGAGGGGCGGGATAACTGCAAGGCAGCCATGGTGGAGGTGACGGCAGCGGAATAACTTTGTGTGCTTCTAAAAGAACAGAACGTCTGCTGGACGAGTTTTGCCGTGTCCGACTCATAGACTCCGGCTGTGATGAGCAGTTTCCGAACCTTGATAGGGTTGAGGGACAGGGCGTCTGCAATGACTTGCAGACTCATTTTGTCCGTATAAAGTTCAGTAGCTGCTTTCATCTGCTGTGCTAAGTTCTTGGCTGCACTGTACTCTGGCTTTGATGACTTCCGCCCTCCGCCGGGCTTGCGCGCGCGTGTATTATCCACTAAATTTCACCTCATTTTATTTCCGTCACAAACTATATATCGTGCTCAAAAATATGCCGTGTGAACTTCTGGAATTCAGTCCACACGGCGTATTGCTTTATTTCAGGTTTTCGAGGATATCGTCTGCCGTCATGCCGGATGCTAGCAGCTTCTTCAGCACAGCCTCTGCTTCGGTCTTCTTAGCTTCTTCAGTAGCCTTGGCATCTGCCTTTGCTTTCTTCGCTTCCAAGGATGCCACTTCTTTTTCGGCCTTCTTCAGAGCAGTCCTCTTCTCTTTCAGGTCAGCCTTCAAAGCGTCAATGTTAGCAGTGATGGATGTGATTTCAATATTCAAAGACGCAATAGCCTCCTGCTTCTCTGTGATCTGGGATGCGCAGTCGTTGGTGACTTTCGGTTTATTCTTGCTGCCTTTGGTTCTGGGCATAAGATATCGACCTTTCTATTATATATATTGTAGCTAACATTGCCAACAGGTACTTATCATCTTAATAAGTCAATCGTCTCATCCAAACTATATCCGGCATCTCTCAGCACTTCAACTGCCGCATATGTGTAAAAGCCCTCAAACGAGTAACATTGAAATGTGCTACTTTCCACAAGCTCTTTGCCTGCTTCTGACTCATACCATTTTCTCATGGCGTCATAATTCACACATTCATATCCAGCATCCAAAACCAGATAATGGTTACCGTCTCGATTACTAACAAATTCATCAATAGCCGATTTTAGTTGAAGCATCTCGGAATCAGAGACCAGCTTTTTCCTATCATACTGTTATATATTCTTTTAATGAGCAATTCATTCATCAATATATGCTCCTCATTCAAAATATTGAAAAATCATTCGTTATCGTTATTTCCATTTTCATCATAAGAAAACTGCATATAATTAGTACCGCGCATAGCATCCGCGTGATACTCTTCACTATTGCTAGAACTCGATTCCGCTGTACCTCGAACCAAACTTTCATCCATTGGTCCAGTTCTTCTACATGCTTCAAGTATACTCTTCATATCGTCTCTATCTGGCATATCACATTTCTCCTTATAATCCTAAAAAGCACTAATTATCGCTAGCGCTATCAAAACAACAATACTCACACAGAATGCGTCAACACACCTATTAAACGCTGTATAGCCTTTTTCTAATACTGCATTATTATTCACCGTGTGCTGAACATAGAGTCTTCCAATAAACCTTACCGCTGTTGTGTCTTTTTCATCTGGCACTCCTTCTGTTAATAGCAACCCGGAATCCAATCTTTCAAATCTCACACTCTTCAATAAACTAACGGTCATAACAAGCATGCCAACATTACTTATAACGGCCACAACAAGTAAAATTGCATATATAATTATTCCGAATAATTCGGAACCACTTTGGGGCATCCCTAATTCTCCGGCTTTTTCAATCTGCGTTGTTAATAAGACAAACACAAATGCGCAAGCGGCCAATAAAATGTAAACCTTGTTTTCTAGCTTCTCTGCTCTTGTAACACAATAATCATATTCTGCCTTTATCGCCTCAAAACAAATGTCAGCACTTGATTCTGTTTTTTCAGCGCCTTGCGTTGTTGTGTCTTTCTCTAAATCCACCTGATATATTTGATCATCTACTTTTACATTATATCTAATCATTTTTTCGCATCTTTTCGCCATTGCGTCTTCACATCTTCGCCGATCATTGAATTCCTGATTCTTAGATCGTTGCCTGCCGTCCACCACGTAGAGGTGTGCAAAGTTTCGAGCGGCAAAACCGTGAAAAATTCCCCACGGTTCAAATATAACCCTTTAAAAACTAGTCTTCAAGGGCACAGGTGAAATATACATCAACCCGTATGCTGCATCAAGGTTGCGTTCAGACCGCGTAGCCCTTGTTCTTAATGGCCTCCACGACCTGAGACACGTACTTCTGGCAGGTGTCGTGGTCGGGAGCCTCCACCATCACGCGGACAAGGGGCTCAGTGCCGGACTCACGCACCAGAATGCGACCGGTATCGCCCAGTGCTTCTGCCACAGCCTTGACTGCCTCCTGCACCGCCGGGTCGTTCTGCGCAGCCTTCTTGTCGGTCACACGGACATTTTCCAGAACCTGCGGGTAAATCTTCAGCGGCTCAGCCAGCTTGCTCATGGGAACCTTCTTTGCCAGCATGACTTCCATCATCTTCAGGCTGGTCAGGATGCCATCACCAGTGCTGGCGTACTTGCTGAAGATAATATGACCGCTCTGCTCACCACCGATACGGCAGCCATTTTTTGCCATGTACTCATAGACGTACTTGTCACCCACTGCGGTCTTGGCGTAGCCGATGCCCTTCTCATCAAAGGCCTTATACAGGCCAAAGTTGGACATGACCGTGGTAACGACGGTATTGGTCAGCAGCTTGCCACGCTCCTTCATGTAGCAGCCGTAGATGTACAGAATATGGTCGCCAGTGATGACATTGCCCTTTTCATCCACACACAGGCAACGATCAGCATCACCGTCGTAGGCAAAGCCGATATCAAGACCCTTTTCAACCACAAACTTCTGCAAGCCCTCAATGTGGGTAGAACCAGCATTGTTATTGATATTCGTACCGTTCGGCTTGTTGTTGATAACGTAAGTATCGGCTCCCAGAGCATCGAACACAGACTTAGCAATATTCCAGCTGGCACCGTTGGCGCAGTCCAGACCGACCTTCACGCCCTTGAAGGAATAGATGCCCAGAGAGATCAAATAACCCATATAACGGTTACGGCCTGCCACATAGTCCACCGTGCAGCCGATATGCTCACGATGAGCAAAAGGCAGTTCCGGCCAGTCCTTGTCGAATACATGGAGTTTGCCGTCGATGTAGTCCTCCACCAACAGTAAAATCTCCTCGGGCATCTTCTCGCCATAGCAGTCGATCAGCTTGATGCCGTTATCGTAATAGGGGTTGTGGCTGGCAGAGATCATGATGCCACAGTCGAAGTCGTCCACACGAGCGATGTACGCCACAGACGGGGTTGTCGTGACGTGCAGCAGGTAAGCGTCTGCGCCGGAGGCGGTCAGGCCAGCGACCAGACTGTACTCGAACATATAAGAACTACGGCGGGTATCCTTACCAATGACGATGCGTGCAGGGTTATTATCACCGTTGTGCTCACGCAAAGCGTTATAATACCAGCCCAGAAAACGACCAACCTTGTAGGCATGGTCGGCGGTCAAAGTGATTCCAGCCTCACCACGGAAGCCATCGGTTCCAAAATATTTCCCCATTATAGTTTTTTCCTCATCCAAAGAGTGAATAGACGTATAGATATATGCTTTTAGCCGGATAAAAGTCCGTTGCCTGCTGCTCACCACGGAGAGGTAGCACATTTGAGCAGTACAGCCATGCTGATGCATGGCTTAATACTTTTTATAATGTTCTAGTCCCAATTGATGTACTCAACTCGGTCGCAACATCAGTAATAGATTACTTTTTTACGAAAAATCGAATAACAGCCTCAATAATAGTTCCCGTTGCCTCACCAATATAAAATCCAAGTTTCTCAAAAAAAGAAGTCAAAAAACTTCTCAAAGAGCTTTCTCTTAAATCAATTCGCTGTTTTTGGGCTTTTTGTTGATTTTCAATTTCTTGAACACATATTTTGCAAGCATAAAGTAACTGTACAATGCTGTCCTCAATTTCTTTTGAATGGAATTCATTTCCACAACTACAGAAATAAGTGGTATCCCAAATATTCCACTGCTTTGCGCATTTAGGACATCTTATAGTTTCTTTTTCAGGGGCAAACTCAAGTTTTCCCCCACAGCCCCTATGATACCCTTGTGTTGACGATTTTCCACATTTTTTACATTTAGGGAATGGCATTGGAATGTACATTGTAGTTTCCCCTTTATTATCCGAAGCGTTTTATTGTTTCTTTCTATCTTTGTACCTGTAGCTATTTTGTCTTGATTTTTCGATACCCGCTTTGAATCCTTTTCCAAAGCTATAACCGATATCTAACGGTATTTCTTTAAGGTTGCTAATAATATATCCCATCTTCTCAGCAATAATCTCTATGGTCCGACACAACCAATCACGAAATGACTCTTCGCTAAGTTCATTTCGCTTTTTTATTGTCTCCGAACGATTTAGAACTTCATCTAATAGTTGCTGGATTTCCGGAGATTCCACTGTAACTTCTTTCTTTACAGAATCCGACATCGTTTTACCCTCTTATTTTTTCACTTGATTCATAACAAATTTTTTATACTGAGGATCAATAAATTCAGTGAAATCTGCAACGTCCGCAACTTTATCAAGTACCCATCTCCGTTCCTTGGGTACCGCTTCAATCATGTTCGTCATTAAAACGTCTAGCCGATATCTTCTTTTTGCAGAATATGTCACGATTGTTCCTTCCCATTTAGGCAAAACTCTCTTAACTTTTTCCAAAATATATTTTTCAAATTCAGTTATATTTCCCATTTGCTCCTTACTCGGCATATTGATTGTGGTATTCCATGCGCTTTCACCAGGTGCTGTAATATCTGCTTTATTTACTGCAAATATCAATTTGTTAACAAAATCGCTGCCAAATTCTTTATCCAATGTCTTTATTGCCTGTTGCATCGGTGTCATTGCTCGATCACCCGCATTAAATGTCCAAACCACAACATCAACTAACGGAAGAATTCTATTGTATATTTCCATATTCTTTATATCCGCATCAATGTCTTCACCTAATCCAGGCATATCATATACAATTACTTTTCCTTTAGCACCTGTATATTCCTCTATATTTCCATATATTTCCGCTTCTTCTTTCGTGCATGCTTTAACATCGCTAATTTCCCGTCCAGCATTGAACAGTGCATTGATTGTCGATGATTTTCCAACACCTGTAAAACCAATCAAAGCAATTTTAGGAGGTTCAACATCTTCGACCGCTTTTCTAAGCTTCTTTTCCATCTCAAATATTTGAGTCAAGCTCATCCCTGCTTTTTGCAACGTCGGTTTAAGTTCTCCAAAAATTCTACCGAAAGATTCATTATCAAACATCTTTCTGTCCTCCTTTTTGCTTTTGTAATCGTATGAAATAGTTCAACTTCAAATGGGCGGACACCCTATTTACTTATTTAGCATCACCTCTAACCCTATTTTATCATACTACCATTTTCAATCTAACAGTAATTTATATCTTCCAATTTCCAGAAACCATATGGTTCCATATTATACACCGCAAGTGATGTCTCGACAATTTCCTTAAAAAGTCACATGCGATGTTCCGCTTTTAGCCGGAGTATAATCCGTTGCCTGCTGCTCACCACGGAGAGGTAGCATATTTGAGCAGCACAGCCATGCTGATGCATGGCCGTTGTGTAGATAATCAGTATTTTCTCCACACCATCTTATTGACCACATTCACATAGCCCTGAATGATGCGAACTACCTTCATGGACACGGTCTCGTCCACATAGTCGGGGCAGGGTTTGCCCAGAACACCCTTCTGCTTCATCTCAATCGCCATATCAGTAGCGTTGAGCAGTTCCCGGGTGGTAATGCCAGCCAGAATGAAGTCACCAGCCTCCAGTGCCTCAGGGCGTTCTGTACTGGTGCGGATGCACACGGCAGCGATGGGGTGACCGATGGACAGATAGAAGCTGCTCTCCTCGGGCAGAGTACCCGAATCAGAAACGATTGCCAGAGCATTCATTTGCAGCTTGTTATAGTCGTTGAAGCCCAGCGGCTCATTGACCCGGACACGAGGGTCCAGTTGGAAGCCGCTCTTTTCCAGACGATGCTTGCTTCTGGGATGGCAGGAGTACAGGATGGGCATATCGTACTTCTCTGCCAGTGCGTTGATAGCAGTAAACAGGCTCAGGAAGTTCTTTTCCGAGTCGATGTTCTCCTCACGGTGGGCAGACAGCAGAATGTACTTGTCCTTCTCCAGTCCCAGACGCTCCAGCACATCGCTTTTCTGGATCTTCTCCAGATTCATGTGCAGGACTTCCGCCATGGGAGAGCCGGTCTGGTAGGTGCGCTCCTTGGGTAGGCCAGTATCTGCCAGATACTTCCGGGCGAACTCGGAATAGCACATATTCACGTCGGAGATTACGTCCACAATACGACGGTTAGTCTCCTCGGGCAAGCACTCATCCTTGCAACGGTTGCCAGCCTCCATGTGAAACAGAGGAATGTGCAGCCGCTTTGCGCTGATGGCAGACAAGCAGGAGTTGGTATCGCCCAGCACCAGATAGCCCTCCGGCTGCAATTCGGACAGAAGCTCATAGCTCCGTCCCAGAATGTTACCGCAGGTCACACCCAGATTCTCGCCAACCACAGGCACAAGAATGTCCGGGCCATATTCCCCGAAGGTGTTCTTCAGTTCGAAATCTTCCCAGAAAACAGTGGAAAGGTTTCTGTCCCAGTTCTGATTGTAGTAGACCACGCAGCAGTCGAAATATTCCCGGCAGCGCTTGATAACCGCAGCCAGTCGGATGATTTCCGGACGGGTGCCGCAGCCAATCATGACCTTGGTACGCCCGTCGTTTTTCCATTTGAAATTGTGTTCCATAAAAATCTCCTAACGTCAACCAGTATCTTCTTTTACACCGGCTCGAAGAAGGTGTCCGGGTGGTTCGGGTTGAAAATTTCGTTGCAGGTCATCACCGTCACCAGATTCTCCGTTTCCGACAGGTTGATAATGTTGTGCGTCCAGCCGGGAATCATGTGGACAGCCTCAATTTTGTCCCCGGAAACTTCAAACTCCACCGTTTCTCCAGTGTTGATGTTTCGCTCCTGAATCAGTCCGTGACCTGCCACCACAATGAACAGTTCCCACTTGGAGTTGTGCCAGTGCTGCCCTTTGGTAATGCCGGGACGGCTGATGTTGATAGACACCTGACCACAGTCAGCAGTGTGTACCAGCTCGGTAAAGGAACCACGGTTGTCCACGTTCATCTTCAAAGCGTACTTGAACTTGTCCGTCGGCAGATAGGTCAGGTACAAGGAGTACAGCTTTTTTGCAAAAGAGCCGTCCGGCATTTTCGGCATCATGAGCGTACTCGGCTGTGCCTTGAACTCCTGCAG
>OLRK01002461.1_pt1 | contig 11594 bp, 13 predicted proteins | sample 1672911 | NCBI WGS metagenome assembly OLRK01 (sample SAMEA3136736, study PRJEB25190) | human gut metagenome | biome: human gut; feature: human-associated habitat; material: faeces | place: Austria | collected 2013
GTATTCAGTACGTTTTAATTATTTGTACTGTCTACTTTTGAGAATCGTATCAATCTCCTGTACGGCTCTTTTACTGATTTCAAATCTGTTAAAAATCTGCTATTCTAAAACTGTCAAAAAAAGGAGAACTTATGGAAAAAGGAAAATTAAACCGCATCAGCGATGTTGCCGGTGTGACAGTCGGCCACTGTACGCTTCAGACAGATACGCTTCAAACCGGCGTGACCGTATTACTGCCGCGGCCTTCTGTTTTTAAAAATAAATGTCCTGCCGCCTGTCATGTCATTAACGGCTTCGGAAAAACGAGCGGTCTTGTTCAGATCGAGGAAATGGGCACGTTGGAAAGTCCTATTGCAATGACAAACACGCTCAGTGTCGGTACCGTACAGCAGGCACTGGTCAAATATATGCTGAAGGAAAATAAAGAAATCGGCACATTGACCGGTACCGTCAATGTAGTTGTCGGCGAATGCAATGACAGCTATTTAAATGATATCCGCGCCTGTGCACTAACGCAGGAACATGTATTCGCTGCCATTGATGATGCCCGCAGCGACTTTGCGCTTGGAGCCGTCGGTGCCGGGACCGGAATGAGCTGCTTTGAAATGAAAGGCGGCATCGGCTCCGCTTCCCGCATCATACACATCGATCAAAAACCTTATACTGTCGGTGCGCTCGTATTGTCGAACTTCGGAAAGAAACAGGACTTTTTAGGATCGTCGTTTGACTTTTCTTCATTTCTCGGCGAAACAGCGGAACAGGGATCCATCATCATGATCATTGCCACCGATATTCCCATGGATGCAAGACAGCTTAAGCGCGTATGCCGGCGTACTCCTGCCGCCCTGGCACGGCTTGGCAGCTGGCTCGGCAACGGCAGCGGCGACATTGCCATTGCTTTTTCCACCGGCAATACGATCCGTCATTTCGACAGTCACGCTTTCATGACAGTGCAGACCCTGCATGAAGACCGCATTGACCTCGTATTTCGCGCAGCCATCGAAGCTTGCGAAGAGGCCGTTCTGTCTTCTCTTCAGCATGCCGAAACAACTGTCGGTCATAACGGTCATATTCGCTACAGCCTGGCAGATACACTGAAACAAATGAAGAAAACGAAATCTTAGTTTGAGAGTGAACCTGTTTTTATCTTGCATCTCAATAACAGAGATGTTACAGTTTTTTACTGACAGAAATATACATCGAAATGGGGGATTTGATGCGCAGATATATTAACTTGCTGGAGGGAAAGATCCTTCCCTCTCTGGGGGCATTGGCTTTGCCAATCATGGCTGCCAGCCTGATTCAGATGGCCTATAATCTGACCGATATGATCTGGATCGGGAAAATAGGATCAAATGCCGTAGCTTCCGTAGGTGCGGCCGGCATGTTCATGTGGTTTTCGAACGGGATGGCAACACTTGCGAAAATGGGAGGGCAAATCAAGGTAGGCCAAAGCCTTGGTTCCCAGGATATCTTAAAAGGGGCAAGATACGCGCAGAGCTCGATACTGCTGTGCATCATCCTGGCACTGACCTTTTCCGCCATTTCCGTCGTGTTTGCTTATCCGATGATCGACTTTTTCAAGCTTAACGATCCTCAGGTTGCGGCGGATGCCCGTATCTATCTCATCATCACCTGCGGTCTCGTTATCTTTTCTTTTCTGAATCAGGTTTATACCGGTATCTTTACTGCCATGGGAAATAGCAAAACATCCTTTACCGCCACCGCGATCGGTCTGCTGCTCAACATTGTGCTTGACCCGCTTTTGATTTTCGGGCTTGGGCCGATTCCCGCCATGGGAGTCATGGGAGCCGCCATTGCGACCATCTTCGCACAGGCAGTGGTCACCTGCGTATTTCTTTTTGCCTGCCGTTTAGATGAACTGTTATTTCCGCATATACACCTTTTTTCACGCCCTGAACGCAGCATCATGCGTGAGATCATCATGCTGGGTCTTCCGACTGCACTGCAGAGCATGCTGTTCTCCGCCATTTCCATGGTGCTTGCCCGGATGATTGCCGGATGGGGAGACGGAGCAATTGCCGTTCAGAAAGTCGGATCGCAGATCGAATCGATCTCTTGGATGAGTGCGGAAGGATATGCCGCTGCGCTCAACAGTTTCATTGCCCAAAACTACGGTGCCCGACAGATGCAGCGCATCATCAAAGGTTTCCACATCTCGGTTGCTGTTCTTGTCGGCTGGGGCATTTTTACATCATTGCTGCTTATTGTTTTTCCACAATACATTTTTCAGATTTTCATCAGTGAAGCTGACATTATTCCTATGGGAATTGACTATCTGCGCATCCTTGGGCTGTCACAGGCATTTATGTGTCTGGAATATGCTGCCGCAGGAACCTTCAACGGTCTTGGCCAGACATTGCCGCCTTCACTGGTCAGCGTAACCTTGACCGCCATGCGTATTCCGCTCGCCTTTGTACTGACTCCATTTCTCGGTCTCAACGGCGTATGGTGGGCAATTACGATCAGTTCATTTGCCAAAGGAATTTCTTTGTTTGGATGGTTTACGCTTCGAACCAGAAAAAAGCTGGCACTGCATGCCTGAACACTGATCATGACCCTGCAGCACCGCATAGGTCAAAGAATAAAAAAGAAAAGCAGTCACGACTGCTTTTCTTTTTTATTCATCATCAGATAATTAATCAAATCATGTCGCAGCTGCCTGTATTTTTCATCATTATCAGCGATCTTCAGGTACAGCTTCATCTGATTCGCATATTCTTTCTGCAAAAGGAACAGTGACTTTTGTTTCTGTTCTTCCAGCTGAAACAAGACAAGACCCAAAAACAACAAAATCATAAAGGAAAGAATACCGACAGCAAACAACAGTACAGACTGCGGTGAAAGATATTCTTCACTTCCGACAAAACAATAACAGATGAACAGAAACAAAAGCGTATGTGAGCCAAGCAGACATAATTGAAAAAAACGATAGCGATTATTTGCAATCTCTTCTTTTCGCTTCGAACGTATGCATAACGTAAAGAGAATAAACAGCATGAATATATCGATGATGTAATATCCAAACGGAATTTCCCACGCATTGGCTGAAGTAATAATGGTCCCGCTCACCAAAAAATACGCCATTATTGTTACAAATTCAGTAAATGCGACAGTAATGGCATAAATCAGAAAAGAACTAAAGATCCGCATTTTCGAATTATCCGGAAACAATAAAAACAACACCGCAAGAAGCAGAAAAAAGCTGATAATCTGCTTCAACACATAAGCATCATACATGCACAAGGTCATTGGCCACAGGATACATTCGATAAAGAACAACAATGCAAAATAGGAAAAATAACGATTTCGGCAATTAAGGTAAAATGTGAAAAAATATGCAATGATCACATTAAAAAACACATTCGCAATGCAGTAAAAAACAATTTTTGCCAACACGCATTTTCACCTCCTTCTGCCGTCAGCTGTTTTCTTTTCCGCAGGATGTATGATTCATGATGTAATTGACAAGTTCATGGCGAAGTTTTTGAAAGCTTTCCTCACTGTCCGATAGTGCCATGTATTGTTTCAACTGATCCGCGTATTCTTTTTGAAGCAGGATGTAAGATTTTTTCTCCTGCTCTTTCTGGCAACAGGTAATCAAAAGATAAAACAGCAGAATGCTGATGATCGACTGAAAAACCATATAAACCAATACCAGATGCGAATCACTGAGATCTTCGACAAAAAAGAAACAAAGACACAGGTAATAGACACTGACTCCCTGCATGATCAAAAGCAGGAACTGGCAGATAAAAATACGATTTGCCTCATATTCCTTTTTTTGCCAGAAAACGAAGACAAAGTGTAAATACGATCAGCAACAACAGTATTTCCACGATATAAGCTCCTGTCGGCAATGCATATTTGATTTCTATGGAATACAAAACTCCCGTCATCAGATAAGTTCCGATCAACAGAATGAACTCTGTAAAAGCGGAAACAGTAACCTGAATGGCAAAACCAAAGATTATGCGGGCCCATGAACTGTTAGCATATTCCATACGTAGAAAAAGCAGCGAGCCCGCATATATAACGGCCAGCTGCACAATTTGATGATTTGCCAAAAAAAGAAACCGGCGCGACGATAAAGCTCAAAACGAGCGTATAACGAATCACAGAAACAGCCGGACGGGTACTGGAAAGAAAATATGCATAAAAATAACCGAAGACAATATTAAAAAAAATATTTGCAATATAATAAGCAACAAAACCATCACTCAAATTCATGCCTGATTTTCCTGACAGCGCAGCGTTGCCGTACAGCAGATCATGCCTTCGACTTCATTGATCTTATAATGATATGTTCCGTCATTTTTGAGGCATATCTGTTGAATGATCTGCAGTCCAAACCCATGAGAAGAAGTATCTTCCTTTGTCGAAAAGCCGGGTTTCAATACCGGCGGATGATCGAGATCAATCGAATTTTCTATTTGAAATACCAGATAATTGGCTTTCTGATAAATATTCACAATGATTTTCTTTTTCCCGAAGGATACTTTTTTACACGCTTCCAGTGCATTGTCCAGCATATTTGTCAAAACGGCCATGATCGAAAAATCATCCAGTTCCAATTCGTCACCGACAGTCGCCAGCACCGTGTGCTGAATTCGCATTTTTTTCATGATCAGAACCTTATTGTATAAAATGGCATTGATGATCCTGTTGGTACAGTAATTGACAAATACATCTTTAGCATACTCATCTATGATCTGATTGATCAGTTCGTCTTTCGAAGCATTTTCCCCATCCATCTGCATTTCACTTACTGCATCATGAAGCTTTTCACGGATCGTTTCCATATCCTTGTTTGCCTGAAGAACAGACAGCAGATGCTCATTCTGAAATTCGATCTGCTGCGTCAGCAGTGTTGCTTTCACATAATCTTCCATTCTTGCGGACAGCGAAGCAAATGCCTGGAACAGAAAATAAAACGAAACAAAACTCAAAACAATCGTCAATACAAGCAAAATTTTTCCGGGAAGCGTATCAAGCATGTTTTTTGCCAGCAAAGCAAAGGCAAACAAACAGAGCTCTACGACAAAAAAGCAGGTAATATTCTTTTCCTTGAGAATAAGGTAAAGCATATGTTTCATGCTTCTCCCCTCTTTCTGAAACAGTGCTTACAGCATCGTAGAAACATAATGCTGAAATGCCTCATTCATTTCTTTTGAACGTCCTCTGCTGATTGGAATCAGCTTACCGTTTTTCATTACGAAATCCGTTCGTGTATGTTTTTTGACCTGAGCAAAATTCACGATATAACAGCGGTGACACTGCCGGAAAAAATCCGGAAGAAGTGAAAGAAGCTCTTCAAAATCACTGGATACACGGTATGTATCTTCATTGCACTGAATCAGGCTGTAGCGTTTGATTCGCTCGATCCACAAAATATCATGTGCCGCAATCACCAGATCATCGTTGCCGCTTTGAATGGTTATGATCTTTTTCTTTTCGTTGATGATCGCAACCGCCTTTTTAACGGCGCGTTCGAGCCTGAAATCAAGTTCCGGTTTATATATAAAATAACAGTGACATGTCTCAAAGATTTCTGTTACCTTTTCCAGATAAGCACTGACAAAAATGATCACCGAATGAGGAAACAGTCTGTTGATCCGTTTGGCAATCGCAATCCCGTCTGCATTATCTTTTAAAACAATATCCATAAAAAAGATAAGATCACCCTGGAGAGAAGAACAAAAATGAATCATCTCTTCTTCCTCACTAAAACTGTAAATCGCATGTTCCTGCAAAAAATCAAGAATCTCCAATTTTTCCTTCAATAAATTCTGCTGTTTTTTATCATCTTCACATATAACGATATTCAACATGGTACAACACTCTTTCTTGTACTTAAATCATAACATAAATTCATACATTTTTTTATGAATCGCTGACAGTTGGGGACATTTTCGTGCCATTTGAACATTTATCGATTAAATTCATCTATTTTACCTCTTTTTTTAAAAAAAATAAAAAAGCCTTGTTTTTCGGCAACAAATGAGCTGTCCTGCCATTTCTCAAGGCTGTTTTCATCAAAGAGAGATGCATTCTTTATGATCCGGAAGAAATCTTTTGGTCAACTGCACATAATGCTGGTACAGCAGTCCGAACCGATATTTATAACCGTGTTTCCACGGCTTTGCACGGCCGCAGAAGTGAAGGATCGAAGTCTGCTGCATGACCCATTTCATATCACGGACACCGCCGCTTCGCAGCAGGTAATTTCTGTAGTTTCGCGCATCGTAATTCCATATCGCATCATCCAGCGCTAAGACCTCGCTCCCATACAATGCGTTGAGCACATCCTGATCCGGAAGAAAAAGCTCACTGCCATGTTCGGCAACAAATGCAAAGATTTCTTCCCGGCCGATCATGTCCCTTCCTTTTTTCAGATTCATCAGCAAAACCCCGGAGTTGTAATAGTCATGATCCGTCTTAAGACGAATCCGATTCACGTTATTTGACAATTCTGTTTTTCCCGTATGAGCCGCTGCTGCAAACAAATGATCAGACAGATCTGTCTCCCACAGCGCATACAACGGATTGATCACCAGGATATCCGGATCCAGATACAGCACTTTCTCCAAATGGGAAGGGAGAAGAAACGGAGCCAGCAGGCGGTAATACATTTCCTTCGGATACCGGCTGTTTGTCGGCGCATTTTCAAATAACGTCTCATCTACCCGAATGGGATGAAATAAGATCCCGGCTTTTTGACAGCATGCGGCAGCCGGTGCCAGCTGTTCTTCATTCAAAGACTGATGCAGCAGATACAAATCAAAACAGCCGTCCTGATGGTTGATACGAATCGATGTCAGCAATACGATCAGCTGCGGTATATATCCCTGATCCAATGTAACCAGCAAATTGATTTTTTCCTTTGATAAGCTTTTTTGTTCCATACTGTTTCCTCGATTCACCTCTAATGTCTTCTTTATCAGTATAGCATGTGCCAACCAGAAAATGCATGGTTTTCACGGCAGACATCTTGTTTTCATTTCCCGGGTAATTATTTTTATACAAAAAAACGCAGCCAATATGCCGCTATATGAACAAGCCGCATATTGATAACTGCGTTTTTTATTATTCGAAATTGCCTGTGTAAAGCTGATAATACTTTCCTTTTGCGGCAATCAGTTCGTCATGACTGCCTCGTTCGATAATGCGGCCTCTCTCCATGACCATGATACAGTCCGCATTTTTTATGGTTGACAGACGATGAGCAATGACAAATGTCGTCCTTCCCTTCATCAATGCCTCCATTCCCGCCTGTACAAGCCCTTCCGTATGAGTGTCGATCGAACTAGTTGCTTCATCCAGGATGAGGACAGGAGGATCGGCAACCGCCGCTCTGGCAATAGAAAGAAGCTGACGCTGTCCCTGACTCAGATTAGTTCCGTCACTGCTCAATACAGTCTGATATCCTTCCGGAAGACGGCGGATAAAGCCGTCTGCATTCGCCAGCCTGGCAGCTGCGATACATTCCTCATCGCTGGCATCCAGTCTGCCGCAACGAATATTATCCATCACCGTACCGGAGAATAAGTGTGTATCCTGCAATACGATGCCCAGTGAGCGCCGCAAATCTGTCTTTTTGATTTTAGTCACATTAATGCCGTCATAACGGATTTTTCCATCCTGAATATCATAAAACCGGTTAATCAAATTCGTGATGGTCGTTTTTCCTGCTCCGGTCGAACCGACCAAAGCAATCTTCTGTCCGGGCTGTGCATACATCCGGATATCATGAAGCACCATTTTTTCATCGTCATATCCAAAATCAACACCGTCAAAAACAATGCTTCCTTCCAGTTTATGATACGTCAGAGTTCCTTTTTCTTTATGAGGATGTTTCCATGCCCATATACCTGTGCGTTCTTTTGTTTCGCTCAGTGTACCGTCTGCATTTTCTTTTGCATTGACAAGCGTTACATAGCCATGATCCAGTTCCGGCTGTTCTTCCAGCAGTTCAAATACCCTCTGGGCACCTGCAACAGCCATGACCACGAAATTCATCTGCTGCGAGATCTGCGTGATCGGCTGTGTGAAGTTACGATTCAGTCCAAGAAAAGCGATGACAGTTCCGACGGTCATTCCCCAGCTTCCCTGCAGCATCAATACGGCTCCGATGACTGCACAGAACACATAATTCAGGTTACCGATATTCGCATTGATCGGCATCAGCAGGTTCGCATAGCGGTTTGCTTTGTCACTGCTGTCCCGCAGCTGATCATTCAGTTTCTTAAAATCGTCAATTGCATGATGTTCATGACAGAAAACCTTGACTACTTTCTGACCATCCATCATTTCTTCGATGAAACCGTCCACTTTTCTGAAATCGCTTTGCTGCTTTTGAAAATAGGTGGAAGACAAAGCGGAAAATACAGTTGTTACCTTCAGCATCAATACAGCCATCACCAATGTGATCAAGGTCAAAGGCACGTTGAGAGCAATCATGGAGATCAGCGTTGCGATCAGCGTGGCCGCGGAGTTAATGATCTGAGGAATGCTTTGACTGAACAGCTGACGCAGTGTATCTACATCATTGGTATAAACAGACATGATATCGCCGTGTGCATGTGTATCAAAGTACTTGATCGGAAGCGACTCCATATTGGAGAACAGCTCATCACGAAATCTCAGCATCGTTCCCTGACTGACATTGACCATGATACGGTTGTATGCGTATGCACTTATGACACCGATGATATAAAATACAACGACACCGGACAATGCTTTTGCCAGCGGGCCAAAATTCGTACTGCCGCTGTTCAGCATCGGCATAATGTAATCATCTACCAAAGACTGCACGAACAGCATTCCCTGCATAGTTGCAAATGCTCCGATCACGATGCAGATCACAACGATCAAAAAGGAAAATTTATAATTTTTGACCATATAGGACAACAGGCGCTTTAATACATAAAACGTTTTTGCTTTTTCAATTTTTTTCATTTCTATCGCTCCTCTCTGCTACGATGCCTGATCGAAATCTCCGCCGCTTTGTTTCTGCGATTCGTAAATTTCGCGATAAATCTCATTAGTATTCATCAACTCTTCATGTGAACCTATACCGTTGATCTTTCCGTTATCCATTACGATAATACGGTCGGCATCTTCCACACTGGATACACGCTGGGCAATAATGATCTTTGTCGTTCCCGGTATTGCTTCTTTGAATGCTTTACGAATCTTGGCATCCGTTGCGGTATCGACAGCGCTTGTAGAATCATCAAGAATCAGGATCTTCGGTTTTTTAAGGAGAGCCCTTGCAATGCACAAACGCTGTTTCTGTCCTCCGGAAACATTTGTTCCGCCACGTTCGATCCAGGTATCGTACTTCTGCGGGAGCTGTTCAATAAATTCATCTGCACAGGCAGCCTTGCAGGCAGCCACACATTCCTCGTCAGTTGCCGTTTCATTGCCCCATCGCAGATTGTCATAGATCGTTCCCGAGAACAGGACATTTTTCTGCAGCACAACTGCGACATTATTTCTTAATGCTTCCATATCATAACTTCTGACATCTTTCCCACCGACGCGAACCGTACCTTCACTTACATCATAAAGACGGCTGATCAAATTGACCAGGCTCGATTTCCCGCATCCGGTACCGCCGATAATACCTATCGTTTCTCCGGAATGAATATGCAGATCGATATCCTGAAGCACATTTTCACCGCTTCCTTTCTTATAGGCGAAACTTACTTTGTCAAAATCAACGCTTCCGTTTTCAATCTCAGTCAACGGCTGCTACGGATCATGAAGATCCGGCTGCTCATTCAGCACTTCGGAAATTCTTTGCACACTGGCTGTGCTCATCGTGATCATGACAAAAATCATAGACAGCATCATCAGTGCCATCATAATAGACATGACATAAGTCAGCAATGACGTAATTTCTCCGGTCGTCATGCTGCCGGCAACGATGTATTGTGCACCGAACCAGGATATAAAAGTGATACAGGTATAAACGACCAGCATCATCACCGGATTATTCAGTGCCAAAAGGCTTTCCGCCTTGACAAACAGGCGATAGAGATGACTGGCGGCCTTTTGAAACTTCTGTTTCTCATGTTCTTCTCTGACATATGCCTTCACTACCCGGATCGCAGTTACATTTTCCTGAACGCTTGCATTCAGATCGTCATAACGGTCAAACACTTCACGGAAGACAACGGAAGCTTTCTTCATGATAAATGATAAAATAACTGCTAAAAAACAAAGTGCGATGAAAAAGATCAAACTCAGTTTTTTATTTATGATAATGCACATGATCATACTGAAAACAAGCATCAGCGGTGCTCTGACTGCCACACGTATGATCATCTGAAACGCATTCTGCAGGTTTGTCACGTCGGTTGTCATCCTGGTAACAAGACCTGCTGTGGAAAACTTATCGATATTGGAAAAAGAGTAATCTTGTATGCGAATATACATGCTCTCTCTTAAATTACAGGCAAACCCGGAAGAAGCACTTGCGGAATATCTGCCGGCCATCGCTCCAGAAAACAGGCTGATTGCTGCCATCATGACCATCAGCAGGCCCATTTTCAAAATTGCCGACAGATCGGCTTTCTGTATTCCCTCATCAATGATCATAGCTGTGACAAAAGGGAGAAGAACCTCCATAATAACTTCCAGCGTTGTAAATCCCATCGTTAGATAGGAAGCCTTCTTATACTGTTTCAACTGTGCCAAAACGGTTTTCATATTCGACTACCTCCTGTTTTTTTCGCTGCAGTTCCATTTCCCTGCACTGGTTCAATATTTCAGTTTCAATAATCTTAAGCTGCCGGCGCTGCTCCTTGCTCAATGTTTTACAGATCTCACGTTCCATCCGCTCTGCCCGTTCAAGAAAAACAGGTGCTGCCGCAAGCAGTTTCTTTGTCGGAAGGATGCGTTTCTTCCGATCATCTTTTTCATTTTCCTGAAAAACCAGATACTCTTTTTCACGCAGCTTTTTGATCAGCAGCGACATTGTCGTTTTAGAAACACCTTCTTCGCGACATAGTTCGCTGATATACGTACCGTTTCTATGACGCCGCAGGATATGGACCAGCAGATAAACCTGAACTCCGCTCACATCATCTTCACGAAGATTTTGTTCCAGCTGTATTTCCAGACGAATACTGATTTTTTTCATCAAAGCCAGTAACTCTTCCTCGCAAATATCATTCATGTATACCGCACCTCCCTTTTTGTTTTCAATCGAACAGTTTGCATGTTAATCTCTGTTCGTTAGTGATTGTAGCGCCATGCGCATTGAATGTGAAATTCAAAGATGTTATAATCTATAAAAACATTTTATAGAAAAATAAAATAATTGAGGTGATCCTTATGAATACGGTACAGTTAGAATGCTTCGTAAGCGTAGCGGAGCATTTAAATTTTTCCAGAGCTTCCGAAAGCCTTCATCTGTCACAGCCGGCGGACAGCCATCAAATTCAGACATAGGAAAATGAGCTCGGTGTTAAGTTATTTAAACGTACGAGCAAAAGCGTTGAACTGACAGAAGAAGGAATGCTGTTTTTAGCTGATGCCAGATACATTTTAAAGACAACATTTGA
>OLRK01002462.1_pt1 | contig 11589 bp, 9 predicted proteins | sample 1672911 | NCBI WGS metagenome assembly OLRK01 (sample SAMEA3136736, study PRJEB25190) | human gut metagenome | biome: human gut; feature: human-associated habitat; material: faeces | place: Austria | collected 2013
CCGCGGGGATCCGACGCTGGAACTGACGGCCGCGCCGCGGGGCCTGCCCTGTCAGCGGCCGCCGGGAAAGAATCCCTTAGTTTAAGGTCAGCTTGGACAGATCCTTGATGGAGTAGATCGGTACCAGGCCGGCTTCCTCCACATTTCCAACCTTGGCCGCGGCCACGAGGGCGCGGTTATTGGAGCCTAAGGGATAGAAGATGGCCTCGTCCTGGATCAGTTTCTGGATCTCCCCATAGAGGGCGGCGCGGTCCGCGGTGTCCGTGGCCTGGTCAGCCTGGATCCAGAGCTCGTCGATGTCAGGACGGCTGAAACGGAAACTGTTGTCCATCTTGGAGGAGAACAGGGGGGCGTACAGGTTCGGGTCGATTCCCATAATGTATCCGCCTAAGAACAGATCAAAGGTGTCGTTTTCCTTATCCAGGTAAGCCGCGCTCCAGGCAGCGGACTCCACGCCGTTGAGTTCCACGTTGATTCCGATTTCTTTTAAGGATGCCTGGATGGTGAGGGCCATGCGCTCCTGCATGGTGTCGGAGGCCAGATACATGATATTGATGTCTGTGGGGCCGCCGGCGGTGAGCTCTTTGGCCTTTTCCATATCCTGCTCATATTTCTCCACATCGGCATCGTTGTAATACTCGTTGATGGGTGGCAGGAAGGTGTTGGTCAGCTCGTAAAAGGCGGGATCGGTGTAGGCTGCCTGCATGATCTCGTTTTTGTCCAGAGCGTAGAGAATGCCCTTCCGGTAGTCTGCGTCCTGCATTTTCTCGGAGGTGGGGTTCATTGCCATATAGGCCACACGTCCCTCGGAGTAGTGGTAGATGTTGAAGTTCTCGTTGCCGTCGTAGGGCAGCAGCTGCTGAGGCGTGGAGGCCATCCAGGCGTCCACTTCGCCGTTCTGCAGAGCCAGGGTAGCGGTGTCCTCGTTCTGAACCACCCGGTAAACCACGGTGTCGATGGAGGCTTCGCCTAAAACGTAATTGGGGTTTTTCTTAAACTGCAGGTACTGGCCGGTCTCGTACTTGTCCAGAACGTAGGGGCCGCTGCAAACCGGGGTCTCCTCCAGCATATTCACGTCGAAGGTGCCCTTGGACTCGAAATAATGCTGGGGCAGCATCCACATTTCAGCGGAAAGCAGCTCGAAAATGGAGGCAGACGGCGTGGGAAGGTGGAAGGCAACGGTCAGGTCGTCCACTTTCTCCATGGTCACCGGCTCATTGTTTACGTACAGCAGGGCGCTGTTCTCATTCTGAGCGTCAATGGTGAAAATGACATCGTCGGCGGTGATGGCCTCTCCGTCGGACCATTTCAGATCCGGTTTCAGTTTCAGGGTCCATACGGTGCCGTCCTCGTTGGATTCCATGCTCTCGGCCAGGATGTAATCTACGGTGCCGTCCAGGTTGATGTAGTAGAGCGGGGAATAGATTACTTTACAGGTCATTAAGCCATAGCGGTCGTCCGCGGTCAGGGGATTTAAAGTGTTTCCCGTGTCTCCGGCGATGGCGTAGGTGAAAGTGCCGCTGGACGCGGAGCTGTCTGTTCCGCTTTCTGCTGTGCTGCCGCCGGACGTGGCAGCTGTCTCAGAAGGGGGTGCCTCCTCGACGACGGTGCCGCCGCAGCCGGAAAGCAGGGAGGCAGCCATGGTCATTGCCATCAGGCCGGCCAAAAATGTTTTTTTCATAAGAAGTCCTCCTTTGTGTATTTGTATTACTTATTGTAAAAAATAGCATAATCTGTCGCTTTTTGCAACAGGATTGTTCAAAATATGCCGGATTAAGAGGAGCTCCTTAAAGGAAAATTGTCACTTATCACGGCTGTCTGGACGCCGCCGCCAAACCGTGGTATGATTTCTGTATTTGAAGGATTTGGAGGCGGAAATATGGACAGGAAAAGGACAGAAATCACGAAAATCCAGGTTCGCGGCGCGCGGGTGCACAACCTAAAAGGGGTGGATGTGGACATTCCCCTGCATCAAATCGTGGGTGTGGCCGGAGTGTCCGGCTCCGGGAAATCCTCTCTGGCATTGGGCGTAGTGTACGCGGAAGGCTCCAGGCGGTATCTGGAGGCCCTGTCCACCTACACCAGGAGACGGATGACCCAGGCCGCAAAGGCGCAGGTGGACGAGGTGCTCCATGTGCCTGCCGCCCTGGCCCTTCACCAGCGGCCGGGGGTTCCCGGCATCCGCAGCACCTTCGGCACGGGGACGGAGCTGCTAAACAGCCTGCGGTTGATGTTTTCCAGGCTGGCGAACCACCGCTGCCCGAAGGGCCATGAGCTGGCCCCCACCCTGGCGGTGGCGGCGGGAAAGGAGCTGGTCTGTCCGCGGTGCGGGGAGCATTTTTACGCCCCGTCGGCGGAGGAGCTGGCCTTCAACAGCCAGGGAGCCTGCCGCACCTGCGGGGGAACGGGAATTGTGCGGGCCGTGGATCTGGACACCCTGGTGCCGGATGAGTCCCTCACCATCGACGAAGGGGCGGTGGCCCCCTGGAATTCCCTGATGTGGTCCCTGATGACGGACGTCTGCCGGGCCATGGGCGTCCGCACGGACGTGCCCTTCCGGGAGCTGACAGAGGAGGAGCGGGAGATCGTATTTCACGGCCCGGCGGAGAAAAAACACATCCTCTACAAGGCCAAAAGCTCCAACCAGGCGGGAGAGCTGGACTTTACCTATTTTAATGCCGTTTACACCGTGGAGAATGCCCTGGCAAAGGTAAAGGACGAGAAGGGGATGAAACGGGTAGAGAAATTTTTAAAGGAGGAGATCTGTCCGGACTGCGGCGGCACCCGGCTGTCCCAGGCGGCGAGAGCCCCGAGACTGCGGGGAATTTCCCTGGATCAGGCCTGCGCCATGAGCCTTTCTGACCTGGTGAAGTGGGTGGAGGGAGTGCCCGCCTCCCTGCCGGAGGAGATGGTGCCCATGGCGGAGAGCATCTGCCAGTCCTTCCAGTCAGCGGCCAGGCGGCTCATGGAGCTGGGACTGGGGTATCTGAGCCTGGACCGGGCCGCCTCCACCCTTTCCACAGGAGAGCGGCAGCGGATGCAGCTGGCCCGCGCCGTGCGAAACCGCACCACCGGCGTGCTGTACGTGCTGGACGAGCCGTCCATCGGCCTTCACCCCTCCAATATCGAGGGGCTCATCGGGGTAATGCGGGATCTGGTGGACGACGGAAACTCCGTCCTTCTGGTGGATCACGACACCCAGGTGCTGAAGGAGGCGGACTGGATCATTGAGATGGGGCCGGGAGCCGGGGCGGCGGGGGGCCGCGTCCTGGCGGAAGGGACGGTGGAGGAGCTGGCGGAAAAGAAGGAATCCTTAATCGGCCCGTTTTTGCGGACGGGGGAGGAAGGGACTGCCGGGCTTTTCGGGAAACCGGCGGCAGACAGCGCTCCGGATTCTCTTTTTTCGGACGGCCGCATTCACCTTTCCACCTCCGCCATCCACACGGTGAAACCTCTGGAAGTGGACATTCCCAAGGGCAAGCTGACGGTGGTCACCGGCGTCTCCGGCTCCGGAAAGACAACCCTGATTTTAGAGAGCCTGGTGCCGGCTCTGGAATCGTCCATCGCCGGGCGGAAACTGCCGTCCCACGTCCTGGGAGTGGAGGCGGAGGGAATCCGCCAGGTCAAGCTGATCGACGCCACTCCCATCGGCATCAACGTCCGCTCCACCGTGGCCACCTACGCGAATGTCCACGACGAGCTGCGGAAGGTCTTTGCCAGGACGGAGGACGCCAAAAAACGGGGGTACAAGGCCGGTGATTTCTCCTACAATACGGGAAAGCTGCGGTGCCCGCTGTGTGACGGCACGGGGCAGATCAGTCTGGACGTGCAGTTTCTGCCGGACGTGGATGTGCCCTGCCCCCAGTGCCGCGGGTCCCGCTATGGAAAAGAGGCAGGAAATATCCGCTACAAAACAAAAAACGGCGGGGAGTATTCCCTGCCGGAACTGATGGCTATGGACGTTTGCGCCGCCCAGGAGGCCTGCCGGGATCTGAAGGTGATTTCCCAGAGGCTGGAGGTGTTAAACCGCCTGGGACTGGGCTACCTCACCCTGGGGGAGGAGACGCCCAGCCTGTCCGGCGGAGAGGCCCAGCGGCTGAAACTGGCCAGTGAGATGGGCCGGGGGCAGTCAGATTCCGTGTTTATTTTTGACGAGCCCACCATCGGCCTCCATCCCTTGGATGTGCGGACCCTTCTGGGGGTATTTGACGCCCTCATGGAAAACGGTGCCACGGTGATCGTGATTGAGCACGACCTGGACGTGATCCGCAGTGCCAACTACGTCATTGACATGGGGCCAGGAGGCGGAGAGGAAGGCGGCCGCGTCGTGGCAGCGGGAACGCCGGAGAGGATCCGGAACACTCCGGAAAGCCGGACGGGCCGTTACCTGTGACCGTTTAGTAGTGAACCACCTCGTCCGCCCTGCGGATGCGCTCCAGCACGGGAGCGGCCTCCTGGCTCTGGAAATAGGCCAGGGTGGTGGGGGGAACCAGGGCCGCCAGCTCCTCCATCCGCCCTTCTTTCAGGCACTGGCGGACGGTGGAGGCGCTGATGGGAGCGCCCTCTGCCTCCCGCCTGGGAAGGATATGGCATTGGATTCCCGCTTTGGGCAGCTCCTCCGCCATGATGCGGTTGTAGATTCCCGTCACCTGGCTGGCCGGTTCCTCCCCCACGAACCGGCAGGAGATGGAGAGGGCGGAGGCGATCCGTTTGAAAATTTCCAGATCCAGCCTGGCGTGGCTCTCGATCACCTCCTCCTGGTCCCGCAGGAAATAGCTGGGAAAGGTGGCGTTGCTGATGATGTAGGGGCCGCTGTCGTGGCAGATCACGTTGGGCAGGTGGGAAACGCCCTCTAAAATCAGCCGTTTCCGCACGGAAAAGGGAACCAGGCTGGCGTCCTCGCTGACCACAAAGAGGTGGAGGTGATCACACTGGGCGGCGGCCGTTTCCACTAGGTACTGATGTCCCAGGGTAAAGGGGTTGGCGTTCATTACGATGGCCCCGCTTGTCCCAGGGGCTTTTGTTTTTTCCAGGCTTTCTAAGTAGGAGGAAAAGCCCTGGCGGCGGTTTTCCATAAAGACCAGCCGGTCCTGGATCCTGGCAATCTCGTAAAAGCCCAGGTCCCGGAAGAACTGGGCGGTGTTTATTTTGGTGTAGAGAAACAGGTGGGTATTTCCCCGCTCGTACTGCACCTCCATCAGGTGGGTGATCACCTGGTTTAACAGGCCCTCCCCCTGGTGGGCGTGGCTCACCGCGAAACACCGCAGGGTGTTGCCAAAGCAGCTTCCGGTGGCGATGATGCGGTAGTCCTCGTCGTACATGGCGCAGATATAGTCTAAATTGGCGTCCCGGCGGATTCCCTCGGCGGTTAAGAGCCCGTCGATCTGCCGCAGGGCGCGGCGGTCAGTGGGATAGACCTGGGAAATGGTGTATTCGGACATGGCAGGTTATTCCTCTCTTTCTAAAAAGTACAGCAGATAGCAGATGGCCAGCAGGTCGGCGCTGCCGCCGGGGGAGAGATGGTCCTCCGTAAACTCCCGGTCTAAGCGGCGCAGGGTCTCCCCGTCGGGAAAGGGCTGGCCCTCCAGCAGGCCGCGGATTCTGGAAACGGTCTGTTTCTGGGTTTCCAGGCTGCTGCGGGCGATGAGATTCGTGTCGGTGGCCGCTGTCATCAGGGCCAGCAGGGCAGCGCAGCCGGCGTCATTGAGGCTTAGTCCCGCGGACAGGCCCTTTTTTAATGTGGGAAGGCCGGCCTGGCTTACGGCGGGAAAGCCGGCCTCCACCTGGCCACGGATTCCGGTGATGCCATGGCGCAGGTACAGCTTTTGCCCCACGGTGCAGGCGTTTTCCTCCGTCAGCCCCCCGAAGTCTTGTTCCACCAGGCCATGGGCCATGGCGGCGCATTCTTTTAAAAGGCGGTCAGAGGAGCGCCAAAAGGAGCGGGGGAGGCGGCCCATGGCGGCGCAGAGGATCCCCAGGGAGAAAATAGCCCCCTTGTGGGTGTTCACCCCGCCGGTGGCGGCCAGCATATCCGCCTCTGCTTGCCGTCCCGCCGGCCGGATCCGGCGAAAGGTCTCCGGCGCCGGATCGTCTGCCGTCTCCCGTCCGATGCGGGCACAGGTCTCAAAATAGGGCCAGAGGGCGCTGGAGCTGGAGAAAAAGGTGAAAATATCCATATCCCGGTGGCTACCGCTGTTTTCCCGGTCCACCAGGCCAGGTTTTGGGGTGGTGCCCACCTCGTAGAGCAGGGCCTGGCAGGCCAGGCGGGCGGCGTCCTTTGCATCCGCGGCGCAGACCCCTTCCCGCAGCCGTCTGTCAGTCTCTGTTTGCAGTTCCGCTACGGTGTGGGTGCGGCTGCGGGCGCATTCCCTGGCGGGGCCGCCGCAGATTAAGCAGGGGCGGGGGCCGAGGCCCAGCTCGGATCGGTCCGCCTTCCTTCCGTCCACGGCGATGACATCCATATCAAAGAGCCGTCCCAGGCTGGAGCCGTCCTCTAAGTCGCAGGTGATTTCCTTGATGCGAAGAAGGGGGGCGTCCAGCACGTAGAAGGCCTCGTTTCCCGCGGCGGCGCGGATTTCCTCAAAGTGGAGAACGGGGATTTTGGCGGCCGCCAGCCGTTTGCGCAGCAGGCGCAGCCCCAGCTCGAACCCTTCGCGGATGAGGGGACTGTCCTTCACCGGCCCGGCGATATTCATAGTAAAGGAGATCAGAGGGGCGCGGTGGGCGGCCAGCAGCTCCTGCTGGAGGCGAGGGAAGGCCCGCCGTTCCCTCGCCTCAAGCATTTCCTGTAATGTGACTTGGTGTTCCATGGTAACCTCCCTGGTGATATTGTTTTAGAAGTTCAATAAAGGCTTGCACCTGTGGCAGGGCCTTGGCCTCCTGTTGGCAGAACATATAGGTGCGTCGGGTAAAGGGCTCCCCGTTTTGGAAGGTGCAGGGCCGGATGCAGCCCTCAAATCCTTCCAGAGCGATCTCCGGCAGCAGCGCCCAGCCCAGCCCCCGCCGGACCATTTCCATGCAGGTGGTGATGTTGTCCACGCAGAGGCCGTCGGCTCTGGGGCCGATTCCCTGTTCGTGGAGCCAGCGGGCGATCATGGCGGTTTGGGCGGTATCCGTTTTATGGCTGATATAGAGGTAGTCAGAGAGGGGTGTGTCCCGGTATTCCTCCTTGCAGATCAGACAGATGTGCTCCTGTGACAGGAGAAACTGGATCCCGTCCCAGGGGTATTCCCCACGCAGCACCGCCACGTCCAGGGAGCCGTCCTGCATCTGCCGGTAGAGGTTCCGGCTCTGCCCGGTGGTAATGTGCAGGTGCACTTTTGGATAGCGGCTGTGAAAATCCGCCAGGATGTCCGGCAGCCGGTATTTAGCGAAGTTGACGGAAATTCCGGCGTTTAAGGTGCCGCACACCTCACCTTGCATAGAGTCTAACAGGCGGCGCATTTTTTCCATTTCCTCCGCAGCCGCTGTGCAGTGAGCCAGGACGGCCTCACCCGCCGGTGTAAACCGGATCCCCTGGCGGGATCGAAGCAGGAGCTTGATGTCCAGCTCCTTTTCAATGGCTTTGATTCGCTTGGATAAGGCGGACTGGGTCATATAGAGCTGTTCTGACGCGCGGGTGATGTTGCGGGTGGCGTTTAAGATGCTCAGCATTTCAAAATCTTTTTCATCCATTTTCTCATCCCTTTCTCAAACCAATCATTCCTTTTATTCATCATATACGAAAATCCCGTTGTTGAAAAGAGGGGAGAACACAGAAAAAAATTCCTGGAATATCCGTCCTTACAGGAATGGATAGGCAGGTTTCACAAAGAAAAATAAGAAAAAATGTGAAAAACAACTAAAAAAATTGGAGAAAGATTCCTTTGAGCGGCCTCAATAGGAAACATTCCAAAATGGACTGAATTACCAGGAAAACAATGAATTTTACAGTGGGTTTTTTCGGGGCTAAAATGAGGCTAACAGGCAGGAAACAGAGCCGAACAGGATAGGAGGATATGAGATGGTAATTGAGAAAACGGCAATGGCCGGTACTCTGGAATCCAGTGATGCCCAGGTGACCGTAGAGCCAGGCACCGGGATTGCACTGGACATTGAGAGCAGCGTGTTAAATCAGTATGGCAGGCAGATTCGTGCCACTGTGCTGGAGACTTTAAAGCGTCTGGAGGTCACGGACGCGAAGGTGAAGGTGGTAGACAAAGGGGCCCTCGACTGTACCTTAAAGGCCCGCGTAGAGTGTGCGGTGTTCCGCAGCTGCGGCAGGTCAGAGTCCAATATTCCGTGGGGAGGTGCTGTACATGAGTAATCGTCCGAAACCAGACAAGAAGCGGCTGCGCCGCACCATGATGTTTATGAACGCCCAGAAACCGGGACTGATCAAGGATGCTTATATTTACGGAAGTGACAGCATCATCCTGGATCTGGAGGACGCGGTGGCGGAAAACCAAAAGGACGCCGCCCGTTTTAGCTTATACCACGCATTAAAGAGTATCGACTACGGGGACACGGAGGTGATCGTCCGCATCAACGGCTTGGACACCCCCCACTGGAGAGAGGATGTGCGGGTGTGCGTGGCCGGTGGGGCCGACGGGATCCGCATTGCCAAGTGCGAGAACGCGGAGATGGTCCATCAGGTAGAGCAGGCGGTGTTGGAGGCGGAGCGGGAGTTTGGCGTAGAGGAAGGCCGGACGCTTTTGATGGCCGCCCTGGAGAGCCCCTTGGGAATCATGAACGCATACGAGATCGTCACCGCCTCCGACCGGATGTTTGGCTGCGCCATTTCCGGCGGAGATTTCCGAAAGAGTATGCACGTGCAGATCCAGAGGGACGGGGTGGAGATGATGACGGCCAGGGGGCAGATGCTGTTGGCAGCCAGGGCCGCCGGCGTCCAGTGCTTTGACACCATGTATCCCAACATTGATGATATGGAAGGGTTCCAGGCGGAAGTGATCCAGAACCACAAGATGGGATTTGACGGAAAGAGCATCGTTAATCCAAAACAGATCGCTTTTGTCCACGAGACCTTTGCCCCCACGGAGAAGGAGATCGCTTACGCTGAGAAACTGGTGCGAGGTTGCCAGGCCCAGGCAGATGCCGGAATCGGCGTGTACACCGTGGACGGAAAGATGGTAGACATTCCGTTTTTTGAGGACGCAAAGAGAATCATCGCCCTGGCGAAGGCCTGCGGCGTGTACCACGGAGATCTGTAGGAAGGAGCGTGTTTGAGAATGATCAATGCAGTTGGCAGAGAAATTCCCGATTACCTGCTGGAAAACGGCAGAGAGGTGTATCAGGGGAAAAATAAGAAAGACGGACAGTATGTGAAAAAGGCGTCTCCCAGGACGCGGAGAGGGGAAAAGCCCATGGACAGCAAGCTCTGCGCCTCCATCCGGGAGGCGTGTGAGAAGTGCGGGGCCCACGATGGCATGACATTTTCCTTCCACACGGAGTTCCGTGACGGTGATTATGTGGCATCTATGGTGTGCCGGGTTCTGGTGGAGGAGATGGGCTTAAAGGACCTGCACGTGGCCGCCACTTCCCTCGGATCCGCTCAGGATGTGTTTGCGGACTACATGGAGCAGGGGATCATCGTGGAGGCCCAGACCTCCGGCGTCCGCGGACGGATCGGCGAGGTGATCTCCGCCGGAAAGCTGAAAAATCCGGCCATTATCCGCAGCCACGGCGGCCGGCCGAGAGCGGTGGAGGCGGGAGAGGTGCATATCGACATCGCCTTCCTGGCGGCTGCCACCTCGGACTGCTGCGGAAACGCCAAGGGAACCGGCGGCAAAAACAACTGCGGCTCCATGGGATTCGCAAACCATGACGCCCGCTACGCCGACCACACGGTGATCATTACCGACACCCTGGTGCCCTTCCCCAACCTGCCGTCCTCCATCTCCTGCATCGACGTGGATGCGGTGTGCGTGGTGGATGCCATCGGCGACCCGAAGAAGATCGCTACCAAGGAAGCCAGGATGACTGATAACCCCAGAGAGCTGATGATGGCCCGGAACGTGGCCAACGTGATCGCAGCTACCCCTTACTTTAGAGACGGCTTTTCCTTCCAGACCGGCGTAGGCGGCCCGTCCCTGGCGGTAAACCGCTTTTTGGAGGAACATATGCGGGAGAAAGGGATTCGCATGAGTTTCGCCCTGGGCGGCACCAGTTCCGCCATCTGCGCCTTGCAGGATAAAGGACTGGTGGACTACATATTAGATACCCAGGACTTTGACCAGGGTGCGGCGGCTCACCTGTTTACCAACCCTCATCACGTGGAGATTGATTTGAGCGAGTACGCCAACGCGGCCAACAAGGGGGCTTACGTAAACAAGCTGGATTACGTGGTGCTCTCCGCCCTGGAGATTGACACCAAGTTTAATGTAAACGTGATCACCGGCTCCGACGGCGTCCTGCGCGGTGCTCCCGGCGGCCATCCGGACACGGCGGCGGGCAGCAAATGTTGTATCATCGTCACGCCTCTGATCCGCGGCCGTATGGCTACGGTGTGTAGGGATGTGGTGACGGTGACGACGCCGGGAGACTGCGTGGATGTATTGGTGACGGACTACGGCATCGCTGTCAATCCTGCCAGACCGGATCTGATCCAGTGTCTGGACGAGGCGGGGATCAAACACGTGACCATTGAGAGCTTGCAGGAGAAGGCATACAGCCTGGTGGGCGAGCCGGATCCCCTGGAGTGGGAGGATCAGGTAGTGGCCATTGTGGAAGCCAGGGACGGCACCATTCTGGACGTGGTAAGAAAAATCAAGCCGTTTTCCTTCGGGGACTGAGAATGCGATAGGCCGTGCTGCGGATGCCGTTTGCCCGCAGCACGAAACCTTCCGGCGAAAACGCGTTCTGCTAAGGGGAATGGACGGTGGATGCAGCCTTCTTTTTGGCACGAATGTGGGGCTGCCGCACACATTTGAAACGCAGTGTACATTTTAAAAGAGAAAGGGGAGCAGTTATGCTATCTGCAATCGGGTTTATTTTGATGATCGTGCTGATGATCGTATTGATTAAGAGTTGGGTGAGCCCGCCGGTGGCTTTTATCGGCCTTCCGTTAGTCGCCGCCCTGGCGGCTGGGTTTTCCATCGCGGACATCGGCGGATTTATTGAAAGTGGGATGGATTCCATGCTGAGCACGGCGGTGCTGTTCGTGTTTTCCATTTCCTATTTTACATTGATGGACGAGACAGGTCTGTTTGATCCCATCATCAGCGCCCTGACCAAAAAGGCGGGAGGAAAGGTGGGGATGGTGGTGATTGCCCTGTTGCTGACCACCTTTGTGGCTCATTTGGACACGGCTCCGGAGCTACCACGTTTTTGATCGTCGTTCCGGCATTTTTGCCCATATTCAGACGTCTGGGACTGCGGCGGGAATCCCTCCTGGCCATGATGTGTGGTCCCTATGCGGTGATGAACATTCTACCTTGGGGCGGCCCTACTATGCGGGCGGCCACAGTGGCTGGGATTGAGACCGGGGATATGTACGCCTTTATTATTCCAGGAGTGGTTCCATTTTGACGGAAATGGATAGTGTAACTTTACCTGGGGAATTTCAAAAAATAAAAAATAAGACGACCTCTT
>OLRK01002463.1_pt1 | contig 11585 bp, 10 predicted proteins | sample 1672911 | NCBI WGS metagenome assembly OLRK01 (sample SAMEA3136736, study PRJEB25190) | human gut metagenome | biome: human gut; feature: human-associated habitat; material: faeces | place: Austria | collected 2013
CTTCGCGCAGAGGAATATGGCTGCTGGCGCAGCCGCGCTCCGGCGCGAGTGTGCGCTTAGCGCACACTTTATATTGAAAAATCTGCCATTTTATGACAATATATAAGAGAGACTACATTTGAAACGAAAGGAACTGACAACATGAAAAAACTGATGCTTTTACTGCCCGTTCTCTCCGGAGTGCTCTGGGGGAGCGCGGGGGTGTTTGTGCGGGATTTGACCGCCATGGGAATGGACGACTACACCCTCCTTTCCTCCAGGATGATGACGGCGGTGGCCGTGATATTCGCGGGAATTTTCCTGTTTCAGCGGAAACTTCTCAAGATCCGGCTGAAGGATCTGTGGATCTTTGTGGGCGGAGGCACCCTGGGAATGCTGGGCTTAAGCTTTTGCTACAACATCGCCATCGGTCAGCTCACCCTGTCCCTGGCGGCGGTGCTTTTGAGCCTGTCCCCCGTGTTCGTGCTGGTGTTGGCGGCCTTCCTCTTTGGGGAGAAGGTCACCAGCCGCAAGGTGATCTGCATGGTGGTGGCCCTCACCGGCTGCGCCCTGGCCAGCGGAGTGCTGGAGAGCGCCTCCGGGATGAAATGGACGGTGCCCGGCATTTTAATCGGCGGGCTGGGAGCCTTCTGCTACGCTCTCTACAGCATTTTCACGAAGGTGGCCATGGAGCGGGGATACCACGCCTTTACCATCATCCTCTACTGCATCGCCGTGGCGGCCCTGGTGCTTTTGCCTTTTACGGACTGGGCCTGTCTGGGACGGATCCTGTCCGGCGGCGGAGTGGGGATCTGGGTGTATCTGCTGTTTCACGCCCTCTGCACCTCTGTGCTGCCCTACGTGTTCTATACGGTCAGCTTAAACTACGTGGAGGCAGGAAAGGCCTCTATCCTGGCGGCCTGCGAGCCGGTGGCCGCTATGGTATTCGGCATCCTGTTCTTCCGTGAAATGCCCACGGCCCTGTCCCTGGTGGGCCTGTTTGTCACTGTGGCGGCTCTGGTGGTGTTAGGACTTCCGGAAAAGGGGGAGAATGAATGAAAAAACCCGTGAAAATCGGGATCGCTGTATTGGTAGGACTGTTGGGACTGGCGGCAGCCTATGGCCTGGACCAGGCGAGGAATCGGAGAGCGCTTTCCTTTCAGCGGGCGGAGCTCACGGAAAAAGAGCTGGAAACCCTGGAGGGGTCCGTCTGGAAACAGGCCTGGAGCTACCAGACGGACGGGACCGGCGCCTACGTCTATGTGACCCTGGAGCAGTATGAAGACGGCTTTCTCACCACCAGCCTGTGGGGAGCGCCTCTGACGGAGAATAAGGGCCGTCTCCTTTTAGGACTGACGGAGAAAGAGGCCATCGCCTCCCTTCCGGACGGCACCACAGGCCGCCTGGAAATTCAGACCGTGGCGGAGGCGGAGGAAAGCTGGGGCGCCGGCATCCTGGCCCAGGATCAGGAGGAGATTGCCTACAACCGGAAAATCCCCCTGGCGATGATCGGGTATGGCGGAGAGGACGGCCATGTGGGCTTTCCCTCCTACCCGGTGTCCTATTATGACCTGCCGGAGCTGGCGGGGGAGAGCGGAAAGGTGACGGTGGTCACGGCAGTGTTTACAGACTTTGAGCCGTCGGAGGGGCTGGTCTCCTACAACTGGCAGGTGCGGGATGGATCCAGCCTGTCCCAGGAGACGAAAAACTGGCTGGAGGCGTACAACCGCCTGCCCCTTTCCGGCCAGATGGCGTTAAGCTCCGTACCCAGGGAATTCTATGAGGAAACGGGGGCGCAGGCGATGGAGACAGAGGCGATGGAGACAGAACAGCCATGAACGGAAATCTGGAGTATTACAAGGTCTTTTATTACGTGAATCAGCTGGGCAGCATCACCGCGGCGGCGGAACAGCTCTGCATTTCCCAGCCGGCGGTGAGCCAGGCGGTGAAACAGCTGGAGCGGGCTTTGGGAGTGACCCTGTTTATCCGCACGGCCAAGGGCGTCCGTCTGACGGAGGAGGGGAAAACCCTGGCAGGCTACGTGGAACGGGGCATGGAATGCCTCTTAAAGGGAGAGGAGGCCATGGACCGGCTGCGGAACCTGGAGCGGGGCAGCGTGCGCATCGGCGCCAGTGACATGACCCTGCGGTTTTACCTTCTCCCCTATCTGGAGCGGTTCCACGAGGAATATCCCGGCATCCACGTCAACGTCTCCAACGGCCCCACGCCGGAGACCATCGGCCTTCTGGAGCAGGGGGACATCGACTTCGCGGTGGTGAGTACGCCCTTTCAGCTGGCCGACGGATTCCGGGCGGAGCCGGTGAAAAACATCCGCAACGTGTTCGTGGCAGGCAGCCGTTTTTCCCATCTGAAGGGAAGGCGGCTGAGCTATGGGTGCCTGCTGGAAAATCCCTGCATTTTCCTGGACAAGCGCACCAGCACCCGGCAGTTTATGGACGCTTTTTTAGAGGAGCGGGGGGTGACCCCCACGCCGGAGTTTGACCTGGCTATCAGCGATATGGTGGTACAGTTTGCCATCCGGAACTTGGGAATCGGCTGCGTGGAGGAGGAGTTTGCCAAAACGGCCCTGGAAAACGGGGAGGTGTTCCGCCTGGAGTTTGAGGAGGAAATGCCGGAGCGGCAGTTCTGTCTGGTGACGGGGCGGCGGTATCTCATCTCCATCCCCGGCCGGAGGATGCTGGAGATGATGGAGGAGGATCTTTCGGGAAAGCATAAGAAGGGATTATCTCTTATATAAATAATATTGATTTTACTTATGCTGGCGTTTATAGTAAAGTAATAAGGTAATGTTGATTCCGGAAGTCCGGGATTCACTCAAAGGAGGAAAATAATCAATGGTAAGAGCAATAGTTGGAGCAAACTGGGGAGATGAGGGAAAAGGCAAGATCACCGATATGCTTGCGAAAGAGTCCGACATTATCGTCCGTTTCCAGGGAGGAAGCAACGCCGGCCACACGATCATCAATAACTACGGCCGTTTTGCCCTCCACCTGCTTCCGTCCGGTGTATTCTATCAGCACACCACCAGCGTCATCGGAAACGGCGTGGCCTTAAACATCCCGTATCTGGTGAAGGAAATCCAGTCTCTGGTGGACCAGGGCGTGCCTGCGCCGAAGATCCTGGTGTCTGACCGGGCACAGATCCTGATGCCCTATCACATCCTGTTTGACGAGTACGAGGAGGAGCGTCTGGGCGGAAAATCCTTCGGCTCCACCAAATCCGGCATTGCGCCTTTTTATTCCGATAAATACGCGAAAATCGGGTTCCAGGTGAGCGAGCTGTTCGAGGAGGAGGCCTTAAAAGAGAAGGTGTACCGCGTCTGCGAGACGAAGAACGTGACCCTGGAGCATTTGTACCACAAGCCCCTCTTAGATCCGGAGGAGCTGTTCCAGACCCTGCTGGAGTACCGGGATATGGTAGCTCCCTACGTCTGCGACGTTTCCAAATACCTTTACGACGCGATTAAGGAGGGGAAGAACATCCTTCTGGAGGGCCAGTTAGGCTCCTTAAAGGATCCGGATCACGGCATTTACCCCATGGTGACGTCTTCCTCCACCCTGGCGGCCTACGGTGCCATCGGCGCAGGTATCCCGCCCTATGAGATCAGCCGCATCACCACGGTAGTAAAGGCATACTCCAGCGCGGTGGGCGCAGGCGCCTTTGTCAGCGAGATCTTCGGCGAGGAGGCAGACGAGCTGAGAAAGCGGGGCGGCGACCACGGAGAGTTCGGCGCCACCACGGGACGTCCCAGAAGAATGGGATGGTTTGACGCCGTTGCCAGCCGCTACGGCTGCCGCATCCAGGGCGCCACGGAGGCGGCTCTGACGGTGCTTGACGTGCTGGGCTATCTGGATGAGATCCCGGTTTGCGTGGGCTACGAGATCGACGGCCAGGTGACGAAGGACTTCCCCACCACCGCCAAGCTGGAGAAGGCAAAACCGGTGTTCGTAAAGCTCCCCGGCTGGAAGTGCGACATCCGCGGCATCAAGAACTACGAGGATCTGCCGGAGAACTGCCGCAAGTACGTGGAGTTTATCGAGAAGGAGATCGAGACGCCCATCACCATGGTGTCCAACGGTCCGGGACGGGACGAGATCATCTACAGATAAGAGTGAGGCGGCGTGTCCGCCAGAGGAACATGGCTGTTTTTGGCAGCCGCGCTCCGGCGCGGGCGGGCGTAAGTTTCCGTCCATATTCCTCCAAGTTTCATAAAATGAAAACGGCTGTGCCGGTTTCCCTTACGGGGAGCCGGCATTTTGCATTTTCTCCTTTCCGTGGGAATACCTTAAGATAGAACGAGATGAGGAGGAACGGAATATGTGCACGGCAATCACCATGAAAACAGCGGAGGGGGAGACCTTCTTTGGAAGGACCATGGATTTCTCCTATCCCATACAGCCGGCAGTCTACGTTATGCCGGGAAATTACCAGTGGAACAACGCCCTGGGGACGGTGCGGATCACCAATCCCTACAGCTTTATAGGGATCGGCCAGGAGAGCGGGATGGGAATTTTATTCGCGGACGGAGTGAATGAGATGGGAGTGGGGGCGGCAGCCCTGTATTTTCCAGGATACGCGGCCTACGGGGCCGTGGAGGAGATGACGGGGGATATGGGAAACGGCGGGCGGATGAGTCCTGGAACGGGGATGGGGCGGCAGGGGGAACCTGGTCCTTCCGGCCGGTTTTCCGGAAACGGAACGAAACCCAGGATCGCCGCCGTGGAATTTCTCCCCTTTCTGCTGGGGAGCTGCGACAGCGTAGACCGGGCGGCCAGGGCGGCGGAGGCTGTGGAGCTGGTGGGAATGGCGGATCCCGTCACCGGCACCATCGCCCCTCTCCACTGGATGGTGGCGGACCAGAGCGGCCGCTCCGTGGTGATTGAGTCCACGGCAGAGGGGGTAAGGGTGATGGAAAACCCGGTGGGCGTCCTCACCAACAGCCCGGATTTCCCGTGGCAGATCACAAACCTGCGGAATTACGTGGAGGCGGATCCCGTGCAGCGGGAAGCGGCCAGATGGGAGGAGGCGGAGCTTACGCCCTTTGGTCAGGGGGGCGGCACATCCGTTCTGCCGGGCGGCTTTACGCCGCCGGCCCGGTTTGTGCGGGCGGCATTTTTAAAGAGCCATATGCCCGTTCCTCAGGACCGGACGGAGGCGGTTGGAGCCTGTTTCCACGTGCTGGAAAACGTCTCTGTCCCCCGGGGCGCGGTGCGCACGGCCTCCGGGGCCGAGGATTACACCCGCTACACCGCCTGCCTGAACACCGCCACCGGGGAGTATTACATAAAAACCTACGAAAACGGCCAGATCCGCACCGCCCGGCTGGAATACCCCCAGGCACGGGGGACGGCGCCGGCGCGGGTGGGATTTCTGGATCAGGAGCCGGAATTCTTCCCTCTGGGATAACGTCAGGAATTGCCGTCCTCCTCCCGGTCTCTGTGAGTGATTTTCCATGCCAGCTGGTAGGCATATAGCAGCACCGGCAGCACGATGCTGGCGAAAATCGAGGCCATGAGCAGGTTGGCGCTGCGCTCGTCGCCGAGAATGGCTAAGATCAGGGAGGCCAGGTAGAGGCCGGCTAAAATCAGGACGCCCGCGAACGCCAGGACGCGGCGGAACCGGGGAGTCTGGGAATTCTGTTTCATGGTTTTTAAGTCCTCCTGAATATTAAGTGCTCTCATTATATCGCAGCTCCCGGCAAAAATCCAGCCGGAAAAATCCGGCGAAAGGGGCGCAAATAGGGCGGGGGCAGGCGGAAACGGTTTTGGACGCCGTTGCCCTGGGGGCGGTTTTCTGGTATAGTGGTAGGGAAATGTGACGGCCGGGGGAGCCGGATGACGATTACGGGAGGAGAAAATCATGACACAATGCGACCTTCTGATCCGCGGCAGCGCGGTGATGACAGACTTTCAGACCATCCGGGAGGGGATGGACATTGCCATAGAGGGAGATCGGATTTTGGAGGTGCGGCCCCACGGGGAGGAAACCTACCAGGCGGGGACGGTGATCGAAGGGAAGGACCGCCTCTTTCTGCCGGGGTTCATTGACAGCCATATGCACACCGGCCAGCAGCTTCTAAAGGGGTTGGTGCTGGACGCCGAGCCGGTGATCTGGACCAGGGTCATGCTCCCCTTTGAGAGTGCTTTGACTCCGGAAAAAATGAGGCTTTCCGCCGGCCTGGCGGCTCTGGAGATGATCAAGTGCGGCACCACCGGCTTTGTGGAGTCTGGCGGGTACTTTATGGACGAGGCGGCGGCCGTCTACGAGGAGAGCGGGCTGAGGGGGCGGCTGTCCTGTTCCACCATGGACGAACCGGGCCTGCCTGCCTCCATCGCCATGGACGGGGCAGAGGCGGTGGCCCGCGCGGACGAGCTGTACCGGAACTGGCACGGGAAGGGGAATCTGAAGGTTTACTATTCCCTGCGGGCTCTGAATTCCTGCTCCGACGAGCTGATCGCCATGACGGCGGAACACGCGGCCCAGCGGGGGGCCGTTCTCCAGGCCCACATGAATGAGTACCAGGGGGAAGTGGACGGCATGGTGGCCCGCACGGGGGTGCGCCCTTACGTCTATCTGGAGCGGATGGGAGTGCTGTCGGAGCGGTTTTTGGGAGCCCACAGCCTGCTGCTGTCGGAGGAGGAGAGAGAGCTGATCAAGCTGCGGGACAGCCGCCTCTGCCATTGCCCGTTCAGCAACTGCGGCAAGGCGGTGCCGGAGACCCTGGAGCTTTTGGAGCAGGGGACTGTGCCAGGTTTCGGCTCTGACGGGGCCGCCCACGGGGGCTTAAGTCTCTGGGGGGAGATGCGGATTTTCCGCTCCCTGATGAACGCCGTCTACGGGGTGCCCAGGAGAAACTCCAGGATTATGCCGGCGGAAACCCTGTTTCGCATGATGTTTGAGGGCGGCGCCCTGGCTCTGGACGAGACGGGAACCTGCGGGCAGATAAAGGCCGGCTGTCTGGCGGATCTCATCAGCGTCCGCCTGGACGAGCCAAGGCTTATGCCCACGGGGAACCTGCTTCACACCCTGTTTGAGTGCGGGGAGCCGGGGGATGTGCAGGATGTGATCGCCGGCGGCCGCGTCCTCATGAGAAACCGGGAGGTGCTGTGCCTGGACGAGGAGCGGATCCTGGCGGAGGCGCGGGCTTACCAGAAACGGGCGGCGGGGCAGTAGAAGGGCCGGCAGCCATTTCCCTTAGACGGAATGCGCGTTCGCCGGAATCGTTTCTGTCATAGAGCACGCGGTTTCCGATGACAGAAAAAGCGGGGGAGGATTTTAATCCTCTCCCGCCAGCGTTTCCCACAGCTCGTAGAGCTCCATCAGCCGTCCGGCGATGGTTTCTTTTTCTTCATTGATCTCCCGGACCTTCTGATGGTCCACGTAGATTTCTTCCTTCGTGAGCAGCTCGTCCAACTCCCCGTCCCTGGTTTCCAGGGCGGCGATCTCGTCCTCCGTTTTCTTTAACTCATTCTGCCGTTTCCGCTTTCTGGCCTGTTCTTCCTTCTGGGCCTTCCAGTCCAGCTTGACCTCTGAGGGGGCACTGTCCTCCGTCTTTTGTTCCGGGGCGATGTAGAGTCCTTCCATCACCTCCCGTTTTTCCAGATAATAATCGTAGTTCCCGATGTAGTTGATCAGAGTCTGGTTTTTCAGATCCAGGATTCTGGTGGCCGTCTTGTTGATGAAATAGCGGTCGTGGGAGACGTAGAGCACCGTTCCCGTGTAGTGGATCAGAGCGTCCTCCAGGATTTCCTTGGAGGTGATGTCCAGGTGGTTGGTGGGCTCGTCCAGGATCAGGAAATTGGCCTCCGACAGCATGAGCTTTGCCAGGGATACCCGGCCCCGCTCGCCGCCGCTCAAGTCCCCGATGCGCTTAAACACGTCGTCCCCGGTGAAAAGGAAGGCGGCCAGAATGTTGCGCACCTGAGTGTTGTCCATGTTGGGATAGGTGTCCTGGAGCTCGTCGAACAAGGTTTTTTCCATGTGAAGGACCTGGTGCTCCTGGTCGTAGTAGCCGATGTGCACCTTGGAGCCCAGCTGGATTTCCCCGGCGTCCGGCTCCACCAGATGGTTTAAAATCTTTAAAATGGTGGTTTTTCCCGTGCCGTTGTTTCCGATGATGGCCACCCGTTCCCCTCGCTTGATGTCTATGTTTACATCGGAAAAGAGGGGCTGGGAATCAAAGGCTTTGGAAAGGCCCCGGACGGTGAGCACGTCGTTTCCGCTGATGATGTTGGGCTCTAAGCGGATGGCCATTTCATCGTTGACCTCCGTGGGCTTTTCCACCCGCTCGATCTTTTCCAGCATTTTCTCCCGGCTTTCCGCCCGCTTGATGGATTTTTCCCGGTTGAAGGACTTTAATTTGGCGATGACCTCCTCCTGGTGGCGGATCTCCTGCTGCTGGTTCAGCCAAGCCTTCATTTTCGCCTCCCGGAGCATGGCCCGCTTTTCGCTGTAAGCGGTGTAATTTCCCTGAAACACGGTGGCCTGTCCACTATCTAACTCGATGATCTTTGTCACCACCCGGTCCAGGAAATACCGGTCGTGGGCCACGATGATGACCGCTCCCGGATAGTTGAGCAGATACGTCTCCAGCCAGGCGATGGACTCCATATCCAGATGGTTGGTGGGCTCGTCCAGCATGATCACGTCTGGCTTTGCAAGGAGCAGCTTTCCCAGAAAAACCCTGGTTTTCTGGCCGCCGGAGAGAGTGGAGATGGGCTTTTCAAATTCCTCCTCCTCAAAACCCAGCCCTTTTAACACGCCGGTGATCTCGCTTTTCCAGGCGTAGCCGTTTTCCAGCTCAAACTGGTGGTTTAAGCGGCTGTAGAGGGCGAGAAGGTTCTCTAACTCCTCCCCGGAAACCTCTTTCATTTCCTGCTCCAGACCGCGAATCCGCTCCTCCATGTCGATCACCGGCTGCTTGACCTTTTTTAACTCCTGGAAAATGGTGCGGCTGCTGGTGAGATCCTGGTGCTGGGCCAGGTACCCCAGGGTCTTTCCCTTGGCAAGGACCGCCTCGCCGGAGTCGGCGGGCAGCTCTCCGGTGATCATTTTTAGCAGGGTGGACTTTCCTGCCCCGTTGATTCCCACGATGGCCGCTTTTTCGTGGTCTTCTATATGAAAGGACGCGTCGGCGATCACCGCCTTGCTTCCGAATGATTTGCTCAAATGGCTGCACGATAAAATCATGATATTCCTCCTAATCGTAAAGGATCCGCCGCCGGCCGTGCCCGTATTCCGGCCCGGATCAAAAGCTACGGCTATAGTATAACACAGGTTTTGGATTTTGGCGACAGGTCTGGACTTTTGTGTTTTTCCGGTATTTTCCTGTACAATTCTGTTAGCTTATGGTATGCTTGAAAAAAGGTCGCAAATTTTAAAAACAACTTCATTTTATTCAGAAAATTCCGGCGCCGCGCAGGCCCGGAGCATCAGAGAAAAGGAGGAAGGATATGGCACTGTATCGCTGCAGATTTTGTGGTTCCCAGTACGACGAGGAAAAGAAAGGGGTTCCCGTGAGCCGTTTAAACGTCTGCCCGGTGTGCGGCGTCTCCGCGAAAAAAATGGCCCTGGTGGAGGAGCCAGCCGGAGCGGTTTCGGACAGCGAATCGGGAGAGGAGAAAATGGGAGCCGCCCCCGCCGCCAGTTCGGAATACGGAGGGTCACCGGCTGCGGACGGAAAAATGTCCGCCATACACGGACAAAAACAGGAGGATCTTTCCTATCCGCCGGAGCTCATCCGCCGTGACACCGGCGACCGCTATATGGACGAGATCCACGAGATGGCAGTGAGCGGCCGTTCCATCATCGACGCCATGGGGACGAAAATGCCCATGCCGGGATGGGATGACATCCTGTTTCTGGGGGCCCAGTTAGATCCCATGCCCTTAGACGAGCACGCCCCTGTGTCCACCAGGACAGTGATCGGAAAGCACGCCAAAAAGCCCATGGTGCTGGAACATCCCGTTTACATCTCCCATATGTCCTTCGGCGCCTTATCGAGAGAGGCAAAGATTGCCCTGGCCGCCGGCAGCGCCATGGCTGGGAGCGCCATGTGCTCCGGAGAAGGAGGGATTCTGCCGGAGGAGAGGGCGGCGGCCGCCAAATACATTTTTGAATACGTCCCCAACCTTTACAGCGTCACCGACGAGAACTTAAAGGCCGCCGACGCCATTGAAATCAAGATCGGCCAGGGCACCAAACCTGGCATGGGCGGCCACCTTCCGGGAGTGAAGGTGACGCCGGAGATCGCCGCCGTCCGGGGAAAGCCGGTGGGCCAGGACGTGATCAGCCCGTCCCGCTTTCCCGGGATTGAGACAAAGGAGGATTTGAAACGGCTGGTAGACAGCATAAGAGAGCGGTCGGAGGGACGGCCGGTGGGCATCAAGATCGCCGCCGGGCGGATCGAGCGGGATCTGGCCTTCTGTCTGGCCGCCGGGCCGGACTTTGTCACCATCGACGGCCGAGGCGGGGCCACCGGCGCCAGCCCCAAGCTCATCCGGGATTCCACCAGCGTTCCCACGGTCTACGCCCTTCACCGGGCCAGAAAATACTTAGACAGCGTGGGCAGCGATGTGGAGCTGGTGATCACCGGCGGGCTGCGGGTGTCCTCCGACTTCGCAAAAGCCCTGGCCATGGGGGCGGACGCCGTCGCCATCGCCTCCGCCGCCCTCATCGCAGCTGCCTGCCAGCAGTACCGCATCTGCGGCAGCGGGATGTGTCCCGTGGGGATCGCCACCCATGACGAAACCCTCCGCGGCCGGTTCCCCCAGGAGGCGGCGGCCCGGCGGGTGGCCAACTTCCTGCAGGTGTCCTTAGAGGAGTTAAAGACCTTCGCCCGGATCACCGGCCACGGAGATGTCCACGAGATGACGGTGGAAGACCTCTGCACCGTCAGCCGGGAGATTTCCGAATTTACCTCCATCCCCCACGCCTGAACGGCTGCGGAAATTTGACGGAGATTCCCTGTTTCCAACCATAAATTGTTTGACATTATTTTATCAGATAGGTATAATAAAATTTAACAATGCTGACTTAAAAATAACAGACTATAAGAGACGAGGAGAGATGGAGACAGTGGAAAAGCAAATATCCAAGGCAGTGATCTCCAGACTGCCTAGGTATTACCGATATTTGGGAGAGCTGATGGAGGACGGCGTAGAGAGAATTTCCTCCAACGAGCTGAGCCAGCGGATGCGGGTGACCGCGTCCCAGATCCGCCAGGATCTCAATAATTTCGGCGGCTTTGGCCAGCAGGGCTATGGTTATAACGTAAAGTATCTTTATACGGAGATCGCGAAGATTTTAGGGATTGACCGGCAGCACAATGTCATCATCATCGGCGCCGGAAACTTAGGTCAGGCGATTGCCAATTATTCCAGTTTTGAAAAGCGGGGCTTTGTGATCAAGGGAATGTTTGACATCAACCCCAGGCTCATCGGCCTGGTGGTCCGGGGCATTGAGATCCGGGGCGTGGACGATCTGGAAACCTTCATCGTGGAGAACGAGGTGCAGATCGCGGCCCTCACCATCCCGAAGACGAAGGCTCCGGAGATCGCCGACCGGGGCATCCGGGCGGGAGTGAA
>OLRK01002467.1_pt1 | contig 11566 bp, 14 predicted proteins | sample 1672911 | NCBI WGS metagenome assembly OLRK01 (sample SAMEA3136736, study PRJEB25190) | human gut metagenome | biome: human gut; feature: human-associated habitat; material: faeces | place: Austria | collected 2013
TTCCGTGGCCAGCATTGCCAGAACCGGGTCGGTAACGGCGGTGTAGATGACGGGAACGTCCGCCCGCTTGGTGGCGCCGTAGGCCGTCTGAGCCATGGGGGTGGCGATGGCGCAGATCAGATCCACATCCTTGGACATAAAATTGCTGATAATCTGGGTGCCCATGCCGCCGTCTGTGTTGGCGTTTTCATAGAGAACGGTCAGGTTTTCCCCCTCCACGATGCCGGCCTCCGCCAGTCCCTGCAGAAAGCCCTCCCGGCAGTTGTCTAAGGAGCCGTGGACGGCAAACTGGCCGATGCCGATGGTGTATTCCCCGTCCGCCAGGGCGGTTTCTACGCTGTCAGATGCCGCCTGGGTATCGTTTGCTGCGGCGTCTGCCTCTGCGGCCGTGGTTTCCGGGGCGGCGCTGGTGGATGTCTGGCTGGAGTTTCCTCCGCAGGCGGTCACGGCAGTTGCGGTCATGGCGGTGATCATAAGGGCTGCGATTGTTTTCTTCATCATAGTGGTTTCCTCCGTTTGATAAAATTTTTTATTTAACAGGAAACTGCGTTTCCTGTTAAATAAGAATGCTCCGCAAGGAGGCGCACTCCGCGCAAAGGAATATGGCTGCTGACGCAGCCGCGCTCCGGCGCGAGTGTGCGCTTGGCGCACACTTTTCATACCGTCTTGCCCGTCTGATGCCGATATATCTGTGCGCGCGAGCGCGCCCATCTATATCGTCGCCATCCGGGGCTTTCAGAGTAATTCATGAGGAGACAAAGGAGAAACAGGATGAAATATGAGATAATGGTGCTGGATCTGGACGGCACCCTGACAAACAGGGACAAGGTGATCACTCCCAGGACGAAGGAGGCCCTGATGGAAATGCAGAAGATGGGCCGCCGGGTGGTGCTGGCCTCCGGCCGTCCCACGAAGGGGATCCGCCATCTGGCAAAGGAGCTGGAACTGGCCCGCTACGGGGGCTGTATCCTGTCGTTTAACGGGGGCATGATCATCGACTGCGCCACGGGGGAGACCCTGTTTTCCAGGCTGCTGCCGGTAGAGAGCAACCGGAGGATCGTGGAGCTGGCCATGGAACATCGGGTGGACATTCTCACCTACGAGGGAGAGGAAATTATTTCCAACAACCGGGAAAACGAGTACGCCCAGGCGGAGAGCCGCATCAACTCCATGGAGATCCGCCAGGTGGAGAACATGGCGGAGTACGTGGACTTTGCCGTCCCCAAATACATTATGTTAGACGACGGCGACTACCTGGCCACGGTGGAGCCGAAGGTGAAGGCGGCCCTGGGAAAGAATTTCAGCGTGTACCGCTCGGAGCCGTTCTTTTTAGAGATCCTGCCAAAGGGCATCGACAAGGCCCAGTCCCTGGAGCGGCTGCTGGAGCGCCTGGGGCTGACCAGAGAGCAGATGATCGCCTGCGGAGACGGCTATAACGACCTTTCCATGATCAAATACGCCGGCCTCGGCGTGGCCATGGAAAACGCGGTGCTGCCGGTGCGCCAGGCCGCGGACTTTGTGACCAGGTCCAACAACGACGATGGAGTGGCTTACGTGATCGAAAAATTTATTTTTTCTTAAGAATGTTGGAAAAATTTAGGGTAGACTTTACAGCTTTAGTATGTTAAAATCGAAAAGAACACGATAACAGACTAAAGGGGAAAAGACGCCATGAACAAAAAGATCAAAACAGAAGCCGTGGACCATCTGTTTCAGGCCATTCTGACTTTGAAAAATATCGAGGAATGCTACACGTTTTTTGAGGATGTGTGTACCGTAAATGAGCTGCTCTCCCTGTCCCAGCGCTATGAGGTGGCCAAGATGCTGAGGGAGGAGAAAACCTATCTGGAGATCGCCTCCAGAACCGGTGCCTCCACAGCGACGATCAGCCGGGTAAACCGCTCCTTAAACTATGGAAACGACGGCTACGATATGGTATTCGCCAGGATCAAGGAGACGGAGGAGAACGGGCAGGAAAGCTGAAAGGTTCTGGGAGAATAGAAAAAGAAGATGCCGCAGATTCGTGGATCGAGAACACGAATCTGCGGCATTTTTGCGTCCCGGGAAAGTTTCTCCTCCTAAGGAAGGAAAGCCTCCGGCGGGAGGTGATCCCCTCTCATAGGAAATGGCTGCCGGCGCGGCCGCGTTCGGGCGCGGATGTACGACGCGGATATATACGTTTTGCACTGTAAAAATCAGTTTCCCGTCCGCGGGAAGACCTATTTTCTACAAATTTTAACGAAAAATTAGCGATTTTTTAGCGAAATCTTAACATTAAGTTGACACTGGCCGGTTCTTTCAGTATTATGAAATCAGAATGATTATTGTTTTCAGAACAGGAGGGATGCCATTTGATTGTGACAGAGCCGCCCATATCGTGATGAGGAAGAAACATTTCATCAATATCGCCTTTCTTCCCCAAAAAAGCAACCATATCTTTCAAATGCTTAACAATTTTACATGGAGGAACTGAGAATGATTACTTTTTTGATAGGCTTTGCGATATTAATTATTGGAGGGTATTTTTACGCAAAACTGTCTGTGAAACTGTTTCAGCCGGTTGACGGGCCGACGCCTGCCTACACAAAACAGGACAATGTGGATTTTGTTCCCATGGGAAAGTGGAGAAACCTGCTGATCAACCTGTTAAACATTGCCGGAACCGGGCCGATCCTGGGGCCGATCCAGGGTGTGCTGTTCGGGCCCATTGCCTTTTTGACCATTCCGGTGGGCTGCGTCCTGGGCGGAGCGGTTCATGACTACTGGTGCGGGATGATTTCCCTGCGGAACGGAGGAGATCAGATGCCGGCCCTTGTAAAAAAATTCCTGGGAAAAGGGATTTCCAAGGTGTACTTCGTGTTTCTGGTACTGCTGCTTATGCTGGTGGGCGTGGTGTTTGTCTATACTCCGGGGGATCTTTTTGTTGGACAGGTGCTGAATATGACGGCGGAGTCGTCCGGGTACTGGGGAGTGACGATCCTGGTGTTTGCCGTGATTTTTGCCTATTACATCATTGCGACGATGATGCCCATTGACCGGATCATCGGAAAGGTCTATCCCATATTTGGCCTGATCCTGTTTTTGGCGGCCCTGGGAATCTTTCTGGTGACCATGTTGGGCGCTGCCTCCGGAAGGTACGTATTAAATGAAATTTGGGACGGCATTCCCGCCTGGGCGTATACGGGAGTGTTAAACCCCAGCGATCCCCGTTATATTCCCACGTTCTTTGTGACAGTAGCCTGCGGAATTGTATCCGGTTTCCACAGCTCCCAGGTGACCCTCGTCTCCCGCACCCTTCAGAAGGAAACAGAAGGAACGGCCATCTTCTTTGGCATGATGTGCGTGGAAGGATTTATTGCCATGTGCTGGGCTGCCGGCGCCATGGTCGTCTATAACATGGGGATGACGGGAAACGCCACTCAGGTAGTGGGAATGATTTCCAAGGAAATGCTGTCTGTTTTCTGGGTAGTGCCGGTGGCCAGCGTAATTGTTCTGCCCATCACTTCCGGCGATACGGCGTTTCGGGCGGTGCGCATTCTGATTCAGGATGCCCTGCATATCCCGAAAACAAAGCGCAACAATCTGCTGATTGGCCTGTGTATTTTCATTGGGGGAGCTTTGCTGTTAGTGTGGGCGAAGGTCAGCGCCGATGGGTTTAATATCCTGTGGAGATACTTTGGATTTGCGAATCAGACGATTGCTGTATTTACCTTTACTGTGATTGCGATGTATATGATGAGGAAAGATTTGCCGTTCCTGATCGGGCTGGTCCCGGGGATGTTCTACCTGTTTATTGTGACCAGCTTTATTCTCCATCAGGAAATCGGATTTCATATATCAAACTGGAATATCTGCTACGCCATCGGCGTTGCCCTGACGGCAGTTTATACCGTTGTTTTATGGAGGTTCGGGCGGAGGAAAAGGAGAGAGCTGGGCCTTCTGAAGGATGACGGAAAAGAATGACATAGAGAATGGCGTAGATGTTTTTTTAAACGACACCAGAGCCGGAGACAGTCCCAAAATGGGCTGCCTCCGGCTTTGTGTATGTCTGTAAAATTGCGTATGCCTGTAAAATTACTGGATGGTCACGATCCTGGCGTTTTTGAAGGCCGTCTCCGACAGCTCCTGACCGATGCCGGGAAGATCCGGCACCTCAAATTTGCCGTTTACCGGCTGGTAGTCGTAGATGCAGATTTCCTTATTATAAGGGCTTAAGGCGTAGGTGTGGTGCTCGTGGATCACGAAGTTGGGGATCACTGCCTCCACCTGCAGGGCCGCGGCGGTGGAAATGGGGCTGCCGCAGGCGTGAACCTGTACGCCCACATCGTAGGTGTATGCCATGTCGCAGACCTTCTTCACCTCGGTGATGCCTCCGCAGGTGCCGATGTCCGGCTGGATTACCTGGATGGCGTTCTCCTTAAAGTAGTCCGCGTACTGCCATCTGGTGTAAATCCGCTCGCCGTTTGCCACGGGCAGGCCCGTCTCCTCATGGACGTATTTGCTCAGCTGGGGCGTGGGAGTCGTGGGCTCCTCAAAGTAGAAAATATCGTATTTCTTCGCCATCCGGCCGATCTGGGAGGAGGACTGGGCGTCCGTAAAGGAGTGGTTTTCGATGATGATGTCCACTTTGGGGCCGATGGCCTGACGGACGGCCTTCAGACGGGCCTCATACATATCCAAGTACTCTTTGTTTAACAGGCCCAGACGGTCGGTGTCCGTGTAGCTGCCGCCCTCCGGACGGAAGGTGAAAAAGTCGATTTTGATGCAGTCGTAGCCGTCGTCCACTGCCCGTTTCGCCTCTCTGGCGTAGTCCTCCGGCGTTCTCTGAGGGATGATGTCCGGGCCCCAGCCAAACTGCAGCTGGCTGGCGTAGGTTCTCAGTTTGGGGCGGCGCTTTCCGCCTAAAAGCTCATGGACCGGCGCGTTGTAATACTTGCCCCGGATGTCCCAGAGGGCGATGTCAATGGCGGAAATTCCGGCGAAGATCACCGGGCCGCCGTTCTGGCCCCAGAAGGTGCTGCGGTAGAGCTTATCCCAGATGATCTCATGCTCCAGGGGATTCATGCCGATGATCAGCCGGGCAAAGTTCTGGACGATGCCGAAGGCGCTGTCCTGAGCCTCGCCGTAGGCCAGAGCTGCCTCGCCGTCGCCGTAAATGCCCTCGTCGGTGTAGATCCGGCAGACCGTAGGCCGCCAGTGGCCGTTCTTTAACTGGGTCTGAACCTGCAAAACGTCTACTTTGGTAATTTTCATAGTGAAACCTCCTCGTATAATATTTTTTATATAATAAAATTGAAAACCTGCTTACTGGTGATTCTGCTGCCTGGTCAGCTTATGGATGGAAATGGGGCCGCAGATGAAAAACGGCAGGAACCATATGGGGAACCGGCAGGCGGAATTTAAGGTGTTTACGGTGTTAAGGATGCCGTCCAGGCCAAGGGTGGACAGGATGGACGCCCCAAACAGGAATAATACGGTAACGAATGCCCGGCAGCCGGATTCGCTTTTGATCCAGTGAATCAGCACCGGCGTATATCTGGCCTGTGCCCCAGCCAGGGCGGAGCCTGCGGTGGTAATGTAGGCCAGGATCAGCACGAAATTGTAGGCCACTGCCAGCAGGAGTCTCAGGGCGCCGTCAAACTGGCTGACAATCCCGTAGATCGGTATGGTGGACTCCCCGATTCCCGGATAGTAGGCCATGAGCGCGAAGTAGCAGGCCAGCATGGCCCCGCCGTTCATGAGAAAACCGGTGACGGTGAAGGCAATGCTCTGTTTCCGGCTCTCAAACCGTCCCGCGAGAACGCTCAGGGCCTGGAAGAAGGAGCACTGGGTAATGGCGTAGACAAAGCATCTCTGGATGAAGGCCGGCAGGGAAATTTCCGTGACCGGCTGGGCCTGGGCCATGGTATCCGCCAAGTGGCTGCTGTTAGAGCCGATGGCGATGAAACAAATGGTGAAGAAAATCGCAATCAGCGGGATTCCAAATTTTCCAAGGCGCTCCAGGATTCCCTTTCCGAAACTTAAGAGCATGGCCATTCCCACAATGAACAGCGCGCAGCCCACCCAGTAGGGAAGTCCGAACACATCCTGCAGCAGAGAGCCGGTGCCGGCTGTGCAGGAGGCGGAAACGGTGATGGAGGCCATGAAAATGAGAATATCCCAGAGCAGCAGGGCGATCCGGTTGACCATGGGACGGTCACAGTAGATGGTAACCATGTCCCGGTAGTTCTGTGCTTTTTTTAACCGGGCATACTCTGCCGATATGTACATGAACGAGGCGTTTAGCACCCAGATCACGAGAGGGGCCAGCATCCCGATTTTGCCGTACTGGGCGGCGTAGAGCCAGACCTGCCTGCCGGATGCGAAACCTGCCCCGCAGTGGTATCCAAACCATACCAGGGACGCCGTTAAAAAAAGCGGTAAACCTTTCTTATTCATTGTATCGTTTCTCCTTTCCCCAATCCGCAGCAGAGCCGGCCGGCGTCGCACGGTGCCTGCAGGTTTATGTTTTCCTGCAAACCTGTAATTGATGATTTAATTATAATAAACTAAAAATAAAAAGAAAATTACATATTCATTAAAGAACTGTTAGATTGTAATAAAATAAAAACTGTGATAAAATGAAGGCAGAAAGGCATAAAAAGAGGGGAGGAACAAATATGGAACTGCTGCAGCTGCGGTATTTCTGCGCGCTGGCCCAAAGCCAGCATCTGAGCAACACGGCAAAGGAGCTGATGATCACTCCGCCGTCTCTCAGCCTGACCATTTCCAAGCTGGAAAAGGAGCTGGGTCTCCCTCTGTTTGACCGGGTCAAACGGAACATTTATCTCAATGAGAACGGAACGCTTTTTTATGAAAAGGTCCAGGCGGCCTTAGACTGCCTGGACGGGGCAGTAAAAGAGCTGGAGCAGATCCGGAACCGGAAGGAAAATACGGTGCGGGTGGCCATGACCAGCCCCATGATCTGGAACAACTTTTTTACGGAATTTCAGGCAAGTTATCCGGACATTCATCTGGAGACGGAGATTGTGGATCTGAGGGTGTTAAACGGCAGCGAGTTTGACTATGATTTTTTCATGGGAAACGGCTGGGACATCACGGGAGAGGGCTGGATCGTGCGGCGCATCGGAAAAGAGGAACAGAGCCTTCTTCTCGTCTCCAAAGCCCACCGTTTTGCCAGCCGCAAGGCCATTTCCGTGAAGGAGCTGGAAAACGAGACCTTTATCACTCTGGGAAACCACAATCCCACCACGGATTATTTTGTGGAAAAGCTCTGTGAGTCCTACGGTTTCCACCCCAAAAAGATCATAAGGGCCGACTATTTTACCCGTATCAGCCATCTGAAGGCCAACGACGGGGTGGTGCTGATCTCCGATCTGGGCTTATCTAAAAACTTTATTCTGGACGATACGATCCATAAAATCAAAATCAAGGATTCCAAACTGCGCCGGTTCCAGACCATTTCCTGGAAGGAGGGAGCCGTCCACTCTCCGGCCTGCCTCCTGTTTCTGAACACCGTTTTAACGTATTACCAGGGCGTGGCGGCGGTATAGAGGGGATTTGGCAATCCGGCTTGAAAATGGGTGCGGCAGCAAAAACGGTTTGAAAATTGTGCAGCAAAACGGTTTGAAAATGAGATTGACAGCAAAATAAGGAAATATAATTGACTAAGTCAAGTAAATGAGCTATACTGAGAAAAACCAAAGGAGGACATTTCAGTGCAAAAAACAATCGCTGTTTACATAAAAGCTCTGCACCGCCGGTTTGACCAGTTCTGTGACCGGCGGCTGCAGGAGATGGGGCTGACGAAGGGGCTGCTGTACGTGGTGCTCTACGTGGGAAACCATCCCGGCTGCGGGCCGGGGGAGCTGGCGGAGGCGCTGGGCTTTGACGCCGGCCATGCCACCCGCTCCATGGAAAAGCTGGTGAAGGCCGGACTTGTGGCGAAGGAGAGGAGCCGGGAGGACCGGAGGGCGGTATGCCTGCGGCTGACGGAGGCCGGCAGGGAGGCCTTTGAGGCCAGCCGGGGGCTGTTTCAGGAATGGGATGAGACTGCGGCGGCGGAGCTGACAGAGGAGGAGCGGACGGAGCTCATCCGCCTTCTTGGAAAAATGACGGGAGGGAGGAATGGCCATGACCTGTAATGTGATATGCAGCAGCCGGACGGGAAATACGGCCCTGCTGGCGGAGACGGTGTGGGAGACGGCAAGGGAGCTTGGCTGGGAGTGCGCCGGCCCGGAGAAACCGCGGGAAGGCGGGAGAGAAGACGTGGATCTCATATTTGCCGGATTTTGGACGGACAAGGGGGATTGCAGTGAGGAGATGGCGTCCTTTTTGGAGGGGCTGGAGGGGAAATGTGTATTTTTATTTGGAACCGCCGGCTTTGGCGGCAGCCAGGAATACTATGAGCGGGTGCTGGGCCGGGTAAAAGCCCATCTGGCGCCGTCCAACCGCCTGGCAGGGACCTTCATGTGCCAGGGGAAAATGCCGGAGGCGGTGGGGGCCCGCTTTGAGGCCGGCCTGCGCCAGGAGCCGGAAAACGAGGCGTTAAAAGCCAGGCTGGAGAACTTCCGCCGGGCCATGGCCCATCCGAACCGCCGGGATCTGGAGGCGCTGCGGGAGGCGGTGAAACAGGCCCTTTCGGCGGTTTCCCGGTCATAAGAGGCGGGGACGGGCGCATAGCGTTTCCGGTTTTCAACCATACTATGGCCAAGAGGTGATGAAAATGGAAAAGCAGAACCAGGACCCGTTCCGCCAAAACCGGGAGAACGGCCCGTTTTCCGGCAACGCCCGAAAGGGAAAGCCGGAAAACCAAAACCAGACCCACAACTCCCGCCGGGAGGGAATGGGGCCGAATACAAAGCGAAAGCCGGGCTGAGCATCCGTGATGGATGCCTTTATCCTTGGATTTAAGCCCCCATATCAAAAAATGAAATCAAAAACGGAATCAAAAATCCCGGAGAGGCGTTACTCCGGGGTTTTTGTGTTGCCGTCGAAAGCTGTCTTGTCAATTTCCGGCATCCCGTGCCATAAAAACAAAAGGTATCCGCATTATCGCCGATACCTTTCTGTTTTTCGTCATTCATTTGTAACCCATGTCCCTGTTATCTGGTTTTGGTCCACTTGCCGCTGGGATTTACATAATAATTGTCAATCCACGTGTCGGCCGCCATGGAGCCGTCCTCATAGCAGTAGTACCATGAGCCGTCCACCTTGATCCAGCCTGTTTTCATGGTTCCGGATGCGTCCAGATAGTACCAGTGATCGTTGTCCTGCACCCATCCCGTAAGGGCAGTTCCGTTGTCACTGTAGTAGCTCCATCTGGAGGTCTGCTCGTCCTGTACCCAGGTGCCGGCAAACGCGGTGAGCGAGTTCATGATTAACAGGGAGACCGCTAAGAGAAGGGAAGAAAATACTCTCTTTTTCATAAAGCAACTCTCCTTTTACACCTTTTTTCTTTATTGTATCATTCTGCCAGGGAATTTTCCAGTATGAAATGTTTACGTATTTATTACGGTTTCAAAGAGTCCCGGGACACAGTACCAGCGGCGGAAACGGCGGCCGGGACACTTTGTTTCCGCCTCAGGGGTTGTGCGTCCGCCGAAATCCTGCTATTTTAGAAGGGGGGACGTTTCCGGCGGGGAAAAAACTTTTCGACACAGGCTCTCAGAGAAAGGACATAGGTGTTGTGTCGAATTTTTGAGGAAAATGCAGATGTTGTATATGGTCAAAAAACGGATATGAGAAAGGAGGACAAAAGATTCGTTTTATGTCGAACTGTGCGGTTGATTTTTCTTTTCAAAAAATTGGAAACGGCTTATAGTGTTATTGCGGAGTAAGAATTGAGGGAAAAAGGGGGGATCCTGGCATGAGTGAGGCGGACCATATTGTTTCAATCAAGCTGGAAAATGAGAGATTAAAGCGGGAGAATGAAATATTGCTGATGACGGTGGCGCAGATCAGGAAAACGGTGGATCGTCTGATTGAGCGATATGTGCTGGAAGAACGGGCGTAAGCCGGGAGTGAGGATGCCGTTTCTGACATCCTCTTTAGGATCTGGGAAAGACTGCTGTCCCGGATAAGCTTACAGGCCGTCCGTTTCCGCGGGCGGAGGCGAGGGAGCGGCATCGGTTTTCCGTTCGGTAAAGCGGATCACGTCGTTGGGCGTGCAGTCCAGGTAAGCGCAGAGACGCTCCAGGGTCAGCACGGTAATGTTTTTATCTTTTTTTAAGCTGTCCAGGGTTTTGTTGTCCACGGCGCCGTCTTTCAGGAGCCGGTATTGGGTAACGCCCTTGCGAGCCATGGTATTCCACAGGGGAGAGTAATCAATAATGGAAATCACCTGCCTTTACTAAATAAGACTCGGATGATTTCAGTATAGACAGGAATCCGTGTTTTCCATATTGTGGTGAAAGTCACAATTTACCGGAAATGGATAATATCATTGGGAGTGCAGTCCAGAAAGCGGCAGAGGCGCTCCAGAGTCAGCAGTGTGATGTTTTCATTCTTTCTCAGCCGGTCCAGAGTTTTATTGTCTACGATGTGATTTTTCAGCAGCTGATACTGGGATATTTTTTTCGCTTTCATAGTATCCCAAAGTGGAGTATAATCAATAATAGGGAACACCTGCTTTCCAACTTCAGATGTTACCAGTATAGACAGAAAATTTTATTTTCAATATTGTGACTAAAAGCACAATGCCATATAATGATAATAGGAGGTGTCAAGAAATGAAAGAAGAACGTGATTTCAGGAATCTGACAGAGGGGCAGATGGAAAATCTGCTGGAGTTTGCCGAGGTGTCGGCGCGGTGCAGTAAGGAAGTGCTGGAGGCCCTTGAGGAACAGGTGCCGGTGACCTATGAGCTGTTCCGGAAATGTATGGAGGAGCTGGGAACGGTGGGAGCCATCGGCGCTCTGACAGAAATGATGGGACGGTATCCCGACTATGGGAAACGGTACAACGAGGAAGAAGGCTGGGGGCCTGAGAAGGCGGAAAGCGATTTTAGGAAGATTATGGAGAAATTGGGAGAAACGAAGTAAGGGGGCATTGCAAAATCATTAACTTAGATGGTGGAGCAATGCCCTCGCTTCATAATTTACAAAAATCCAGGCTGGATCGCTGTCTTTATAGATCCAGTCTGGATTTTTGGTGTACTTTAATAAAACTCTCTCTTTTTCCCTGTTTTGTGCCCCTTGCAAGATGAGCCTGCTTGATGATACGATCCCATGATTGTATAATGGATTTTAAGAGAATGTTACAAAAACTTCAAAATATTGCAATCGTTTATCTTTTGAAATCAGAGAGTATATGGGGGATTGGAATGACGCCACAGACGAAACGATCGGAGCGTGCGCGTAAGGGAATTTCCCCCAATCAAAACGGAATGCCTGAATCCATAAAACGGATACAGGTCAGACAAAAGGAAGGCATCTGTTTCAGACAAAGGAGGGCAAAATCATGACACAGGAAGAACGGAGAACGTATCTCATCCGGGAGCTGCGGCGGGAGATGCCTCAGTACCGGGGGATGGTGGTTCCGGACAATGAGGAAGGACAGTGGCGGG